>OGHS01000899.1_pt1 | contig 11071 bp, 7 predicted proteins | sample 1571611 | NCBI WGS metagenome assembly OGHS01 (sample SAMEA2581944, study PRJEB24529) | metagenome | biome: Human gut stool | place: China | collected 2011 | reverse complement strand
CGGTGCCATGGCCTGCCGTTCCAGCCGCTGTGCCGGGGCGCTGCGCCGCTGCGCCAGCTGGCGGCGCACCTCCGGCTCGGTAATGTTTTTCCGGGTGAGGAACTGCGCCGCAGCGCCCTGCTGCTGCAGCATTGCCAGCAAAAGATGGCTGGTATCCGCCTGCTCACAGCCCAAATCCCCCGCCAGCTGCACCGCCTGCTGCAACAGCCGCGCTGCCGGGCGCGAAAAGCCCCGGTAACCGCCCATGCCCAGATTTTCCCAAATGCCCATGTGTCTGCTCCTTGCTGCATATAAAATCGTCTGCACTGGAAGTATAGCCCCAAAGGCGCAGAAAAAATCAGTCGTTTGTGTCGGGCGGCAGAAAAGTAAAAACCGATCCGCAGCGGTTGCCGGTGCGCGGGTGCGACCGGCTGCTGCGGATCGGTTTTTGAGATTTTATCTTGCGGGGAACGTTTTCAGAACGAGCCGCCTCCGCCGCCGTGGGTGGAGCCGCTGGAGGAGGTGTGAGTGGAGCTGCCGCCGGAGTCGCTGGAGCTGGACTCCTTTGGCCGCTCGGTGCGGTGCACCTCACGGTACAGATACAGATCCCGCTGGTTGGTCAGCTTCATGCTGCCCTGCCGCACATAGCTGGTTGCGTCCCGCTGCGGTGCCACGCTCTTGAGCCGGCTCTTCATCACGCCGGTCACGATCAGTGCCGTGATCAGGCCAATGACCAGCGCCACGCCCAGATACACGATCGAGAACGGCTCCTTGGGCATGTTGTCCACATCGTAGGGGTGGCCTTCGCGGGCGGCGGTGACATATGCGTCCGTCCACTGGATAAAGGTGCGGAAGGCGGCGGCGTAATCACCGTCTGCCATATCGGGGGTCATCTGCTCGCCAAGGTACTGGATGCCGGCATCCGTAAAGGCGGTGATGCCGTAGCCGCAGGTGGAGATGTGCCATTTGCGGTCGCCCACGCTCACCAGCAGCAGCACGCCGTCCATATCGGAGCCGTAGCCGAACTGGCAGAAGTCATAGAGGTCGTCGGCATAGGCCTCCATGCTGTCGTAGTCCACGCTTTCCAGCGACTCGACGGTGGCAATGGTCACATCGAAGCTCTGGCGCAGGCTCAGCTCTTCCAGTGCGTCCTCCAGCTCGTTGTCCTCGTCCTCGGTCAGGACCCCTGCGCTGTCGTTCATGCGGTAGTACAGGTCGGCAAAGCCGCCCTCCACCGCAAAGGCCGGAACAGCCAGCGCCGCCGCAAGAATCAGTGCTGCCAGCGCCGCAAAGAGGGAGTGCAGTCGGTTGGAAGTCTTTTTCATCGTTCGTCCCTCCTTTACAGGATCCGTGCCAGCCACAGCAGCCACATCACGCCGTAGGACGCGGCGGAAAGGGCAGCCGTAAGGCCCAGCATCCACTTGCGGGCAGCGCCCTTGTCCACGGGCAGGTCACCCACGAATTTGCCGGTCTGACCGTTCATGGCAAACAGGTAGTTTTCACCCCGCCAGCTGGTGCTCAGCAGCCAGACCGGGAACAGCGCATACTTTGCCTTGCCGCCGTGCAGCTGGATGCTGCTGTTATCCACCTTGACCGAATCGTAGCCGGTAACGGTCTGCTGGAACGTCTCCTCAGTGGAGCGGCGGATGCGCTTGTTGGCCCGCTCGATGCTGTCCTCGGCGCTCACATCGTATTTGTCTGCCACATAGCCGGCCAGATAGGCGGTCTGGAAGGGGATGGCGTCCTGCATGGCGAAGGGCTCGATGGACTCCATCAGGTCGTCCTCGATCTTGGACGAGCCGTCCACCGGCACTGCGTCAAAACCCAGCGTGGAGTAGTAGTTGGTCTCGGTATAGTCGTATTTGCTGTCCGACCAGCAGCGGGTTCGGGTGGCGGTGAACCGCAGCTGAGCATCGGCGTCGCTGTCAAAAAGCCAGAAGGGCACATACACGCCCTTGATCTCGTCGATGTGGTTCTGGCTGCGGAACACCCGGGGCAGCAGGGTCTTGCCCTTGAGGTGCTCCTGCAATTTGGCCTTGGCGGCCTTTTTGTCCAGCTTGAAGGGGATGATGAGGTCGGGGCGCAGGTCTCCGGCAAACTGTCCGCTCAGAACGATGGGGTTGCCGCAGAAAGGGCAGGCCGAGGCGGCCATGGTGTCGTCGCCCACGATCTCGCCGCCGCAGCTCTTGCAGCTGTAAGTATGCAGACCGGCGGTCTCCCCTTCTGCCCAGCTGCCGCCGGGGGTGGTCCACTCCATCTCGCTGGGCTTTTCGTCCTTCAGCTCCTCGTCATAGCCCTTGAGGGTATCCACGTCGAACTCGGTGTCGCAGTAGGGGCATTTCATCTTCTGGGTGGCGCTGTCAAATTGGATGGCGCCATCGCAGCAGGGGCACTTATATTCCAGCATTCCTGCCATAGCGTTTCCTCCTGTTGTTCCAAAGGGGGCCGAGGGCTTTTCCCCGGCCCCGCTGTTTTTGCGTTGGTCTTCCCGCCGAAGCGGTCGGCTCAGAAATCCGTAGTGATGCGGAACACCACCGGCTCGTCCAGCTCGGTGGCTTTGCCGTGGTGGCCCACTGCCAAGAAAGCGTTTTCTTCCAGCGGCAGGAAAACATCAAATGTGCAGAAGTCGCCGCACAGCTGGCACAGGGTCTCGCGCTCACCCACGGGAAGGGACTTTTCCAAAAAAGTGCCGTCCGGCGCGTACAGCTCCCACATATAGCCCGTGTCCAGCAGATAGCCGTTGGGGCGCTTCATCATCACGGCGTCAAAGCTGCCCACCGGCTGCGAGCTGCGGGCCAGCTCATTGCCGTCCAGATCAAAGGCGGCAAAGTAGTAGTCTCCGCTGGAGTCCGGCTCGCCCACCGTCAGCAGCTCGTCTCCGCTGAGGTTCAGGGAGGGCATGCTGCAGAAGGGGCCGATCTCGTTATCCCCTTCCAGCGTCAGCTCGGTGTACTCGCCGTCCTGCACCAGCACCGGTGCGGAGTCGGTCCAGTAGATTACGGTCAGATCCCGATCCTTGGAGGAATAGCAGCTGCCCATGTAGTCCAGTGCGTCGCCGGGCTCTTCCGGGTCGCTGCTGTTCAGATCGTAGCAGTAGACATCAAAGGGATCCATGGCGTACAGGATGCCATTGCGGTCGATGCTGAGGGCGTTGCTTCCGTCAATGTTGTACTCTGCCACCGGGGTCATCCGGTCGTCCTTGATGGCATACTCGAAGATCTTGGCAGACTGCTCTTCATCGTCCTCGTTGTAGAAGCTGAAGAAGTAATTGCCCCGGTAGCTGTCCGCATGGATGCAGTGATGCGCTCCGTCCAGTTCCCGGCGGACGTCAAAGGGGATGTACTGCGCCTTGAAGGTGTATTCGCCGATGGTCAGCTCCCCGGTCTGGAACTGGGTCACAGGGGCCCCTGCAGGGGCGGCTTTGTCCACTGCTGATTCCGGCTGTGCCGAAGCGGACGGGGCACTGCTGCTGGAAGCCGGTGCACTGGAAACGCTGGAAGCGCTGGCGGCACCGGAGCCGCCGCAGGCGGTCAGCCCGAGGGCGGCGGTGGTAAGGCCCATGGCCTTGAGGAAATCTCTGCGCTGAATCTTTCTCATATCCGTTCCTCCTTTTGGGGTCACTGCACTTTTGCAAAGGCTTCGTCAGCACGGCGGCTGTACAATGCCATGCCGCCGGTCTGGGCGTCGTTTGCCAGATTGATGTTCTCCACAAAGCGGGCCTTTTCCTGCTCAGAGAGCTGCCCGCCCTTCATGGCGGCAGATGCCACGGCACCCATGGCACCGATCATGCCCATCTGGCCCTTCAGCTCCCGTTCCTCGGCCTTGGACATCCGGCGGCCGAACAGGCTCGTCTCGTTGTCGTGGACTCCGAAGATGTGATCCAGATGCTGCCGTGCGATGTGGGCATAGCCGATCTCCCGCCGGTCCCGCTTGCTGAAGCAGATGACCAGCTCCTGCTTGATGTAGGGGTGGGGATGCATGCCCCGTCTGGTCTCTGCCTCGGTAATGCCGCGGGGCTGCACCAGCTTCAGCTTCAGGCCGCCGCCGTTGAGGGTGGGTTCCTGGCCCGGCTCCTTGGCGGGGGTCTCGTCCAGATACTCCTCATAGCTGGCGATCTGGTCGTAGCGGATCAGCTCCGGCATCTTGCCCCGTCCGCCGGTGCGATCGTCGATGTACAACATTCCAAGCTCATCGCAGAACACCAGCCCCATTTGCGTCGGGGTGGAGGGGTATGCGTTGACCCGGAACTCGGTCTTGTCGAACACCTCGTCGAATACCCGCTTCATCCGGGCCATGTACTCCATGTGCTCCTTGGCCTCGTCCAACGTCAGCTCACTGAGCCGGATGTATTTGGAGCACTTGTTGCCGCAGTCGTCGCAGAGAAACTGTCCATCCCGGAGCTTGGAGCGGTGCAGGGTGCCGCACTCCTTGCCGCAGACGGCACAGTTCTGTTTTGCGAACAGGTTGGAAAAGAATCCCATCATGGTATGCTCCTTTCATTGCTCTGTATTTGTCAGGTCAGGTCTGATCGCTGTCGTCAAAGGGGTCGCCGCACTCCGGGCAGAACTTGGGCGGATGTGCGGGGTCTGCCGGTTCCCAGCCGCACTTGTCGCACTTATACTTGGGGGTACCAGCAGGCTTGGGTTTGCCGCACTCGGAGCAGAACTTGCCCTTGTTCACCGCGCCGCAGCTGCAAGTCCAGCCTTCTGCTGCCGCCGGGCGGGGCTTGCCGCACTCCGGGCAGAATTTGCCCGTAACGGTGGCACCACAGCTGCAGGTCCAGCTGTCCGCAGCGGGCTTCGGTTCCGGCTTTTTGCTGCCGCATTCCGGGCAGAACTTGCCGGTGGCGATAGCGCCGCAACTGCACTTCCAGCTGTCCGCCGGGACGGGTGCGGGGCGGCTGACCTGCTGGGGCGCGTCCACGCTGTCCGGACGGGCCTGCTGGCCCATGGCGAACAGGTTCTGGGCGCTCATGCCGCCCATACCGCCTGCACCGGCTGCCATACCCATGCCCATAAAGCCGGTCATGGCACCGGCAGTGTTGCCGGCGGCGGTCTTCATGGCATCGATCTGGCCGCCCACCAGACGAGCTGCGGCGGTGGTGGGATCGGTGGTCATGGCGTTCTCTTCCCACTCGGTGATCTTCTTCTGCTGCTCCTCCGGGATGGACAGGGAGTTGATGTTGAAGGAGAACACCTCGATGCCGCGCTTCTTGCGCCAGATATTGGACAGCTGCTCGTTCAGGGCGTCCGAGATCTCCAGCGTGTGGGCGGGGATCTCGTAATACTGCACCTTGTTGGCAGAAAGGGTGGCCAGCGCAGGCTGCAAAGCGTTCATCAGCTCGCTCTTCAGGCGAGGAGCCAGCTCCGAGGCATCGTACTGGGTGGAGACGTTGCTGCACACGTTGGTGTAGAACAGCAGCGGGTCGCAGATGCGGTAAGTAAAGCTGCCGTTGCAGCGGATATTCACCGAGAGCTTGTAGCCCCGCTCCTCGCTGACCACTACGCGGAACGGGATGGGCGTTGCGGTGCCGTACAGGATCTCGCCCAGCTCCTTGGTGTTGATGTAGTACACCCGCTGATCCTTGCCGGTGTCGCCGCCGTAGGTAAAGCGCTTGGCTACGGTCTGAAAGGTTGCTGCCAGACTGTCGCCGAAGTTGCCGGTGAACACGCTGGGCTCGGTGGAGGAATTGAAGGTATACTCGCCCGGTTCGGCGCACACCTCCACCACGCGGCCCTGCTCCACGATGAGCATGCACTGTCCGTCTGCCACGGCGATGCCGCTGCCGTTGGTGATGATGTTGTCCTCGCCGTTGTTGGAGCTGCGGCGGGAGGTGCGCTTCTGGCCCTTGACCATCAGCACATCCTTATCCAGCGCATCGCAATAGAAAAATTCTTTCCACTGATCTGCAAGAGTTCCGCCTAGTGCGCCCATACCTGCTTTGATCAAACCCATAATAATTTCCTCCTGTATGTTTTATTGTTTTTGCTCTCTTCTTTATCATGCAGAACGATTTCGTTTGTAAAAAAGGTTCTGCCTGCTCAGGGGTAAGGGTCAGATAATTGATATTATAATCATACTGCAATGCGGCGCTGAACGCAAGGAATTTCTAACCGTTGCCACCTGCCTTTGCAGCTTCTTTCACAAAAAAGAACACCGGAGCGTCCATAGAGACTCCGGTGTTCCGAAATACTATTTTTATGCTTGTCCCGTACCCAAAAAAGGCTTAGAACCGCCGCCATGTATCCGGCATAAACAGCACCAGCATGGGGAAGATCTCCAGACGGCCGGCCAACATATCGAAGATGAGCACCAGCTTTGCGGGGTCTGCAAAGCAGCCGAAGTTCTGCATTGGGCCTGCCATTTCCAAGCCCGGGCCGATGTTGTTCAGGGTAGCAGCCACGGCGGTAAAGTTCGTCACCATATCAAAGCCGTTCAGGCTGATGAGGAAGAAGGATGCCGCAAAGATAAAGATATAGGCCGCCACAAACACGTTGGTGGTGCGGATGGTCTCGTGGTTCAACAGCTTGCCGTCCATGCGGGCGGGCGCTACCACCTGCGGGTGCAGGGCGGTCTTGAGCTCCTTGGCCAGGGTCTTACCCAGAATGAGGAAACGGCTCACCTTGATGCCGCCGCCGGTGCTGCCGGCGCAGGCGCCAATGAACATGAGCATGACCAGAATCTCTTTAGAGAGGGTCGGCCACAGGTCAAAATCGCAGCTGGAAAAGCCGGTGGTGGTGATGATGGAGCCCACCTGAAAAGCGGCCTGCCGCAGCGCCTCGCCAAAGCTGTTGTACATACTATAAATATTGGCAGTGATGATGCCCACTGCCACTACGATGACCACAAAGTAGCCCCGTACCTCCTCGCTGGCAGCAGCGCGGCGGAACTTGCGCATGAGCAGCAGGAAATAGGCGTTGAAGTTGACACCGAACAGGATCATGAAGATGGTCACGACCCACTGGATGTAGGGCGAAAAGCGGGCAAAACTATCGTTGCGGAAGCCGAAGCCGCCGGTGCCCGCTGTACCAAAGGCGGTGAGCAGGGCTTCGAACAGGGGCATTCTGCCAACAAGCAGGAACACCAGCTCCAGCATGGTAAGGGCAAAGTAGATGCCGTACAGGATCTTAGCGGTGGACTGTACCTTGGGCACCAGCTTATCCACCTGCGGGCCGGGGCTTTCGGCTTTCATCAGGTTGACGTGAGAGCCGCCGGTCAGCGGCAGCAGTGAGAGCAGAAACACCAGAACGCCCATACCGCCGATCCAGTGGGTGAAGCTGCGCCAGAACAGAATGCCGTTGGGCAGCCCCTCCACGGCGGGCAGAATGCTGGCACCGGTGGTGGTAAAGCCGGAGACCGTCTCAAACAGAGCATCCACAGGGTTCGGGATGCAGCCGGTGAGCACAAAGGGTACCGCGCCCATCACCGAGATGAACACCCAGCACAGCGAGGTAGCCGCAAAGCCTTCGCGCATATAGAACACCTTACTGCGGGGTTTGATGGTGTGCAGGGCGTAGCCGATGCCGGCGCTGACGGCCGCTGTGAGCAGAAACACGCCCAGCACCATCCACTCGCCATACACTAAGCTGGCGGCGGCTGGCAGCAGCAGCAACGCGCCCTCGATCATCAGCACATAGCCCAGCAGACGGAAAACGATCGCATAATTCATAGTCCGCCTCCGTCAGTGCTCCACGATATCGCGCAGATCGTGCAGACCATGCTCCAGCGTGACCACGATGACGTTATCGCCCACCTGTATCTGGTCGCCGCCGCGGGGGATCAAAATCTTGCTGCCGCGGGTAATGCAGCACAGCAGCAGGTTCTTTTTCAGGTGCAGCTGGCTCAGGGGCACACCGGTAGCGGCGCTCTCCTCGTGCACTGTAAACTCCAGCGCCTCCACGCGGTCATCCAGTATGCGGTACAGAGTCTTGATGTTGTTGCCCGCCTCGTTTTGCAGGGCGCGGACGTACTGCACGATGTAGTCACAGGTCATGTACTTGGGGTAGACCACGCTGCCCAGATCCAGCCCGGCCAGAATATCGTCAAATTCCAGACGGTTGACCTTGGTCACCAGTTTGCCGTTGGAGTGCTTTTTGGCAAACAGGGTCAGCAGCACATTCTCCTCGTCGATGTTGGTCAGCGCCACAAAGGCTTCGGTGGATTCCAGACCCTCGGAAAGCAAAAACTCGCGGTTGGAGCCGTCCTCGTTCAGGATCTGTGCGCCGGGCAGCTGCTCGGCCAGTTCTACGCAGCGGGCAGCGTCCCGCTCCACGATACGCACCCGCACGTGGTTTTCCAGCAGTTCCTGACTGAGGTAGTAGGCAATGGCACCGCCGCCCACGATGAGGGCGTTGCGTACCGGCTGCACCGGCAGATGCAGCTGCTGGAAGAAAGCGTGAGCTTTTTCCTGCGTAGCAAGGAAAGTGACCTGATCGCCCTTTTGCAACACAAAGTTACCGTTGGGGATGATGACTCCACCCTCACGCTCCACCGCGCACACCAGAATATCGCTCTTGAGCCGGGTGGGGATCTCGCGGATGGCTACGCCGTCCAGTGCATCGGGCAGCGCAAACTTGATCAGCCGCACACGGCCGTCCGCAAAGGTATCGATCTTGCTGGCACCGGGGAACCGCAGCAGATGAGAGATCTCCTTTGCCGCTGCCATTTCCGGGTTGATGATGGCGGAAATGCCGATCTGCTTTTTGATAAAGTCCAGCTCGTGGCTGTAGGATGGGTTGCGCACGCGGGCAATGCCGTGGCAGTGGCCCGCCTTTTTGGCGAACATGCAGCAAAGCAGGTTCAGTTCGTCCGAGCCGGTGACCGCAATGAACACGTCCGCATCCTCAATGCCCGCCTCAGACAGGGTGGTGATGGACGAGCCATTGCCTACAATGCCCAGCACGTCGTAGCTTTCGGTCAGGTGCTCCACGCGCGCTTTGTTGGTGTCCACCACAGTCACGTTGTGGCCTTCCTCGCTGAGCTGGCGCGCCAGAGCCGTGCCGACCTTGCCGCCGCCCACCAGAATGATCTTCATAACAAGTCCTTTCTCCTTTGGCAGCCCCTTTTTCCGGGGCATACAAGTACAGTGTAGTATACCATATCCCGATGCAAAGTTCTACCGTTTGTCCCGCAAATACAGCGAATTGCTTAAAAAGCGACACTTCTTTTGTGCAAGATGGCCTGTTCTCAGCGTGAAAGCGCAAAAAGGGACTGCCACACAGCTTTGTGCAGCAGTCCCCTTGGGACGAAACGATTTAGAATGCCCACCGCGTACGCTTTGGGCATCCTCAGCGGAAAAAATATTGTTATAAGAGCAAGGTCGGTCAGCCTGCGGGCTGCCCGACCTTGCATTTTCGCGGAAAACAGGGTTCTCCCCTGCTGTCCGGTCTCAGTACCGCTCTACGCCGTCTTTGGTGACAAGGGCGTACACCAGCGGGGCTTCCTCCGGCTTTTCAGCGCCGTACACAAGGCCGCTGCGGTACTCGGCTGCGGCAGCTTCAAACTTGTCCGCAGCGCCGTAGAAGGTGGCAAGGCTTTCGCCCTTATGGACGTAGTCACCGCGCTTTTTGTGCAGGGTGATACCGGCGGCAAAGTCCAGCGGGTCGCCCTTTTTCTGGCGGCCTGCGCCCAGCAGCACACTGGCAGAGCCGATCTTTTCCGCATCGTTGGCCACAATGTAGCCGTCCTGCTCAGCCAGCAGTTCATAGCTGGCGGCGGGCTGTGCAAACAGGCTGTAATCGTCCAGCACCCGGATGTCGCCGCCCTGCGCGGCAAACATTTCCTTGCACTTTTCAAAGGCAGAACCGTCCGCAATGACAGCCTCGGCCATAGCGCGGCAGTGGGCGGCATCGCCCTTGCCTGCCAGTACCAGCATGTTGGCCGCCAATTGCAGGCACACCTCGGTCAGGTCTGCCGGGCCGTGGCCCTTGAGCACGTCCATGCTCTCCATCACTTCCAGACTGTTGCCGATGTTGTGCCCCAGCGGGGTGTCCATATCGGTGATCATGGCGGCTACCCGGCGGCCATGGTGGGTGCCGATGGCGACCATCAGCTGCGCCAGCTCAATGCTCTGGTCAACAGTTTTCATAAAAGCACCGGTGCCGGTGGTGACGTCCAGCAGAATGGCGTCCGAACCGGAGGCCAGCTTTTTGGACATGATGCTGGAGGCGATCAGCGGAATGCAGCTGACGGTGGCGGTAACGTCCCGCAGGGCGTACATCTTTTTATCTGCCACGGCAATGCCCTCGCTCTGGCCGATGACCGACAGACCGATCCGGTTCACCTGTGCAAAAAATTCCTCCTGCGAGAGGGCGGTCTTTGTGCCGGGCACGCTCTCCATCTTGTCGATGGTACCGCCGGTGTGGCCCAAGCCCCGGCCGCTCATTTTAGCGATCTTCACCCCGCAGGCTGCCACGATGGGCGCGATGACCAGCGTGGTCTTGTCGCCCACACCGCCGGTGGAGTGCTTGTCCACCTTGATGCCCGGAATGGGCGAAAGGTCTACCATCACGCCGCTGTGCGCCATTACATCGGTCAGTTCGGCGGTCTCCTCGTTGGTCATGCCGCGCAGATACACCGCCATCATCCATGCGGCCATCTGGTAGTCAGCCACTTCCCCGCTGACAAAGCCGTTGACAATAGCTTCCAGCTCCTCCCGGGTGTGGGTGCCGCCATCCCGCTTTTTTGCGATCAGATCATAAATACGCATCGTTTCACGCTCCTGTTCTTCTTACTTCTGTGGCGTTTTATGCCCGGATCTCCTGCCATACGCTCTTGCCGTCCAGCGTGGAGGCGTCCACTTCCAGATATTCGCAGATGGTCTGGGCGATGGTGCCGAAGCACAGCTTGGTGCCCAGATCCGTCCCCGCCTTCACACCCTTGCCGCAGACCAGATACGGCACATACTCGCGGGTATGGTCGGTGGTCTTGGTGTAGGAGGGATCACAGCCGTGGTCGGCGGTGATCATGAGCAGGTCGCCCTCCCGCATCCCCGGCAGAAAATCAGCCAGAAAACGGTCGAACTCGGTAGCGGCGGCAGCGTAGCCTGCCACATCGCGGCGGTGGCCGTAGAGCATATCAAAGTCTACCAGAT
>OGHS01000897.1_pt1 | contig 11104 bp, 10 predicted proteins | sample 1571611 | NCBI WGS metagenome assembly OGHS01 (sample SAMEA2581944, study PRJEB24529) | metagenome | biome: Human gut stool | place: China | collected 2011 | reverse complement strand
GCCTTCCTGTTTGAAAATCTCCTGATGTTTATAGATATTTGGATGAAATACGGCATCCATGTAAACACTCATCAGGTTCTGAAAATCTATGTCATTGCAGCTTGCCACAGGATAGATCGTTTTCTCAGGATACGTGATCGCATTTAAAAATGTATTCAAAGATCCCTTGACCAGCTCCACAAAAGGATCTTTGACCGGGTATTTATCAGACCCACACAATACTGTGTGTTCTATGATATGTGGTACACCTGTAGAATCCTCTGCCGGCGTACGGAACCCGATATAAAATACCTTGTTATCATCATCATTTGAAATTACCGCAACTCTTGCACCGCTTTTTTTATGACGTAAAATAAACCCTTCGGATTTCAAATCACGCAAAGGGCACTGTTCTAAAATCTCGTATGCTTCCAAATCAGTCAGTTTCATCATCATCCTCCAAAATATGATCTTATGTCTAGTATATTATGTGCAAAAACAGCACATAATCCAATTCGCCGTTCGTCAATCAAGCAAGCATGTTGACTCACTTGCGCTCATTATATCATGCGCAAAAGCAGCACATGATCGTGATCTACACTCGCTTCGCTCGGCAGTCTTATTATATCATATTTTACACAACTTAAAAAGGGAATGTAATATTTACACTCCCTTTTTTGGTACTTATGGAATAATCCGCTATTATGCGATACGGCTTACATTGGCAGCCTGAGGTCCCTTTTCTCCCTCAGTAACCTCGAACTCTACACGCTCGCCGTCTTTTAACTCCTTAAATCCATCCATGTTCAGTGCGGAAAAATGTACGAATACATCATTCCCCTGCTCGTCCGAAATAAATCCATAACCTTTTTTGGCATTAAACCATTTTACAGTTCCCTGCTGCATAACTCTTTAAAAACCTCCTAAATACATAAAATAACCATTCAACAGAATCCTCTTTGTCATCTGTTTTGCCTAACAAATCAAAATTAGCATATCTCACTTATTTTGTCAACATTTTTTAGAAATCTTTGTTAATTTTGCACATAAGAGCGTTATGACTGTTTCATGGTAACTTTACTGGTTCCGCAGCCTGTAAACATACCACTCATATCCGTCACGTTTGAAGTGTTAAAATTGCTCACGTTCAGACTTGTCAAGCTCCTGTTTTACTGTATTTGCGGGTTTTTTATACACAAAAAAAGCGGTACATATACACATTTCGTATGATAATGATGTTGGGGGCAAACAGTGCATTCACAACATAACGACTGACAAATTGCACAAAGCCGAGACTGCTTTTGTGACTTTGGGAGAAAATTAGTAAATCTTAGACTGCCTGGTAATACACAGTGATGTTCTGCCACGGATGGCAGAACAAGGCAGCATCGAGTCATGGAGGACTCGTTGTTGCCGTTCACGTCACTCTGAGAAAACCTGACTCAGGCAGGCTTAGATTTTCTTATTTTCGTACAACGGAACAAAACAGACACGGCTTTGTGCAATTTGTCAATCAAGATGTTTAAATGCACTATCTGACCCCAACATCATATGATTCGATTATCCAAAAATGAAATCCACCTTTTGATAATCTAATCCCATAAATGAAGAAACCCCGGTAACATCACTGTTCCGGGGTTCCTCCGAGGAGTTTAGTTATGAAAATGTTAATCTATATAAAGGAAATTGCGTCGAAAGAATTGTCGGGATGTACAGCCTTTATTCTATACAACCTTGTTTAACAACCCGCCTGGGTAAGCGTTGTTAACTTCTTTCGATGGTTACAGTATACGGAAAAAATATGTCTTAAGTGTGACGATTTTCGAAAAGATTTATAAAAATCCTTATTTTTGTTTTTATATTTTATTTATAAATACAATTCTTTCCACATGATAATTTATGTTATAATAAAATCCTAATGTAACAGACAGGAGGACTTTATATGACCGAAACACCTATATTTGAAAACCGGAGATACTGCGAAGAATGTCACTGTCTTCTCCCATCATCCTACGAGGGAACATTGTGTCCCCGCTGTTTAGAACAGGAACTTTTTCATCAGGTAAAAGAATATATTCAGACAAACAACGCCACCGCTTATGATGTTGCAACACATTTTCATCTGCCGCTCAGCCGCATTAAAGAATGGATTGATGACGGGATGATCGAATACAAAGACATTCCCGGCCACAAACTTTAAATGACTATTTCAAAAATCCATTGATAATCTGTTCTTCCGCTTCTTTTTCTGTAAGTCCAAGTGTCATCAGCTTGATCAGCTGCTCTCCGGCTATTTTTCCGATAGCAGCTTCATGGATCAGATTTGCGTCAATATTGTTGGCAGTCAGCTGCGGACTTGCAGTCACACAGGCGTTTAATGCGGCTGAGCGGCAGATGAAAATGTGTTGCACAGGCTGCATTACCATTCATAACGGAAAAAAATTCCTGTTTTGATTCCCCTTTTGCAACAGAACGTGACACCAGATTCACACTGGAATTATCCCCGTTAATATCCACATGAAAATCTGTCTTTGCGTACTGTTTTCCGTGTGTCATGATCTTCTCATGGATCTCTAATGATGCGTTTTCTGCCAGATCTCCTCTCGTCACACGAACCGTGGAATCGATTCCTTTGATCTGTGTCGTCTCCATCTCCATATGTGCGCCCTCTTTTAAGTGGACGATGGTCTGCGGATTCATGATATTCTCTCCGTTGCCGTCACCCTCGCCGTAATGGCGCTCAATGTAGCGGACCTTTGCATTTTTCTCCAGATAAAACGTATGCACACCGTCATGTTTGGAGGTATCTACACCACAGTTATGGATTCCGCATCCTGCCACGATCGTGACATCTGCACCCTCACCGATATAAAAATCATTGTAAACACATTCCTGCATTCCACTTTCACTCAAAAGAACCGGAATGTGTACACTCTCATTGACCGTTCCCGGTTTGATGATAATATCGATTCCATCCTTATCAGTCTTTGTTACAATATCAATATTTGCAGTTGTATTTCTTCCGAGTTTGGTTCCGTTGGCACGAATGTTATAGGCACCCTCCGGGATCTCGTGCAGTCCTGCCACCTGCTCTAATAAATTTTTCTGTATTAAATCCATTTTTATCCTCACTTCCTCATACTCATACATTACAGCTTGCTGGTCAGTGTCTCACAGGCCCCTGCTGTATGAAGCAGTTCCGGAAGTACTTCTTCCTTGGTTCCGATTGTCTTAACCTGTCCGTTTGCGATCACCACGATCTTATCTGCAATGTCTAAAATACGCTCCTGATGTGAAATGATAAGAATCGTTCCCTGAATCTCATCACGCATTTTTTCAAATACCCTGATCAGACTGTTAAAACTCCAGAGATCGATTCCCGCCTCAGGCTCATCAAAAATGGAAAGCTTTGTTCCGCGTGCCGTGATCATCGCGATCTCAATACGCTTTAACTCACCGCCTGAAAGACTGCCATTGATCTCACGGTCAATATACTCTCTCGCACACAGACCAACCTCCGATAAGATCTCACAGATCTCATTCACCGTCATCGTTCTTCCTGCTGCGATTGTGATCAGATCTTTGACTGTCAGTCCTTTAAAATGTACCGGCTGCTGAAATGCATAGCTGATGCCATGTTTTGCACGCTCGGTAATATCAAGTTCTGTAATATCCTCTCCATCTAAAATGATCTGACCGGATGTCGGCTTGATGATTCCGGCAATGATCTTTGCAAGTGTGGACTTTCCTCCACCGTTCGGTCCGGTGATCGCCACAAAATGCTCATCGATCGTAAGGCTGACATCTTTTAAGATCTCTTTGTTGTCCTGATTGTCCTCTACCTCATAAGTAATATTTCTTAACTCTAACATTTCTTCCTCCGTCTGCGTTTCGCCGCTTATCTTACCACGGAACGCGGATATTTTACCATAACTTCATCGAGCATCTCATCATCCGGCTCAAACTCATAACGCACAAGTCCTTTTTCGCCCTTTGCGATCAGCTCATACACCTTTGCCTCCGGGTCGCCGGAAGTCAGATTTTTATATGCCAGATTCTTGTCATTTTCGTATTTGTATACGCTTCTGTCACCTCTTGGAGCAAATCCAAGTACATCATCCATCTGCACGCTGCCGATGGCTTTACGTCTGCTTTTTGCCTTGATCCGTGCAAAGCGGAGCTCTCCATCATAATAGGTATATTCGTACTCTATATCCGAACGAAATGCCTGAAAATACCATACCAGTGCAAATGCGATTCCCGGGATCAGAAAAATAAACGGATTCACAAATGTAGCCAGCAAAAACATCAGGCAGGCAAGGATAAACCATGCTGTAGTTAACATTTTTTTGGAACCTGTTTTCTTTTTCGGAACGATCACTAATTTCTCATGCATATAATCTTCTCCTGTTTTCTTATATTTACCTGTTTTTTGACATACTCTTTTGGGCAGGCTGCCTTTTCCACCATCGTGGAACTGGTTCTATTTCACATACATCAGCATCTCTTTTGCAAGTCTGCCACAGGTCATACCTCTTATATTATCATGTAACAACTTGTCAGGCAAGGGCTGTCCCTCCATTCTCTGCATAAATACAGGAAATTTTATACATTTTTTATTTTTCTGTACATCGCACCTGTTATCGTGTAAAATAAAAAGAAATAGTTTTTTCGTAATTTTTCGCAGTTTTGCAACACATTTTTTACAAACAATAACTTTTTATCATGGAGAACAAAAAAATGATTAATTATCAATATGAAAAAGAAGCATTTTCCACATTTAAAAATGGAATCCGCCGTGAATGGGCGTTGACCAACGGCATCGGCGGTTATGCCGGAAGTTCCCTGATCGGTGCACACAACCGGACTCATCAGGGTTATCTGATCGCGAGTCTCCCCCCGCCGATCGAGCGCTATCTTGTTTTTTCCAAGATCAATGAATCTCTGTCCGTATTTGCAGCAGAAAGCACTGGCAATTCTGACGAAAAATTTCATCCCATTACGGACACGTTAAAAAAAGGATCTGTTCCAGCTGTATCTGCAGTGTATAACCTTGAGACTTCACAGCATAAGAAAAATGGCGAAACCTGTTACACACAGGGGCAGGAATATCTCGTCTCTTTTTCTTATGACGGAAGTGTTCACTACACATACCAGGCGGGCGATATCACGCTGAAAAAACATATCTGCTTAAAACATGGTGCCAATGTGTGTGCCATTGCCTATGAAATCGAAAATAATGGTCCGGATGCTTCTCTCACGCTGGTTCCGCTTTTTAATTTCCGTGAACACAGCGCATCCAGCCGCCCGGAAGATTTTCATTTTCGTACTTCCCTGATCGACAATTCACTCTGCCTGATCCCGGAAAGCCATCCTGATACTTCCATTTTGTTCCAGACCAGTGAAGGTATTTTTTCCGACCATACGCCTATGTTCGATATTGACATGCAGCTTCAGACCGAGGTCGATCTTGAGACGGACGGACTCGACTGTCATTATTGTCCACATGAAGTCACTGTTTTTCTTCCGGCGAAAAGCCACAAACAGATTTCCGTGCTCTGTTCCATGATCGCTGCCGATGAAACATTTACAGATATCACGGCAGATACCGCTTTTGACATTTTAAAAGAACGGGAAAAGTATACAAAATCACTCTACGAAATGGCAGGTATCCACGATGATTTTGCAGATCGCCTGGTTCTCGCCGCGGATCAGTTTCTCTGTGACCGTGCTTCTACCGGCTATAAAACCGTGCTTGCCGGGCTTCCATGGTTTACGGATTGGGGCCGTGACACGATGATCGCATTTACCGGACTGACGCTCTGCACCGGGCGCAGAAAAGATGCAGAGGAAATCCTTTTAACTTTTTCCAAATACATCCGTCACGGGATCGTGCCAAACATGTTCCCGGATGACAATGCCGCTCCGCTTTATAATACAGCGGACGCTTCCCTGTGGTATTTTTATGCAGTATGGCAGTATCTGCAGTATTATCCGGATACCGCTGCCAATGCGTTTGTACAGGAAAATATTTATCCTCATTTGAAGGAAATCATTTCCGCTTACAAAAACGGCACAGATTTCAGTATTTATATGGAGGAGGACGGTCTCATCCATGCCGGAAGCGGTCTTGACCAGATCACCTGGATGGACGTACGCGTCGGTGACTGGGTTGCCACCCCGCGCCACGGAAAACCGGTGGAGATCAATGCGCTCTGGTATAATGCGCTGAAGGTCATGGAGGAACTTGCCCGGCTGTATGAGGGAGACGATGTTTTGGTTACTGGCGGTTCTGCCACGAGTTCCAGCAGTGAAGTTTCGGTTACTGGCGTTTCCGCCACGGGTCTGGGCAGTCATGTTATGACCTCCCACAATTATGCTGCGCTTGCGGAACTTGTAAAAGCATCTTTCTGCCAGAAGTTCTGGTGGGAAGAAAAGGGCTGTCTTTACGATGTCGTGGACGGTGATGAGCTGGATGACCATCTTCGCCCAAACCAGATCTATGCGGTGTCACTGCCTTTTACCATGTTATCGAAGGAGCAGGAAGCAAAAATCGTCGCATTTGTCAAAAAATATCTTTATATAGGCTGCGGACTTCGCTCTCTCACCAGTGACCATGCGGACTATCACGGCATTTACTGTGGTTCCCTGCCAAAGCGTGATGCAGCTTACCACCAGGGTACGGCATGGGGATTTCTGCTCGGCGGTTTTCTGTCCGCTTACGCAAAAGTCCACGACCATTCGCTGGAATGCACCAAAGAGCTGCTTTCCCTGCTCGGGCCGGTGCGTCATCATCTGACCGACAATGGCTGTATCGGCTCGATCTCCGAAATTTTCGACGGGGATGCACCTCACAATCCAAGAGGATGCTATGCGCAGGCATGGAGCGTCGGTGAGACACTGCGGGCTTATATGCAGGATGTGCTGCCGTATATGTAACTTCCGTCCTGCTATCCTGCTATACGCATGATATACAAATGTACTGACATGCGTTACCGTATAACATAATTTCTCGACAGCAAGGTCAAAAAACATATCACTTTACAATGTAACTGATGCACACAATGGGTGAAACCTCGGTATTTAAATCTGGTTTCACCCATTTTTTCTAACTATTTAATGACTTTCTATTGATTTTGGGCGAAATCTTCCTTTTTCTACTCATTTCGCCCTGGTTTTTCCGATTCTGTGGGTTATTCTGATTGATTTCACCTCTATTTCACCCATTCTACCCCATATTGAAGTATATTCCCGTAAAAACCGGACGAAATCCCTTTGTAATGTGCAGTTTTCGCCCATTCTGTTTCAAACTAAACGAATTGTGTTTACGTTACTTTTATTTTTGTGCGCTGCGCTGGCAATGTGGCATATGCTTGCTCTAAAATGACCCGTCTATGTTTTCCTAATTATTGCGAAAATTCATATTATTAAAAAAATTTGCATTTTCTGCTTGACAGCAAAGCCATTTTCCTTTAAAATAAGTTTTGTTGTGAGACGCCCAGTTAGCTCAGTTGGTAGAGCAGAGGACTGAAAATCCTCGTGTCTCTGGTTCGATTCCGGAACTGGGCATTAGAGCAGAAACAACAGTTTCTGCTCGGCAGTATTCAATTTCATACATCTTATGCGGGTGTAGTTCAATGGTAGAACACCAGCCTTCCAAGCTGGATACGTGGGTTCGATTCCCATCACCCGCTTTCCATTTGCAAATTATTATGGAAAGCATAATATATAACAGATTTCTTATGAAGATATGCTACCTGTTATAGTGCAGATGTGATAAATGTGTTCGTAGCTCAGCTGGATAGAGCAACGGCCTTCTAAGCCGTGGGTCGGGGGTTCGAATCCCTTCAGGCACGCTGTGGTGGGTATAGCGCAGTTGGTTAGCGCGCCAGATTGTGGCTCTGGAGGCCCAGGGTTCGAATCCCTGTATCCACCTTTGTTGCGACTAGTGCAACAGGTTTGAAATATGACAACATCTTAGGATGTTGATCTTATATTTCTTGTTGGGCTATCGCCAAGCGGTAAGGCACTGGATTTTGATTCCAGCATTCGCAGGTTCGAATCCTGCTAGCCCAGCTTAAATTAAAAATATGGGATATTAGCTCAGTTGGTAGAGCACTTGACTTTTAATCAAGTTGTCCGGGGTTCGAATCCCCGATGTCTCATTACTTAAAAGATTGGAAGTGTTGAAAAATCAGCACTTCCGATTTTTTTATGCTGTTTTAAGTGGGTTGACTGTGGGTTGGATAAAAATGCCCGCAAAATCAAATTTACTGAATTTCTAAATAATTTTATGACAAGATAAGTCAAAAATATAAGGTGAATAAAAAAGGAGGAGCCAGTAAAACGGGGGATGTTTTACTGGCTTTTGTTATGAAAAAAAGAAACTGTTTTATGTGAAAAAGGTTTATTTCCTTTTGACATTATTTATAGTAAACGAAGTTCATGATGAAATTGTGGTAAATATTTGAAAAAATTGTGAAGCCATAGTAAAGATTCGGTTACAATAACTGCACATGAAACGCTATTGTCTGAGGTGGGATGCTTGCGGTCTGTGCGGTTGCATGTGTAATGCGGACGCGCTGGCTGGGGCGGAGGGATGAAAGTGTGATCGGGCGGCCGGATGGATCGGAGAAGGTGGAATTTGAGACGACGTAGCGGACCTGGCTGTTGATGTCGTTTGGATTGCCGGTGTACAAAAAGCCATTTGCGGCGTCGATACTTGCAATCCTGCCGATCGAGGTTGCAATTTCAATTTGAGGGCGCCGCTTCTGTACCATGATCAGAAATGCATTTGCCTGTGGAGGGATGCTCCGTGTCATTGCAGAAGAGAAAACGGCATTGATCCATGTTTGCGGACGGATTTCCGACAGGGATATGACCTGACCGGATGAATCGAGGATGACAGTGTTCCGGTTGATATTTAAACGGAGCATCTGGATGTTGTCGGATTGCTGTCCGGGTGAGGCTGCATAAGATACGATGATATATCCGGTGGAAGTGTTGGAAAAAGCATTGACCTCCTCCACGAAAGCATTTGTGATCTGTGAAATATTACCCCGCCGGGAAAGTGTTCCTCTGGTCTCTGTGTTCATTGAAAGTCTCCAGTACAGTAAGCTATTTATTTTAGTATATGATGTGATGAATCAATGTGCGAGTATAAATTACGAGTGACAATAGTCGGTTGAGAATCAATAGAGAAGTTGTTGAGATAAATGATCAGAAAAATCTTTGAGTGATTGGGGAGAGGGATATAGCGGAATGCAGCGCAATATGTAATTTATTAAAGAATCGTAAAAGATATTGCATAAGAAATGTAAACTTTTTTAGGTATTTTGGACTATATTTTGGATTCAATTCAGGGTAAAAATAAAATAATTATAAACAAATGAAATATTCAATTCCCAAAACATAAAAAAACTTACAAAAACAATTAATAGAATTTGTATAAAATCACCAAAATTGGAATGGAAAATCTGGATTTGACAAAAAATTGACAAGTGGAAAAATTTTAAATAAAATACAGCGAAGTGTAGGAAAGAAGGGAAGTGAGAATACGGAGGAATTATCGAAAGCGCTGATGGAAGAGCTGAACTGTGAAACTGCTTTTACGATTCCGGTATTTGGAGGTATTCCGGTTGCCGAATCGGTAGTAGTAACATGGGTTATTATGGCAGTTCTTTTGATAGCGGCATTTTTCTTAGGAAGAAATCTGCGTGTAGAGAACGTAGGAAAACGTCAGTTAGCAGTAGAGACAGTTATTGGCGGATTGCATAACTTCTTTTACGATTTACTTGGAGAGGAAGGAAAACGTTATATTCCTTATTTAATGACAGTAGGAATTTATATTGCAATCGCGAATATGATCGGACTGTTCGGACTGAAATCCCCGACAAAGGATGTCGGTGTTACCGGTGCGCTTGCATTGATGAGTATTGTACTGATCGAATATTCGGGAGTACATGCGAAAGGAATGAAAGGTTTTCTGAAGAGTTTCGCCGAACCGATACCACTTATGCTGCCAATGAATATATTGGAGATTTTTATTCGTCCATTATCATTGTGTATGCGTCTTTTTGGTAACATTTTAGGAGCATTTGTCATTATGGAGCTGATCAAGATCGTGGCACCGCTTTTAGTGCCGGTTCCGCTCAGTCTGTATTTTGACTTGTTTGACGGATTTATTCAGGCATATGTATTTGTATTTTTAACATCCTTATTTATTAAGGAAAGCATCGAGTAGAAGTTAAAGCAAAATTAAAAACGAAAAAGGAGAATTTTATCATGACATCATTAATCGCTATTGGAGCAGGAATCGCAGCATTAACAGGTATTGGAGCAGGTATCGGTATCGGTCTTGCAACATCTAAGGCAACAGACGCTATCGCAAGACAGCCGGAAGCAGACGGAAAGATCACAAAAGCATTATTACTTGGTTGTGCACTTGCCGAAGGTACTGCAATTTTCGGTATGGTTGTTGCAATTTTAATTATCTTATTCTTAGGTTAAGGAAAGGGTCTGGTAGAGAATGCAATTATTAAGAATAGATTGGAACGTCGTCTTTACCATCATTAACCTGATCGTTCTGTATCTGGGACTTCGTAAGTTTTTAATTGGTCCTGTCACGAATGTTATGGAGCAGCGTAAGCAGATGATCGAAGGTCAGATCGCAGATGCCAACAATTTAAAGGCAGAAGCGGGAGACTTAAAGAAACAGTATGAGGGAATGCTTGCACAGGCGCATGAGGAATCTGCAGAACTGCTTGAGAAAACTCGTAAGAGTGCACAGGCAGAGTATGAGAACAGAATCAATGCGGCGGATGCGGAAGCAGAAAAGATCATCGAGAATGCCCATAAGACCGTGGAACTCGAACGGTGCAGGATCTTCAGTCACAGATTGCAGTTCTTGCAGTGGCAGCAGCAGGAAAAGTACTTGGTGAGGCAAGTACGAACGAGAATAACCGGTTACTGTATCAACAGTTTTTGACAAAAGCAGGTGGTGTGAATGACGCAGACAGCAAATAATTATGCAACGGTTCTCTTAGAACTTGGTGTGACAAGAGAAGCTGTTGATGAGACAAAAGAGATTCTTTCTCTGACCCAGGATCTGCCGAAGAGTTTAAAA
>OGHS01000894.1_pt1 | contig 11134 bp, 10 predicted proteins | sample 1571611 | NCBI WGS metagenome assembly OGHS01 (sample SAMEA2581944, study PRJEB24529) | metagenome | biome: Human gut stool | place: China | collected 2011 | reverse complement strand
GATGTAACACCTACGATTATGATCCTGACACCTGTATTACTGCCGGCAGTAAAAGCAGCAGGAATTGACGTTGCATATTTTGGAGTTGTATTTATTTTAATGACAGTTTTGGGCTTACTTACACCTCCGGTAGGTACGGTATTAAATGTTGCCTGTGGCGCAGGTAAAATCAACATGGAGAGAATGGTAAAATCCATATGGCCGTTCCTGCTGGCAGAAGTAGTAATTTTAATGCTTATGGTTTTATTCCCTGTACTTGTAACGGCTCCAATGAACTTTTTCCTCGGGTAAATAAAAGATGGCAAAGATTTGAATATAAGAATAGAAATGGAGATCAGAAAAATGGAAATGACAATGAGATGGTTCGGAAAAGATTATGATACCGTAACTTTAGAACAGATCAGACAGACACGCTATGCAACAGGAATTATCACTACGTTATACAACAAACTGCCCGGAGAGGTGTGGAATCTGGATGAGATCCTTGCAATGAAAAAAGAAGTGGAAGACGCAGGACTTCATCTGGCTGGAATTGAGAGTGTCAATGTCAGCGACGCGATCAAGACGGGCGGAGAAGGCAGGGATCGTGATATCCAGGCGTATATTGAGACATTGGAAAACCTCGGAAAAGCGGATATCCATATGGTCTGCTACAACTTCATGCCGGTATTTGACTGGACAAGAACAGAATTAGACCGTGTGAGAGAAGATGGTACCACTGTTATGGCATATAATCAGGATGCAATTGACAGAATGGATCCGGAAAAAATGTTTGATGCCATTAAAGGAGACATGAACGGAACGGTCATGCCTGGCTGGGAACCGGAGCGTATGGCGAAAATCAAAGATTTATTTGCATTATACAAAGGGATTGATGAGGAAAAACTTTTTGAAAATCTGAAGTATTTTCTGGAAGCAATCATGCCGGTCTGCGACAAATATGACATTAACATGGCAATCCATCCGGATGATCCGGGCTGGAGTGTATTTGGACTGCCGCGGATCATATCCTCACAGGAAAAGCTGAAGAGAATGATGGATATGGTTCCAAATAAACATAATGGTGTGACATTCTGCATGGGTTCTTATGGCACAAACTTAAATAACGATCTGATTGCAACCATTCATATGTTAAAAGGAAGAATTCATTTTGCACATATCAGAAATTTAAGATTCAATGATGGAATGAGAGACTTCGAAGAGAGTGCACATCTGAGTGAGGACGGCACATTTGATATGTATGCCGTGATGAAGGCACTCTATGAAGATGGATTCGATGGACCGATCCGCCCGGATCATGGAAGAATGATCTGGGGAGAAAAAGCAATGCCGGGATATGGACTTTATGACAGGGCATTAGGCGCCGCATATCTTTGTGGATTGTGGGAAGCAGCGAAGAAGGAAGGGGAAAGGTAATGAGACTGACATTAGAAGGATTACAGGAAAAAGAACAGTGGAAAAATGCAGGTGTTGACCTTCCTGCATACGATATTGAAAAAGTGGCAGAGGAAACAAAAAAAGCTCCGGTGTGGGTACATTTTGGAGCCGGAAATATCTTTCGTATTTTTATAGGAGGAATCGCAGACGAACTGATTTCTTCCGGTGAAATGAAAAAAGGAATTACCTGTGTGGAAACCTTTGATTTTGATGTGGTAGACAAAATATACAGACCGTATGATAACCTTGTTTTAGCTGTGACATTAAAAGCGGATGGATCGACCGATAAAAAGATACTGGGCTCATTGACAGAAGCAGTCAAAGCCCGGTCGGATGTGCCGGATGAATGGAACCGTCTGAAAGAGATATTTACAGATAAGAGCCTGCAGATGATATCTTTTACGATCACGGAAAAGGGATATGCGTTAAAAGGCGCGGATGGAAATTATTTTCCATTTATCCGGAAAGATATTGAAAATGGACCGGAAAAACCAGTGTCTGCAATGGCGGTTGTCTGCGCCCTGTTGAATGAACGTTTTAAAGCAGGGAAAGCCCCGCTTGCGGTCGTTTCCATGGATAACTGTTCCCACAACGGGGAAAAATTAAGAAATTCAGTTCTTGCGATGGCGAAAGAGTGGAAAGAAAGAGGATATGTGACCGGCGAATTTGTAAACTATATCTCCGATGAGAATCAGGTATCATTCCCATGGTCTATGATCGATAAAATCACACCAAGACCGGCAGAATCCGTTTGTAAGTCTTTAGAAGAACTTGGAGTAGAAGATATTGCTCCGGTGATCACAGCAAAAAATACATATATCGCACCGTTTGTGAATGCAGAAGGTCCGCAGTATCTGGTCATTGAAGATCATTTTCCAAATGGAAGACCGGCATTGGAAAAGGCGGGTGTTTATATGACAGACCGTGATACGGTAAACAAGGTGGAACGAATGAAAGTTACGACCTGTCTGAATCCGCTTCATACTGCACTCGCAGTTTATGGATGTGTTTTAGGGTATACGTTGATTGCGGATGAAATGAAAGATCAGGAACTCAATAAACTGGTTCATGAAATCGGCCCGGTGGAGGGCATGCCGGTGGTTACGAATCCTGGCATTTTATCACCGGAAGCGTTTGTAGACGAAGTGATCAATGTGCGGATCCCAAACCCGTTTATGCCGGATACGCCTCAGCGTATAGCAACAGATACTTCCCAGAAAGTGGGGATCCGTTACGGAGAAACGATTAAATCTTATGTGGAACGTTACGGAGATGCAAAGAAATTAAAAGCCATTCCGCTTGCAATTGCAGGATGGTGCAGATATCTTCTAGGAGTGGATGATCAGGGAGAAAAGTTCGACTTATCTTCGGATCCGATGCTTGCAGAGCTGACGGAAGCATTAAGAGATGTAAAAGTCGGTGACAGGGAGTCTTATACAGGACAGTTAAAAGGTATTTTATCCAATGAGAATATTTTTGGGATCGATCTCTATAAAGCCGGTATTGGAGAAAAAATTGAAGAATTATTTGTAAAAGAAATCGCAGGTCCTGGTGCGGTAAGAAAAACTTTACAAGAAACTTTGAATAAATAGATTCACAGAAAGTTACACTTTTGCAGAGCGGCATTGTACATGTACAATGTCAGCTCTGCTTTTTTAATTCATAGGAAATTACGTCCTATGAATTAAAAAGCCCTCCGGGCGGGATGTGCATTTCGCGGAGCAGAAGTTAGCTGTAAACAGCACCGCTCGAGCGCAAAAGAGTCGCAAGCGACTCTTTATTACAAGAAAAATGGAGAAAAAATTCCGGTATAAATATATGAGAGAAAAGAAAAATTACAGGATCATTACGTTTCATACAACTTCAGCGGCGATGGCAATGGAAAAATACTGCGGGGAAAATCATATCAACGGACGTCTGATTCCTGTGCCAAGGCAGCTTTCTGCAGACTGCGGTCTTGCGTGGCGGATGGAACCGGCAGAATATGAACAGAAAAAAGAGCAGATCCATACATTTGGAATCGAAACAGATCAGAGTGTTGAACTGGTGATTTGAGGGATTGCCTGAGAAAACAGGAGTGTTTAAAAGAGGGAAAATACATGAGACAGAAACCATTCATCATAGTAAGAGGCGGCGGTGATCTTGCCACCGGAACCATTCACAGACTCTGGGCGGCAGGATTTCCGGTACTGGTGTTAGAGACAGACCACCCGGCGGCGATCCGCCGTCAGGTAGCCGTCTGTGAGGCAGTTTATGATGGCAGCGCCACGGTAGAGGGCATGGAAGCAGTGCTGATCAAAGATACTGCAGAGGCAAAAAAAGTGATTGATACCGGGAAAGTCCCATTGATTGTAGATCCGGATGGAGCAAGTATTACGGCATTAAAACCGGATGTGGTCGTAGATGCGATCTTAGCCAAGAAAAATCTTGGAACGAACCGTTCTATGGCACCGCTCACGGTGGGATTAGGTCCTGGATTTACGGCGGGGGTAGATGTCGATATCGTCATCGAGACCATGCGTGGGCATAACCTTGGTCGAATTATCCGTGAGGGATCAGCCATTCCAAATACCGGAATCCCAGGCAATATTGGCGGTTATACGGCAGAGCGTGTGATTCATGCGGGAGCGGAAGGAATCCTTTATAATGTGCACAAGATCGGTGATATCGTGGAGCAGGGCGAAGAAATCGCCTATATCGCGGATGAAAAAGAAAATCGCAGATATTCCGTGACCGCCACGATACCCGGCATTATCCGTGGACTGATCCGTGATGGATACCCGGTTACAAAAGGCTTTAAGATCGCGGACATTGATCCGCGTAAAAGTGAGCTGTCAAATTGTTTCACCATTTCGGATAAAGCACGCTGCATTGCGGGCAGTGTGCTTGAGGTTGTCTGCGCATTTGGCAGTAATATTTTATCATAAAAACAGAAAGGGGCATACGCTTCATGAAACTGATAAAAACAGAAGATGCGGTCGGTCAGGTTCTCTGCCACGACATTACCCAGATCATTAAAGGTGTCACAAAAGATGCGGTTTTCCGCAAGGGTCACATTATCACGGAGGAAGATATCCCGGTACTTCTGAGTGTCGGAAAAGATCATATTTACATCTGGGAAAAAGATGACACGATTCTTCATGAAAATGAAGCAGCGCAGATCCTTTATGAGATGTGTAAAAACGACCATATGCATCCGTCAGATGTTAAGGAGGGAAAAATTGAGCTGATTGCAGACTGCAACGGACTGTTAAGAGTTGACAAAGAAAAATTGAAAAAGGTGAACAGCTTCGGTGAAATGATGATCGCCAGCCGCCACGGAAATACACCGGTGAAGGCGGGGGACAAGCTTGCAGGAACCAGAATTATTCCACTTGTCATCAAAAAAGACAAAATGGAACGTGTAAAAGCAATTTGTGCGGATGCCCCGATTTTTACATTAAAGCCATTCCATAAGAAAAAAGCTGCGATCATCACGACCGGAAATGAGGTTTATCATGGAAGGATCGAAGATACTTTTACACCGGTCATCCGGGAAAAGCTGGCAGAATATGATACAGAAGTCATTTTTCATGAAACTTTTGATGATGATAATCAAAAGATTACGGATGGATGTCTTGCGGCGATCGAGGCAGGGGCAGATCTTGTGATCTGTACCGGAGGCATGAGTGTGGATCCGGATGATAAAACCCCGCTTGCCATCAAAAACACGGGGGCAGAGATCATTTCTTACGGTGCACCGGTACTGCCGGGAGCGATGTTTCTGATTTCCTATTACAACGGAAATGTTCCGATCCTTGGTCTGCCGGGCTGCGTGATGTATGCAAAGCGCACAATCTTTGATCTGGTACTGCCACGCATTATGGCTGATGATAAAGTGACAGCAGAAGAGCTTGCAGCGCTTGGAGAAGGGGGACTCTGCCTAAACTGTGACCACTGTATTTACCCGAATTGTGGATTTGGAAAGGGCTGGTAAATGAGTCTATGAAAGATAAGGCAGGCAGGGAGATCGACTACTTGAGAATCTCCATTACCGACCGCTGCAATCTGCGTTGTAAGTATTGTATGCCGGATGATATAGAGACGACAGATATGGAGAATCTGCTGACCTACGAGGAGATCGTTCAGGTGACAGAGGCGGCGGCAGCGCTTGGAATCCGGCATATCCGCCTGACCGGCGGGGAGCCGTTAGTGCGCCGTGGCTGTGTGGCTCTGGTAGAAAAAATAAAAAATGTTTCCGGCATTGAAACGGTTGGAATGACCACAAATGGGGTTCTGCTTGCAGAGTATGCAAAGGCTTTGAAAGAGGCTGGACTGGACAGTGTGAATGTCAGTCTTGATACTTTGGATGAAACAGAATTTCAAAGACTGACGGGACGGGATGAATTAAATGCAGTGTTGGCAGGAATCAATGCTGCAAAAGAAGCACAAATTCCGGTAAAGATTAATACCGTGCATTATCAGCATCTTGACTGGAAATCTATTCTTGATTATACAAATAGAGTGCAGATTCCGGTGCGTTTTATCGAGATGATGCCGATCGGGTATGGGGCAGCGTATACTGGAGGCTCCAATGAAGAATTGTTTCGGCAGATCGAGGAGTGCTATGGGAATGTATCAGAAGCCGGAACTGTGAGAAGCAGGGAAGGCGAAAAATATAGTGCAGATATCCGGGATTTGCTGTGCATGCAAGAGAAGCAGCAATCCGGAAAACATGGCGCAGGTCCTGCAGCTTACTACCGTTTTCCGGGATTAAATATGGATGTCGGTTTTATCAGTGCCATGCATCATAAATTCTGCAGATCCTGCAACCGCATCCGGCTCACTTCGGAAGGATATTTAAAACTATGCCTCTGTTATGAAAAAGGCGTTGATTTAAGAGCCGTTCTCCGGGATCCGGGGAGAAAACAGACATTGCAGGAAGTGATGAAAGAGGCAATTTTTGAAAAACCGGCGGAGCATTGTTTTGAACAGGTCTCTGAAATGACAGAGCACAATGCAATGGTGCGTATTGGTGGATAATGCAACGGAGTGAATTGATTTACAATGAAAATGCAGGTAGAAATGTAATTCTGACGAGAATGGGTGAAATTAATTATAATTAAATGAAAAACACCCCAAATACGCAATGAAATGAGTGGAAAATGGCTGAAATGGGCGAAAAATACATGAACAACATTATATTCGCCCGTGAATCATGAAAATCGTGGGTGAATCAATACATGAACGAACTGCATTCGCCCAATCGACCGTAAATGAGCAGAATATGTAAGCAAAAATGGGTAGAAATATGTAGTAATATAGAGAAATCGCCCAATCACTGATATGAGAAACAAAAATTCCAAAGTATTTATAAAGGATTGAAAATACCTGCAATGAAACGGATGAAAAACATCAGAAAATGGAGCAATCATACATGGGAATCATAAAAGGAATTTGTATCAGCAAAGAAAGAGGAACAGAAAAGCATGAGGTGGCAGAGGCCGGGTTTGTCAAAGACTGGGGCATCCAGGGCGATGCACATGCAGGAAAATGGCACAGACAGGTCAGTCTGCTTTCCTTTGAAAAAATAGAAGAATTTCGTACAAAAGGTGCAGACGTTGCGTTCGGAGCATTTGGAGAAAATCTGATCGTGGAGGGATATGATTTTAAGAATCTTCCGGTCGGTACGAGATTTCGCTGCGGAAAGGTGCTGCTTGAGATGACACAGATCGGAAAAGAATGTCACTCCCATTGCCAGATTTATCAGAGAATGGGAGAATGTATCATGCCACATGAAGGTGTTTTTGCAGTTGTGTTAGAAGGCGGCACGATTCATGTTGGGGATGAACTGCTGTTGCAGGAATCGTGATGTGATAGAAATACAATATAAGGAGAATGCCCTATGAAAGAAATTGTGGAAGCTCTTAAGAAAAGAATCAATGAAAAGAAAAATAGTATGCTCATCACTGTGGTAGCGGGACGCGGTTCAATCCCGCGAAAAGCAGGTGCCTATATGGTAGTCGGAGAGGATGGCAGAGTGACCGGAACGATCGGCGGTGGTAATCTGGAATACCAGGCAACGCTGCTGGGACAAAAACTTCTTACGGAAAAGAAAAATTATCTGCATGAGTATAATCTTGGTCAGGAAAAATCTGCAGAACTTGGAATGGCATGCGGCGGAAATGCGACAGTGCTGTTTTATTTTGTGGATGCCCGGGAAGATGCCGCATGGATCAGACAGATGGAAGAGGCAGAAGAAAAAAGAGAAGCATTCTGGATCCTGATGCCGTTAGAGGAAGGGAAAATAAAAATACTGCCAGAGTTTCAGACTTTTGCGCATCAGTCTGTGACAGAAATAGATGGAGCACGTTTCTATGCAGAACAGTTTTCTTATGATGGAAAAGTATACATTTTTGGGGGCGGGCATTTAGCGCAGGAACTTGTTCCGGTGTTGTCACATCTTGGTTTCAGATGCATTGTTTCAGATGACAGGGAAGAATTTACGAAGCCAGAACTGTTTCCGGGAGCGGAAGAGATACGGTTGATTGATTTTGGAAAACTGGAAGAAACCTTTACGATTCACCCGGAGGACTACATTGTGGTCGTTACAAGAGGACATCTCTGTGATACAGATGCAGAACGCTTTGGACTGAAAACTCCTGCCGGGTACATTGGTGTTGTAGGAAGCAGGAAAAAGACAAAATTTGTCACCGATAAATTACTGGCAGAAGGATTTACCGAGGAACAGCTTGCGCGTGTGACAGCACCGATTGGAATTGAAATCGGAAGTGAAACTCCGGCGGAGATCGCGATCAGTATTGCAGCCCAGCTTATTGAGGTGCGGTCTAAAAAGAGATGAAAAAATTAAAAATAAATTTAAAATCTATAAAAAGACATGATATTAATAGCACTTAAAATATAAATGAAAAGAAAAGAGTAAAAACAAATGAAGAAGAAATGTGTGTGTGTATTACTTTCTGCAGCGATGGCAATGACCATGTTTGCCGGATGCGGAAACAAGGATCAGGCGTCAGCAGGTGAGACTAATACGGTGGCTTCCGCAGATGCAGAAAAATCTTCTGAAACAGAGGGCGCAGAAGTAAATGCTGACGAATCATCAGGCGCAGATATGTCAGCAACGGAGGCGGCAGAGGAAACTTCAGAAGCAGCAGAAACAACTGCAGCAGAGCCTTTTGAGGCGACCACGGTAACGGTATTTGCAGCGAAAAGTTTAAACACGGTTATGGAAGAGCTGATCGCAGAGTATAACAAAACGCAGCCGAATGTATCTATCGTGGGAAGTTATGACAGTTCAGGTACCCTAATGACACAGATCGAGGAGGGAGCAGCCTGTGATGTATTCTTTTCCGCAGCACAGAAACAGATGGATCAGCTTCAGGATGAGGACGGACTGGCTGTTGACGGAACCAGACACAACGTTGTAAACAATCAGGTCTGCGTGGTCACATGGAAAGGCAGTGGAACGGAGGTAACCGGACTTTCTGATATTGGAAAAGCAAAGAGCATTGCGCTTGCAGACGGTTCTGTTCCGGTTGGAAAATATACCAGACAGGCAATGGTAAATGCAGGAATGCTGGACAAAGTGGACGATGTTTCACAGATCACGACATCGGAAATCCAGGAAGCACTTGGCGGTGTGGAAATTAACGAGTGTGCCAATGTAGGTGCGGTAACGGCTGCGGTTGCAGAGGGATCGAATGAAGTCGGAACCGTATATTATTCAGATACTTACGGTTTTGAGGATCGTCTTCAAATTTTAGAGGTGGTTCCTTATGAGCTGACAGGAAATGTTATTTATCCGGTAGCACAGATCATCAATAAAGAAGCAGATGAGTTAGAGCAGAGTGCTGCGGAGGATTTTATCAATTTCCTGACTTCGGACGACGCAAAAACGATCTTCCAGAAATACTATTTTGATACAGATGTTGAATAAAGATTAAATTTTTTGAACAGCCGTTTATTTTCAAACCAATAAAGACAGTGATTGAGACAGTAGATTTTATGCTGCAAAAATGATCAGGATAAAAGATGGATGATAAATGGCTGTCTGAAATTTTAAAATGAAAACAGGAGGCAGTTATGAGTCAGTTGGCAGCATATTTAAGCGGACTTGACTGGAGTCCGCTTTTGATCTCGTTAAAGACCGGAATTGTAGCAACCATTATTTCGTTTTTTTTAGGAATCTATGCAGCGCGAAAAGTTGTGAAAGCAGGACCGCGTGTTAAGGCGGTTGCAGATGGAATTCTGACACTGCCGATGGTGCTGCCACCGACGGTAGCCGGGTTTTTCCTGCTGTTGCTGTTCAGCCTCAGGAGACCGTTTGGAGCATATCTTTACGATAGATTTGATTTTAAGGTGGTACAGACATGGCTTGGCTGTATTCTGGCGGCAACGATGATCGCATTTCCACTCATGTACCGGAATGCCAGGGCAGCGTTTGAGCAGATCGATGTAAATCTGATCTATGCGGCACGGACACTTGGGATGCCTGAAATTAAAATTTTCTGGAAAGTGGTCGTTCCGGCAGCGGGACCGGGTATTGCATCCGGAACCGTTTTAACGTTTGCAAGGGCTCTCGGTGAGTATGGCGCAACCTCAATGCTTGCGGGAAATATTCCGAAAAAAACGAGTACGATCTCACAGAAAATTGCAATGGTCATCCAGGACGGCGACTATGCGACAGCGGGATTCTGGGTGATTGTGATATTAGTGATGGCATTTGTGGTCATATTTTTATTAAATATCATTACGGCAAAAAATATGAAACATGTGAGCAGATGGTAGGGCAGTCAGGAGGAAAAAGGAAAGCAGCATATAAAATATGCGACAGATGGTGAGGCAGGAGGACTGTGATGAGTCTGAAAGTAAATATAAAAAAGAGGCTGGGGAACTTTAATTTAGACGTCGCGTTCGAGACCGAGCGTGGCGTATTTGCGATTCTTGGGGCATCCGGATGTGGAAAGAGCATGACACTAAAATGTATAGCCGGAATTGAGACGCCGGACGAAGGACGGATCGAATTAAATGGCAGAGTTTTATACGACTCTGCAAAAAAGATCAATCTCACCCCGCAGAAACGGCGTGTCGGTTATATGTTTCAGGACTATGCCCTGTTTCCGAATATGACGGTCGAACAGAATATCAAAGCCGGCATGGGAAAACATCCGGAGGAAGAAAAAGTAAGATCTTATATCAACCGTTTCCGTTTAGAGGGGCTGGAAAAACATTACCCCGCACAACTTTCCGGCGGGCAGAAACAGCGTGTGGCAATGGCGCGGATGATTGCTTCTGAGCCAGATATCCTGCTTTTGGATGAGCCATTTTCTGCGCTTGACAGTTACCTGAAATGGGAGCTGGAGCAGGAAATGCGAGATATGTTAGCGGAGGTGCAAAAACCGGTACTTTTTGTTTCACACAACCGGGATGAGGTTTATCGTCTGTGCAGCGTGGTAAGCTGCATCGACCATGGAAAAATGGAGGTCATAGAGAAAACAAAAGAATTTTTCCATAACCCGAAAACAAAGACGGCGGCAGTGTTATCCGGATGTAAGAACATTTCTGCAGCAGAAATTGTGGATAACAACCATATAAAAGCGCTTGGCTGGGGGATAACCCTTTGCGTTTCGGAGATTCCGGAGGAAACAAAGGCGGTTGGTATCCGGGCACATTCGTTTTATCCGGTGAATGCAGAGCA
>OGHS01000892.1_pt1 | contig 11145 bp, 7 predicted proteins | sample 1571611 | NCBI WGS metagenome assembly OGHS01 (sample SAMEA2581944, study PRJEB24529) | metagenome | biome: Human gut stool | place: China | collected 2011 | reverse complement strand
AGGGCTTTATGGATTATCTCTCGTTCCTTACAATCCGAGTGAGCAATAATCCCGAAGAGCCACGCACCAATGAGCAGGATTATATGGTGCTGAACTCCGTTACCAACCTCTCAAAAGCGGAGCAACTGCTACGCCCATACCCCCGAATAGGTTGTTTTCTCGACAACGACTATGCAGGGCAAAGAGCGTATGAGAATCTGAAAAAGATGTTCGGGAACAGGCTGCAAGATATGTCGCATCACTACGCAGGACACAAGGATTTGAACGACTACTTATGCCACCGAAACCAAACAAAACAAGCAGAGAAAAAGTCGCAAGGCGGATGCCACAACCGCAGCCGAAGAAGAAACGAGGCTTCAGGTTATAGCCCACTATAACTACACGCTTCGCTTAAAGTAGTTGTGTGCTCTACTGAGGGTGCAGAGTGACCTCTCTGCACTCCGCTTATGGGCTTCGCCCCTAAGGACCCCGACAGCGGAAGCAAGTGACCAAATGACCAACAGACATTAGTGCAACCAATAAAATCAGAATAACTATGGCAGTAAAAAGCAGCATACATATCAAGCCTTGCAACATATCATCGAGCGAGGCACACAACCTTAGAACTCCTGAATATATGCGTAACATCGGAGAGTCTAAAATCTACCTCATACCCCAACTTGTTGCCGACAATGAGTATTGGATAAATCCACGCCTCGGCAACTATGATTTACTGACGCATTACGATAACATCAAGCAGATGGTAAAAGCGAAGACAGGACGGGCGATGCAGGAGAAAGAGCGAGAACGCAAAACCAAGAGTGGGAAGATTGTCAAGGTCGCAGGATGCTCACCCATTCGTGAGGGTGTCTTGCTCATCAAGCCCAACACTACATTGGAGGATGTTCGCAGATTTGGCGAGGAGTGCCAACAGCGTTGGGGCATCACTCCGCTTCAAATATTCCTACACAAAGACGAGGGGCATTGGCTCAGTGGAGAGCCAGCTCCAGACGATAAGGAGAGTTTTCAAATTGGTGGTCGTTGGTTTAAGCCCAACTACCACGCACATATCGTATTCGATTGGATGGACCACGATACTGGTAAGAGCCGTAAACTTAACGATGATGATATGATGCTGATGCAAACCTTGGTATCCGAAATTCTATCAATGGAGCGAGGGCAATCCAAAACGGAAACAGGCAAGGAGCATTTGGAGCGTAACGACTTTATCATCGAGAAGCAGCGTGCAGAGCTTGAACGCATAGAGGCTGAGCGACAGCACAAGGAACACCAGATAGATATTGCCGAGCATACGCACCGACAAACTCAAAAGCGTAGCCACCGATGCAGCCACAGCCCTTGCAAGCGGTGTCAGTTCTCTTTTCGGCAGCGGTAAGATGAAATCGTTGGAACGCAGGAACGAGGATTTACGGGATGAAATAGCAATCCGAGATAAGACCATCGAGCAACTGCAATCCAACATCAAACAAATGGAGGTAGAACATAGCAGAGCAATGATGAATAAGGACAACGAGCATCGCAAGGCTCTTGAAGCAAAGGAGATCGAGCATAAGGAGGAGACCAACATCCTTAATTCGATAATCAATACTGCTCATCGTTGGTATCCTGATTTTGCCAACCTTCTTAGATTGGAACGCCTTGCCAAACAAATTGGACTTTCGGCGATGGAGTTTGCCGAGCTGTTTAAGGGTAGGATTGTGAACTTTACAGGGCGACTATTCTCCTCGGAGCATAACCGATGGTTTGCTACGGATAATATCCCTTTGCAGATTCTGCGAGATAACGACAAGCGTCTAACCCTAACTGCAAATAGAATACCTCTCAGCCAATGGTTCAACGAGCAATACGACAAACTTAGACAATCAATCCGACAACCTATTCAACCAAAGAAGAGCAGGGGAATGAAATTGTAACAATAATGGCGACCACTTTATTGCGGTCGCCATTGTGAGTTTTAGTTAATCCGATATTTTCGTTCTCTCTTTTCAAAGGCAAATTTACCACCCTCCAATATTTGACAAACCTCATTATTGATATCGGGATCTTCTAACGAACCTGATTTATATTTCAGCTGACCATCTTCGTTCTGAGCAATGATTACCTGTTCGGAATCTGAATTGACGACCAAGTTTGCATTGTGAGACACTATAATAATCTGCCTATATTGCTTTATAGTTTTGAAAATAGATATAAGTTCGCTAGTAATAAAACTATTATCTAAGTCATCCTCTGGTTGGTCATATATGATAGTCTCACTAAACATATTTGCCGCAATTTGTAATCGTAAGTATATAGTACCCTGTTGGCCAAATGATAGTTTGGTTATGGGTTTTCCTGCAAGAGTTACATTTATATCGTGCGATATGAACTGTGTATACCTCTTGAAAAAAAGTTCTAATAGCCTACCTCTCAAATCATCTTTAATTGCAGGACTAAAAATATTATGGTCAGTTGTTTGTGAAATAAAACCGTAAAAATCATCTAATGTTTCAATATTAAGAATCTTCTTGATTTTTTCCTCGTTATAACTTCTGCCATCAAGCTTTTCTAATAATAAGTTATACATCTTGTATGAATCAAAATGTATATCAACAGATACATTTAAATCCTCTTGAAGAATCAAATCTAGCAATTCTTTCTTTTTGGGGTCAATCTCTACATAATGTCCCTTAAATTCATTCCACTTCTGTTCAATTAAACGAGTATACGATTCTATATCACTTTTTATTTCAACACCCAGACTTTTAAATACATCACTTGTTATAGCTTGATATTTAGTCTCTTCTATTCCAATAGCTTCTATTTGCTTTGCTAATTCAGAAACTTTATTTTGATACACTGAAACATTTGACAATAAAGTTGCCAAATCTCCCTTATAGTCTTTAAACTCATCCTTTGTATCAGCTATATCTTTTTGAATTCTTTGTTGTGCAACTATAAGACGAGGAATAAGATTATCTCTGATATACCCTCTTGTGTTGGAGGTATCAATTGAAGGGATGTCTACTTTTTGAGATTTAAACAACTCATTCCATGTAGATATAGTCTCATTTGTTTCAATTGTAAACCTATCAATGTTTGTTGCCAATTGTTGAAGCGAATCTATCCAAGAATTAAATTGGTTTAATTTGCCAACCTTATTTTTATAGTTCTCTAATTTCTTCTTATTCTGTTCAGAGGTTATATTTGTAATAAAATCACTATACTTTTTTATTTCTCTGCCAATTATCTCTCGCTTTTCTTGGGGTGTTGTATTATTTGCGTTAATAATCTTAATAATTCTAAAGTATTCATTTATTGCAAGTTCCGCTCTAGATGAGAAATCGGATGATATGCGATACTCATCTGTGACCCCAATCGTTTCACGTATATTTCTTGAAAATTTATCTTTATTTTGTACCAAATCTTTAATTTGACTTTGAGCAATATACATGAAAGGGACATTAGGATTGTCGGAAACCTTAAAATCTTTTGCTTCTTCAGTAATTGAAGCTTGACGACTAATAACAATGTCAGAGTTAAGATTAAAGTTGTCGGATTGTGTTTGCTTATGAAAAGCTGCTGCAATATAGTTTATTAAAACGCTCTTACCTGTTCCTCTACCACCAATAATAGACACCAAATTACTATTCAAAGGGAGTTCTTGAGGAGCAAAAGAAATATCCGTTTCATCAACAAATACATTGGTGTTTGTCGGTATTAATATTCTTGTGAATGGACATTTTTCTATATTATAGGTTGGATTTTCTTTTTGAATACAAACACGACCCTCTGGTTCATAAATAATCTGCTTCAAACCCTCAAATGTAGGATCTGCTTTAATCCATGTAATTCTATCATTTGGGAATACATTAACATAATCAAGAGTGTGAGCATCACTACCAGTTACACATGGTTTAATACTGCCATAAGCATCCACTATCGCTTTTGCATCTAGTCGTCCTTGCCCTAAGAAAAAAAGAGTGTCGTTTGGGTTCCCAGAGAATATCATGTCTGACATTCGATATATCTCTAATCGAGTAGCTTCCATAGAGGAATGTTGAATGCCACTATTGCCATCTCTATTACTATTGGAAACTGCAACAATAATATGATTCCTCAAAACAGGTTTTTGAAGAATACGAGATAGGTCCTGGAAATTTATATTAAATTGTCCGATACCGACTTTTCTTGCAGACTCATCATCAAGTGAATTGTCATTACGAAATGCTTTACCTAAAGCTATCAGGTCTCTCCTTATACAAGAGTACTCATATCCTCCATAACTAAATTTTAGACAACAAAAAAACTCTCGTTCTATGAAATCTATTGATAATTCAGGATTAAATATAACATGAATATTTATCGGCGTTTCTTGTCTGGTTACTGGGGTTATTCTCAATTCAACATTGGGAAGTATAGTTTTCCCTTGCAAACGTCCCTCTGCTTGTTTCTGCTTTAAAAACAAATAGTTTTCAATCGAGAAATAATCGGTTATACCTAAGACCGTAACATCTGTATTTTCTTCCAATTTGGCAATATATGTTTCCCAGGCAGCTTCATCATTGCCGTATTGGTCATTCTTTGCTGTACCTGGTGTATGGATATGCAAGTCCCATATACGCCATTCTGAACCTTTAGGATATTTAGCCATTGTTATGCTGCATTATAAATTTGAATCAATTTTGATTTAATATCACTGAATGACAAGTTTGTACTTATGTCTGTTAATAGTCCTGTATTTATAACATAGACAAAAGACTCTTTACGATAATATTTCTCACCGAATACCTGTAGGGATTTGTCTATTGTATCAGCTTTAGCTAACAAACAAGTAAGTTGATAATCCCTGTCTATTATTTGGGTCTTATTATCAGGGTGAGCCTTGGTAAAATGTTGCGTGGCCGTAAGCTTAATTAAGTTTTCAATATAATGAGCAATTTGTGGATATTGTGATTTTGGGAAAATGTGATGAATCTGCGTTGCTTCACCATTTCCCCATTGATCGTGTACCTCGCTTTCTTCTTGTATCCTACGAAGCAGATTCATTGCTTTCTGAACATAGTACTGATTGTATGCTTCTTGTTGTTCAACATCTTGCTTTTGCTGTGCTTCTTGGCGGGTTATTGATTTGTCTTTATTAAGATCTCTCCAGTTCTTGCGATTATACATCAAATCAGAGAATGTAAATGCATATTTAGACATATGTCCTTTCTCTGTTCCATTGATACCATTCTCAACAGCATATATGTTTAAGATTTTTGGGAACATTCTTTTCACCTCGACATCTCCATTAACCTTGGTGTGTCCAATAATAAATCTTATATAACGCTCTTTCAGTTCTGAAAAATCAGATTTCGTAATAGTACCCAAAGTACATTTACTTTTGTAATCCTCAAAATACTTCCACATATCACTGTCTTTCAAGACTTTCTCAAAGTAGCAATATAAGAAGTTGTATGCATTTCTTTCCCTTCGAGCAATATAATCAAGTATATCAAGGTTTACAATCCTGTAATAATTTGTTCTTCCAGCTTTAGTAACCTCAAGCACATGAGCATATCCCAACATACGCAATGGTTGTTGTATGAATTTATCATACTCATGACGCGCTGTTTTATTGGTAGGCAATGGTTTGTTAAATACGGCTTTCGCATTTTTAATAAAATATTGAGACTCCCATATGTCATTTACAGTGAATGTCTTTTCAATATCAACAATTGTGTTAATCACGCTATCCGCAATAAAGCAGACTACATCTGGAGTGCATTTCTGATCCATGAATCGCGCGTCATTTGACTTGCGTACATCCAAATCAAATTGGCTAAGGTATTCGTTGATTACATTTCTCATATCCTTTGCTGTTTGAGTTTTCCAAAAAAGAAAACAGAGTTATTATCAATGTTAAGTGAGCGTGTGCCTAAATTACGGGCAATCGCATAAAATTTCGTAAAACTATCAGTAGCGTAAAATGCCAAATCCTCATTTGTTACGATATCATCGTCTTTTGCCAATGTAAGGATTGCAACAGAGCCGTCAGCAATACATCCTTTTGGCAAGAAGCACGCACGAGGATTATATGTTAGATTAGGGAGCAATACACAATTTGCCTGATTAAGGTATTTTGCAACATCCAATCCCTCAATACTATCAATGTAACAGTCATAATCAGGGATATTGACAATCTCATTATTGCCAATATTCCGAGATTTTAGCACCCTAATTTTGCCATTATCTTTTGTAATAGCTTTGGTAATAACTCTATCCCTGTATGCCTTGAATACATTAAACTCCATTTTGTCAGCCACTTCATCAAAAGCCTCGTTACGATAAATTATCCAATAAGGAAATCTATCGTCTGTTAGATATGCTTGCTGATGACATTTAACCTCATCAGTAATATATGACTCTACAAATGTATTCTGTGGCTTCTTTTGGGTGTCAAGAATAAAACAGATGGTTTCTATCTTTACTCCCTTGAATCCTTTTTCTCCGAAGTCAATAATGCGAGAGATATTTTTCTCTTTCATAAGTGTACGTGTTGCATCAAACTCAGGAGCATTTATTAGGCTCTTGGGGACTATCAATGATACAACATTGCCAATTCTCATTGCTTTCTCAATGAAGAATGAGAAGATATTATTAGTATCCTTGTTGGATGCCTCAATCTTGTATTTTGCCAGCAACTGTTTCTCTTTTGTTAGCTTCTTGTATGGAGGGTTTCCGATAACAATATCATACTTCTTGTCGAAGTTATACAACAAGAAATTAGCATTGATGTAATTGATGTGGATATTGTTAGGCACATCAATCTTTGCAACCAGCTCTTTCAATATTTCTAAACTGTTTGCATCAATATCTACCACATCAATATTAACAGACTGCACGCCAGCATACTTCAAGATAAGGGCAGGCAAGAAATTACCCACACCAATTGATGGCTCTAAAATATTTAGCTCCGTATAGTTCTTTGCATCAGGCAAACTCTTGACAATGGTGTAGCATACATCCTGCCTTGTATAATAAGCCGCATTGTCTTCTCTTTGAGCATTTGCCAATTCCGCAATTTTAGACAATTCAGCAAAGTCATAATGGCTATTGCCTCTAATATAGTCTACCAAACAAGAATGTGTAGCCAATTTCTTTTTGTCAATCAATACCTTTATATCCTGTTCAGACAAAGTTGGCTTGCATAATATTTTACGAACCTTAGCTGCAATTTGTTTGAATATAATAGTAGGCACAGCCTCGCCCAAGTTTTGGCGTATGTTCATTTCCTCTTTTTTCAAGAATGCTTCTTTCTCTTTTAATGACATTCTGTTTAACTCATCAAAAGGAATGTCGCTCCAGTTAAAAGATGAAGGAACAGACATCATAAGCATAACCTCCCTAATACTGAACACTCTGTTATCAACAGGATGAACCGTATTCTGACTTGCCATAATATCGTTACGAGTGTGAATACAAGGTGCTACTTTATCCCAATACTGACGAGTATATTTGTCGCCATTCTTACGGGCGTTGTACACAATAACACCATTCTTTACACTATGCGGTATCTTTGTAATATCGGTATTGTCAAATGCCGATTGTCCCTCCTTAATATCTGCAATCCAAGATTCCATACGAGGCGAATATTTCCTAAAATTATGATAAATATCATCTTCGGAAATCTCTCCCATCTTCTTTAACGATGGCAAATGACCAATAATTTGTCTCAATGTTCTCTCAGACTGCTTGTCAGGGAAAATATCATATGGAGTAACCTCTTTCAAATCTTTACGAACACCAATAACTAATGTTCTTGTTCGACTTGATGGATTACCATAATCTTTGAAGTTTACGACTTGATAGAGGATATTGTATGCTCCCGACAAGTTAGCCTCAATAGCATCTTTAATTGACTTGTCTTGACCGTCAACATCGGTACATACAGATGTAAGGAAAGCTCTGACATTCTCAAATATAAAGAACTTAGGCTTAATCTGTTGTGTCATTTTTATAGACTCAACAACCAACGAGTTGCGTTTTAACTCATCTTTCTTCTTGTGGTTGGCAACAGACATCCCTTGACAAGGAGGCGTTGCAATCAACACATCCAAATCTGTTAGATTAAAACCTCTTTCCCACATTGCTAACTCCGCAAAAACTTTATCTTTCGTTTCTTGCGTAGTCATATCGCCACAAATATATCCGCTGTTATAAACGCATTTCTGATTGAATTTCTGAATCTTCAATCTGCGTTCCAATAATTCAACCGTAGCTACACAATAGAAGCCCTCTTCCTTAAAGCCGTAGCAACCAACACCCGCACTACTGAATAGGCTGACATAAGTCCTCAATCCATATGCAGAACGCCGATCTGCTAATAGCATTTCGGGGACTTCCAACTCTGGGTATAATTTTACTTTTGCCATATTAACCTATTCTTCTTAAATTTTCAGCAGCCATTGACAGAGCTTCCGATGCAACAATATGTTCATCAGAAACCATGTCAGTTACCTTGTCAGAAAGCCATAATGTAAGGAGATATGTTCTTTCTACATGAAACATCTCTGACAATATCGCGACTTGTTCTTTCTTGGCTCTGCGTTCACCTTTTTCTATCTTACAATATGTTGCAGTGTCTATATCAAGAGCAGCCGCAATCTGTCTTTGTGGCATCTGATTTTGAATGCGTAGCTCTTTTATTTTCTCCGTAAACAGCATATTACTTATTTTTGTCTTGACATTATTTGGCAAAGATAGCGAATTAAATCCATATTCACACCTTATATTATATAAAAAAATAAGGTGATGTAAGATTGCACTTTCTGTATCGTTGTTTTAGAATCTATAATTTCGCCAGCCGATGGCTGACGATAATAAGGTTTAGTTTATCCCATTGGCTATATACCCAAAACGGACTAAACTTATTTGTGCATTGACAGCAGCCCAAAAAAGATGCTGACGAAAAGAGAAAGACGCTCATTCTTCTTTTTTCGCCAGCATTTATCTTAAAAGTTCAAAAAAAATACACCCTACCTCGATTTTTGGGTGTAAAAAAGGGTGTAAATCTCGTAACTACTTGATTTACACCCTTTGCTGCGGAGAGAGAGGGATTCGAACCCCCGGAGCCTCGCAGCTCAACGGTTTTCAAGACCGCCGCAATCGACCACTCTGCCATCTCTCCGGGTGCAAAAGTATAACGGATTTTCGATTCTGCCAAATCTTTCCTCCGGGTAATTCCAAGTCGCCCGGTCAAAAAAACTCTCCTGAAAAACAGGATCCGATCCCGAAGCATGATATTTCGCCTCTCCTTCAAATCCTGAATCGAATCCAATTCTGACCAATTATATCCACTTTAGTCCATTTTTTAAGAAATTACGAACAAAACATTTTCCTACCTGAGTTTGTTTTCGTACTTTTGCCCCGTTTTAAGACAAGCATTTTTGAAAGCATGGATGAGAATCGCTTCGAAACTCGTCCGAGCGCATAAACTTACCACAGAAATCAATATATTTTTCAAATTATCAACTAAAACTTTGATTATGAAGCAACTGCTACTAACGATCTCGGCCCTGCTGTTCGCAACGGCGGTCTGCGCCGAAGGCTACCAGGTGAATACCTTGAGTGCAAAACAGTTGGGAATGGGACACGTGGGAACAGGTATGAAACTCAATTCCGAGTCGATCTATTTCAACCCGGCGGGAACCGCCTTCCAAACCTCCCGATTCTCCTTCTCGGTCGGCATCACGGGCATCAAATCCAATGCAACGTACCTGTCGAACAACGACTACCGGGGCAATCCGCAGATCCAAGCCCACTCGGACAACAAGATTTCGACGCCGCTCTACGCCTATTTCAACTACAAAGCCACCAAAAATCTGGCCGTCGGCCTGGGATTTTATACCCCTTACGGCTCGTCTATGAACTGGGGCGACAACTGGGTCGGAGCACATCTGATCCAAAGCATCGACCTGCAAGCCTATACGTTGCAGCCGACAATCTCCTACAAATTCTGGAATAAACTCTCGGTAGGTGTCGGCATGACGATCACCTGGGGTACGTTCGACCTGTCGCGCTCCATGTTCCCCGTCGGCGAAGCGACGAACAATACGATCGCCGGATTGCTGACCGCCGCAGGGCAGGGACAATACGCCGAACTGTTCACCCAGGCCGGAGATCGCTCCCTGGTATCCGCCCGGCTCAAAGGCGACGCCAAAACTGCGATCGGCGTAAACGTAGGTATCCTGTGGGACATCACCCCGGAATGGACCCTCGGTTTCTCCTATCGTTCGAAAGTGAAGATGAAAGTCGCAAGCGGCACGGCTAACCTCCTGTATGCCTCTCCCGAAATCGGGCAGGTCCTCCAGGCAACGGGAATGATTCCCGACTTGAGCAGCGCTTGCGTCGAAACGGAACTCCCGCTGCCGGCCAACCTCGCTTGGGGCGTGAGCTTCCGACCGACCCCGAAGTGGGAAATGGCTTTCGACATCCAATACGTCCTGTGGAGCGCCTATAAATCGCTCCACGTAGATATTACCGACCCGACGACCGGGGCATCGGTTTACGATCTGCCGACGAGCATCAAGAACTATAAGAACACGGTGGCCACCCGTATCGGCGTCCAATACCACGCCTGCAAATTCGTCACGGCACGCCTGGGTATGTACGTAGATGAAAGCCCCGTACGGAGCGATTTCCTCAACCCCGAAACCCCTTCGATGACCAAAGTATCCTACACGGCCGGCGTGACGATCAACCCCTGCAAAAACGTATCGATCGATCTGGCATACGGATATATCACCTCGGCAGACCCGGAGCGGACGGGATCGTGCGACTACTACAATTCACTCACTTACAAAGCGGTCTATGCACAGACATACGGGCAGCTCATCGCAGGCGGAATGGCCCCGGAGCAAGCGAAAATCCAGGCTCATACCACGGCAAACGACAAGGCGATCCAGCCTTTTTCGGGCAACTATTCCCTGTCGGCGCACACTTTCGCTATCGGAGTGAACCTGAAATTCTAAAACCGTCCCGATTTCCCGTAAAAATCACTATATTTGCAGTGCGTACCTTCCCGGTACGCACTGTTTCTGTTTATCGGGATCTCCGGCACGACACACGCTTCCCGACCGAAAGCCAACGATTCCTCCCGGCCGAAACGACTTCGGGAGGATG
>OGHS01000883.1_pt1 | contig 11264 bp, 8 predicted proteins | sample 1571611 | NCBI WGS metagenome assembly OGHS01 (sample SAMEA2581944, study PRJEB24529) | metagenome | biome: Human gut stool | place: China | collected 2011 | reverse complement strand
TTGTCTCCAAACTTTTCTTGATAAACCAGTACTTTGCCTCTTGCTATTTCTGCATCCGTATAGATAAATTTGTATCCTCCTCCTGTTTTTACTGGTATTGTAGCTAATGCTTTTTCTTTAATTGTTTGTTTTTCAGAGTCTTTTAAATCTCCTGTAAGAAATATATCCTGTTTGCTTACAATGTAATTATCGGTGTAATAGTCTACTATTACATGAATGTCAAGTGTGTTTCCTGATTGATCTTTTACAGTAATAATTGCTTCACCTAATGCTAATGCTTTTATGGATATGTCGCAAGAAGAAATCATTTTGGTTTCTATAATTTCCGGTTTATCGCAGCTTATTTCATAATTCCCGTCTCCTCCTTGCAAGGGAAAAGAGTATGTCTGATTATTAGGATAGTTTAATTTTATATTTGCTGTTTCTCTATTTTTTAAGGAGATGGGAGCAAGTTCATCATTGCTGCACGATGAAATTACTAAAGAGCAAAGGAAAATAAGCACTGTGGCTAGCATACTGTTAAGTCTCATAGTTTGATCTTATTTTATGTTCTACATAGTTTAAATGAGAGATTAGATGATTTACTGCTTGGCAATTAGAAATTTATTTTTTCTTGAATTTGTCCAGTCTGTGGATAAAATATGAGAATGTAAAATGAAAAATCCCTCTTTCTTCTAAAGAAAAAGAGGGATTATAGTTGAGTTTCTAGTTTCTGATTTTTATTTGGCAAAACTTACGGCACGTGTTTCGCGGATGACTGTAATCTTCACTTGTCCCGGATAAGTCATTTCGTCTTGAATCTTCTTCGCAATTTCACCGGATAAACTTTCAGTTTGTTTGTCGTCAATCTTGTCGGCACCTACAATCACACGTAATTCGCGGCCAGCTTGGATGGCATAAGTTTTTGTTACCCCTGGATAAGACATAGCTAATTGTTCTAGATCATTCAAACGCTTGATATAAGCTTCTACAATTTCACGACGAGCGCCTGGACGTGCGCCTGAAATGGCATCGCATACCTGTACGATAGGAGCCAGCAGGCTAGTCATTTCTGTTTCGTCATGGTGAGCACCGATAGCGTTACAGATATCTGGTTTCTCTTTATATTTTTCGGCTATCTTCATGCCTAACAATGCGTGCGGCAATTCTGGTTCTTCATCAGGTACTTTACCTATATCATGCAGTAATCCAGCACGTTTTGCTTTTTTAGGATTCAAACCTAATTCAGAAGCCATCACAGCGCAAAGATTGGCTGTTTCACGAGCGTGTTGTAGAAGGTTCTGACCGTATGAGGAACGATATTTCATCTTACCGATAATGCGGATTAATTCAGGGTGTAGGCCATGAATACCTAAATCAATAGTGGTACGTTTACCAGTCTCAATAATTTCTTCTTCTACCTGTTTGCGTACTTTAGCTACCACTTCTTCAATGCGTGCCGGGTGGATACGTCCATCAGTAACCAGTTGGTGTAATGCTAAGCGGGCAATTTCGCGGCGTACAGGGTCAAACGCTGAAAGTACAATAGCCTCGGGAGTGTCATCTACAACAATTTCGACGCCGGTTGCTGCTTCTAAAGCTCGGATGTTACGCCCTTCACGACCGATGATGCGTCCTTTTATTTCGTCCGATTCAATATGGAATACGGTTACAGAGTTTTCGATAGCAGTTTCTGTGGCTACTCGTTGGATAGACTGGATAACGATACGTTTAGCTTCTTTATTAGCTGTTAATTTGGCGTCGTCCATAATGTCGTTAATATAGGAAGCAGCCTGTGTTTTCGCTTCTTCTTTCAAAGATTCAATCAGGCGTTCTTTGGCCTCCTCGGCAGAAAGACCGGAAAGAGCTTCCAGTTTTTCACGTTCTTGCATTTGTAATTTATCCAGTTCATCCTTTTTCTTGTCTATGATGACAATTTGAGCTTCTAGATTTTCTTTGATAGCTTCCGCTTCTGTACGTTTGCGTTGGACCTCTTCCTGTTTTTGGTTCAACATCAGTTCGCGTTGTTTTAGTTTATTTTCGGCCTGCTGAATCTTTTGGTTGCGTAAGGCGACTTCTTTTTCCAGATCAGCTTTTTTGTTCAGGAATTTTTCTTTTACTTCCAAAAGCTTGTTTTTTTTAATTACTTCAGCTTCCGTCTGTGCTTCTTTGATGATGATGTCATACTTAGATTTCAGGCCATATCTGAAAAGCATGTATGATAGGCCACCACCTACAGCGAAACACACAATTGCTATTATTACCGTTGTTATCATTGTTATTAATTTATATATAAATAAAAAACGCACAATCTATCTGTTAAGAACCCTTCTCTTGACAGTATAGCTGTGCGTGAATATCCTTATTAATTCTAAACTATTACTCTCTGTTACTGATCTGTTTTTCAAGTTCTTTGGTTAGCTCCTGTAATTTTTCCTGATAAGGCGCAGTATCATTCCTGTCTTTCATAGAAATATTTTCGAAAGCCAACTCCAGTGCAGCCATTGCCCAATGCCTTGCGGGGCTGAAATCGGGGTAATAACTACGGTATTTGTTTAGTTTATTGTCAATCTGTTTGGCAGCGTCCCTGTATAACTGTTCATCTTCACGACGAATGGTCATCGGGTATCGTTCGTTGTCAATCAGTAGATGTATCTTCATCATATCGTCCATAATACTATCGTTTTATTGTTCAACTTCTTCTATTCGTTTAATAAAGCGATGCATTTGTCGACTTCACGCACAAGCCTTGACAACCGTTGTTTTGTATCATTGATATCTTTATCATGAATACTGATTGTCCTGGCCATTTTCAAATTGGTATACATTACTTCTAATTCTTTCCGGCTATTCTCTAATCGTCTCACCTCCTCGTTTTTTTCAGTGAGAAGTTGCTTTAACTTTGCATTTTCATGTTTCAATTCATCATGCAAATACATAAAATGCCTCAGTCTTGCCTCGAAAGTATTTAATAGCTTTTTGTCTTCTTCAGTCATTTTATACCAAAATTGTACACAAATATAAAGGATTGGGAGCAAACACGAAAATATTTCGTCCTAAATTTATCGTTTATCGTTTAAAAAACTTTTTTAACGTCTTTATTAGCTGTTTTTCCCGTGCTATTCGAATATGATCTTTTTACTATTACATATATCTGTTGAGGATTGTTTACTGTTTTAATGTTTTATAGGATACTATGTGCCAGGTGGTACTGATTGCAATAATCAGGAACAGGATTCTTGCCCAAATGTAAGGTAGTATCCAGATGGCGCAATAGCTTAGGGTAATCCATATTAATGATACGGAAACGATCTTGGCATGTAAAGGTATTGCTTTATGCTCGCGGAAATTGCGGATGTAGCTTCCTAAATATTTTTGTTGGATGAGCCAATAATACAAGCGTGGTGAACTGCGGAAATACATGGCAGCTGTCAGTAATAAAAAGGGGGTGGTAGGCAGTAAAGGAAGAAATATGCCGATAATGCCTAATATGAGTGAGGTCGTTCCTACAATGGTATATAGTATTTTCATAGATGCAAATATAGACCAAAAAACAAAAAAATGCTGTGTCCTTTTTATATTATTCTTTTTTATGGTGTATCTTTGCGTCCTGTAGCACCGAGGTGACATTAGGTGTGAGTTCTTTCTTATTATAATTAAATGCTATGTATACAGTAATTAAACGAATGGAAATTTCAGCTTCCCATAGCTTGAAGCTGTCGTATAGAAGTAAATGTGAGAATTTGCACGGTCACAATTGGATTATTACCGTTTATTGTCGTTCCGAGGTTTTGAACGAGGATGGTATGGTGGTGGATTTCACGCATATCAAGGAAACGGTGATGGGGCGTTTGGATCACCGGAATTTGAATGAGGTTGTTTCTTTTAATCCTACAGCTGAAAATATTGCACGCTGGGTATGTGAGCAAATTCCCACTTGTTTCAAGGTTGAAGTTCGCGAGTCAGAAGGAAATACCGTTATCTATGAGAAGGATTAATGAAATATTTTACAGCTTACAGGGGGAGGGGTATCATACTGGAATACCTGCCGTTTTTGTACGTTTTTCCGGATGCAATTTGAGATGTCCTTTTTGCGATACTCAGCATGAAGAGGGGACATTGATGAGTGATGAGGATATTGCAATGGAAGTGGCAAAATATTCGACTCAAGTAGTAATACTGACTGGTGGTGAGCCAGGATTGTGGATTGATGAAAAATTAGTTGATGCATTGCATCATGAAGGGAAGTATGTTTGTATTGAGACAAACGGCACTTGTCTGCTGCCTGAAAATATAGATTGGGTTACTTGTTCCCCTAAAGAAGGGGCGAAAATAAATCTAGATCGTATAGATGAGGTGAAAGTGGTTTATGTGGGACAAGATGTTTCTGCTTATTTGGATTTGTCTGCCAGTCATTATTTTTTGCAGCCTTGTTCTTGTGCTAATACAGAAGAAGTGATTGCTTACATTTTGCAACATCCAGAGTGGCGGTTGAGCCTACAAACTCATAAACTTTTGCAAATTCCTTAAGAAAGTAGAAGATATAAAAAAAGATTATCCAATGGCGTGGCATTGAATAATCTTTTTTGCACGGGAGGAGAGGCTCGAACTCCCGACACCCGGTTTTGGAGACCGGTGCTCTACCAACTGAGCTACTCCCGTGTTTGCGGCTGCAAAGGTAGTGTAATATTTGGAATATACAAACCTATTTATGAAAAAATATTGTTCATTATTCGTTTAATAGGCCTAACTCATTGAACATGACCCGGTATATTGCTGATTTTTTTTCAATGGGCAACGGGTAGGCACGGCTGGACGAAGGCATTCTGTATAATCGCATTGTCCGGTCTTCGAATTCGAAAGGTTCACTGGTTCCTACAACGGGTTCTTTTACCTTTATTTGTTCACGAATAATATCCGTTGCTTTTTGTCCTGTGGTTACAATGGCCTTGCACATTGGAATCTGCTTCAGTAGCAAACTGATATCTGTCTGTTCTACAACTTCCAGAAATTTGTCTGAGGCATTGTCCTGTAAACGGCGAACAGCTGAAGCGGTATCATAAAGTGCGATGCCTTTTTTGTTCAAAAGATCAATAATACGTTCCTTGTCAAATACTTTTTTGTCAGGATTCAGAAAGTGGTCTTTGTTTTGGAAAAATATTATTCCAAAAATACGCCACATATCATTTTGCAGATTGGGATAAAAGAATTCCATGCTCCATCGTTTCTTTTGTGGGGGAAAACTGCCTAACATCAGTAGTTTGGCGTTAACCGGTAAAAAAGGCTCTAATGGATGTTCTTCTATATTTAATAAGGATTTCATAAAATCTTTAATGATTATTCTTTTGGCTTTGGTTCTTTTTTAGCCAGTAATACAATGTTATACACATATTCCGTCATCCAGTTTTCAGAATATCCTAAGGCTTGTTTGTATTTACGGATGGCAACACAGGTCTTGTGTACGCTTTCGTCTTTCCAGTCGGTCTTGGTCATGATATCATGAATTGTTTTCTCGGTCATGTTACGTAACATTTTTTTCATTACGCTGGGCATACGGAATTTCCATTGCATCAAATTACCTATCAGCATCATCAAGTCATTGCTGAATCCTTGGAACATAAAAAGATAAGTCTTGACATCATTTACATTCTTGCAATTCTTTTTTATAGAACCGTCAATTTCTTTAAAGAAATCATCACTTAGACCATAAAGTTCTACTAACATCTTTTTGCAGCGTGACTTCTCAGCAATTCCCAACTTGTTGTTTTGGGTCGGTATTTTAAGGGTGCGTTTGAAAACTGCCATGTCTGGCAAAAAATTAATATTTGTGATACCTATGTTGCAGGCCATTACAGACTGATAATATACACGGATTAGTGTCATGAAGTCTTCCATACCACCTATGCGGCTTGTTTCTTCTCCTTCTGTCTGTTTTTTACCAAATAATTTTGAAAATATGCTCATTGTGTTCTTAAATTATATTGTTTTCCTGTCTGCAAAGATAGCGATAAAAACTGAAACATTTTTGATTAAAATCCTTTTGTTTTACTATTTATCATTTTTATTGAATGGTTGATGCCGGGGGTATTGCTTTGTGTTACCAGCATTCCAAATCATTTTCAATATCTTTCATTCTGTCTTTGGTGAAAACTGGATTTTTGACCCCGTTACGTTTCTGAATTCGATAGTCTTCCAATAGACGGAATGCATATTTCCCTAGTAAAGTAATGGCTATCAAGTTACAGATAGTCATAAATCCCATTGCCATATCGGCCAGGCTCCATGCCAGTTCCAGACTAGCCAATGCCCCAAACATAACCATTCCTCCCACTGCTATACGATAAATGGGGATAGCCCATTTCCGATGAGTTATGTAACGTACATTGGCTTCACCGTAATAATAATTTCCCAAAATGCTGCTATAGGCGAAAAACAGAATTGCCACCGCCACATAAATAGTCCCGATGTTGCCTATTTCATTATTCAGTGCCATTTGAGTAAGTTTTATTCCATTGGCTTCTTTTGTGGAGGCCACTCCGCTGAAAAGAATGATGAAAGCAGTGCAGGTACATATGACAAGTGTATCGGTAAAAACTCCCAATGTCTGAATTAATCCTTGTTTTACAGGATGGGTAACATCGGCACTTGCCGCTACATTGGGTGCGGAACCCATACCGGCCTCATTGCTGAATAATCCACGTTTGATTCCTTGCATTAATGCCATGCCTATACCTCCGCTTAATGCCTGTTCCCAGCCAAAGGCATTCGCTATAATCAATTCAATAACTTCTGGCAAATGCTTTGCATTTACAATTACGATGAAAAGGGATAAAAAGATGTATCCCAATGCCATGACAGGAACAATAATGCTACTTACTTTAGCAATACGCTGAATGCCTCCGAAGATGATAATTAATGTGAGCGAGGTCAGTATCACTCCCATTAGGCTGGGAGGAATATTGAATGCTTCTTCGAAAGCGGCACAAATGGTATTGCTTTGTACTGAATTAAAAGCAAATCCAAAAGTAAAGATAAGCAGAAAGGCAAACAAAACTCCCATCCACGGCTGTTTTAATCCTTTTTTCATGTAATAAGCTGGCCCGCCAACGAAAGAATTATGTCCGTGTACTTTATATAATTGAGCCAATGTGGACTCAATAAAAGCGCTGCTGGCCCCAAAAAGAGCAATTACCCACATCCAGAAAACTGCACCCGGACCACCCAAAGTAATGGCGGTGGCGACTCCTGCCAAATTGCCTGTTCCTACGCGGCTAGCTATGGAAACGGCAAAAGCTTGAAAAGAGGAAATATGGTGTTCGCGACCTTCTGTCTTGCCGGTAGAATCACCTAATAGACGTACCATTTCTCTTATCATGCGGAATTGTACGAAATTTGTTTTAAAAGTAAACCAAAATGCACATCCTAACAGCATGATGATCAAAATATAAGTCCAAAGCACATCATTCACTCTGCTGATTAATAGGGTCAGTATATCCATTTTACTTATTCCTTGTTTAATTTAAAATAGAACTTATGTCCATGGAAAACAAGTTCCACTAGACCAAAACGGATAAAGTCTGCTAATAGTTCACAAGTTGTCTTGTGGTTTAATCTGCAAAGTTTGCAACATTGATTTAATGAAAGTTTCTCTTTTTCTTTCAAGGCATCCAGTAACCGTTGCTCTCTTTCGGTAAATGTTACAAGTGCTCCTTCAGGTTTCTTGCTGTGTTGCCACATCTTTAGATGGACGGGAGTGGCCAGTATGTTTTCGTCTTTGATGCGGATATAGGCCCATGGCTTATTCATTTCATCTAGGGCATATACAGGTTTAGAAACCGTTTCGTTAATACGTATTTCCAATACAGTCTTTCCTTCTACCTTGTAAGTCTGCGTTTCCAGTTCGACTTTGGGCTTGCAATACATGGTTGCTGCTGCTTCTATCATATATATTTCTTCGTCAGAGCGGACTCCTGCTATTTTGCCATTGTCCTTTACTCCTATTAATAGCCTGCCGCCCTCGGTATTGGCGAATGCGGAAAGGCTGCGAGCTATTTTGCGTGCGTCCGAAATCTCGAATTTAAAATCCTGATGACAGTGTTCTCCCTCCGAGACAAGCTGTCGTATGTATTGTGTATCCGTTAATGCTTTCATTTCAATTGCAAAAATAGGAAAAATGAAACATATTGTGGGTATCGAATGATAAAAAAGCCGATATTAGTTTGTCTGTTATCAAGCTTTTTGCTTCATTTGCAGTGGAATAAAAATAATTAGCCTTTAAAATCTATGGGAATAAGAAAAAAATGTTTGATCATTACATTATTATGCTTTTCTAGTCTAATGTATGCAAGTGAATTCATGTTTAAACATTTGGAGGTGAAAGATGGTCTGTCAAACAATCAAGTTCTTGATATCTTTAAAGATTCCGAAGGTTTTATGTGGTTTGCCACAGCTTCTGGGTTGAATCGGTATGACGGGTGTCAGATGACTTTGTTTCGTAGTTATAATGCCGATCCGGCTTCTTTACCTGATAATTATATCAAAAGCATACAAGAAGATTATAAAGGAAACTTATGGATTCTTACCGGTGTGGGTTATGCCATTTACAACTCGGAATCAGAAACATTTGATAGGGAGGTGCATGCATGGCTATGTGAAGTCGGTATTGACGGAACTCCTGCATTAGTATATATAGACCATAATAAAAATATGTGGTTTTATATAAAAGGAAAAGGCTGTTATTTGTACATTCCGGAATCTCAATTACTATATCCGCTTTTGTTTGATACTCATCAGTTGCCAGAAGGTGATATTACGGACATTGTAGAATGTAGAGAGGGAATCTTGTTGGTATATAATACCGGGAGGCTTGTTTGTCTGGATACTCGGACAAATAAGATTAAATGGCAGCAGGATGATTTAGCTAGGGAGTTGGGAACTGACAAGCAGGGAATTTTCACTCTGTTTGTAGATCGTGATAATGATATATGGATGTATAGTCCATTTGGAATATGGGTTTATAGTCCGGAGCAGAAGAAGTGGCTGTCTTGGCTGGCAAATATTATCAAGCGTCGGTCTCATAACATGGTCCGTGCTGTATCACAGGATAAGCAGGGGCGTATATGGATAGGAACAGATCAGGATGGCATTGATATATTAGATAAGAAGACAGGGGAAGTGAGGCAGTTGCGGAACAAGGCAGGTGATGAACGTAGCTTGCAAAATAATACAGTAATGGTTCTATACGAGGATTCCAGTGAAACTATGTGGGTGGGGACTTATAAAAAAGGAATTTCCTATTTTAATGAGTGTGCTTTTAAATTTGGTGCAGAGTATATGGGAGATATTAGTTGCATTGAAGAAGACAAAGAGGGCTATGTGTGGCTGGGTATCAACGATGTCGGTATCATATATTGGAATTCCGTGACTGGCAATCGGGCTGCTTTTCCACAGAAAGGTACGGATAAACTCATTACTGATGCCATTGTTTGCATTTTGAAAGCTAGTGATGGGAAACTTTGGATTGGTACTTTGGGGGGAGGCCTGATTTGTTATGATAACGGTCGTATTATTCATTATAAAAAAAACATACCGGAACGGCAAAATTCTTTGGCTCATAATAATGTATTGGCTTTGGCTGAAGATAAGCAGGGGATTATATGGATAGGTACATTGGGTGGGGGAGTGCAGAGTTTGAATCCCAAGACGGGTTTGTTCACCACTTATAATACAACTTCGGCCGGCTTGATATCCGATTATGTTTCCTCTTTGTGTATGGGAAAAGAGGGCTCTTTGTGGATTGGCACCGTTCAGGGACTTTCGGAATTGGATATTGAAACTAAAAAAGTGGTTAATCTGGAAGGTACTAAATCTGGTAAGGAATATTTTTCTGATCAGAATATAAGTCAGGTGTATGAGGATAGCCGTGGATTGATATGGATTGGTACATGTGAGGGGCTGAATGTTTATAATCCCGAAACGGATGAACTGATTATATTAGGAGTGGAGCAAGGAGTTTCCAGCCCTATCATTTCTGGAATAGTAGAAGATGGTAATGAAAATATATGGGTGACTACAGCACGTGGAATAACTAATGTTATACCGGCAGTAGATTTAAAAACAGGGCGCTATATTTTTCATAGTTGTGTTTATGATGACAAAGATGGTTTGCAAAATAGTGGGTTCAACCTGCGTTCCATTAAAAAATTGTCTTCTGGAGAAATTTTTATGGGAGGGCTGTATGGCATTAACCGTTTCCGCCCGGATGATATAAAATACAATAAAAAATGTCCCAGCGTGATGTTTACCCGTTTGTTCTTGTTCAATGAAGAAGTAGGGGTGGGTGAGGAATATGAAGGTAGGGTGATTTTGGATAAGGCGTTGAACAAGGTAGATCAGATAAAATTGAGTTATGAGCAGAATATGTTCAGTGTACAATTTGCTTCTGATAACTATATTTTGCCGGAAAAAACGGAGTATGCTTATAGGCTGAAAGGTTTCAATGAGGATTGGATGACTACTACCTATGACAAAGTGACTTATACTAATCTAGCCCCCGGAACTTATATGCTGAAAGTGAAAGCAGTCAACAGTGACGGATATGGTGGAGATGAAGAAGCTTCATTGAAAATTGTTATCTATCCTCCTTTTTGGCGTTCCGTTTGGGCATATATTGTTTATAGCCTTTTGGTGGTTGCTGTATTGGTATTGGGATGCTATTGGGTTCTGCGTGGAGAACGGAATAAATTTAAGATACAGCAAATAAAGCAAGAAATAGAGAGGAATCAGGAGAAGGCAGATATGAATTTGAAGTTTTTCACTCATGTCAGCCATGAACTACGTACTCCGCTCACTCTTATTATCTCACCGTTGGAAACGCTGATGAAGGAATATCAATCGGATGCTGTTCTGATGGATAAATTAAATATAGTGCAACGCAATGCGGTAAGGTTGTTGAATCTTGTAAATCAGTTGTTGGATTTTAGGAAAATTGATGTGAATGGATATTATTTAAGTTTGTCTGATGATGATATCATCTCTTATATTCATACGATTTGTGATTCTTTTATCTCTTTGTCTGAACAGAAAGATGTTTCTCTCACTTTTTATTCAGCTGTTTCCTCATTGAATATGTTGTTTGATGGGGATAAAATGAGGGAAGTGATGATGAGTCTGCTTTCCAATGCTTTTAAATTTACTTGCAGTGGTGGAAGAGTTGATGTGTTTGTCAGTTTAGTGGAAGGACAGGATTCTCGGGAAATGCTGGAAATCAGAGTGGCTGATACAGG
>OGHS01000870.1_pt1:0-10000 | contig 11374 bp, 11 predicted proteins | sample 1571611 | NCBI WGS metagenome assembly OGHS01 (sample SAMEA2581944, study PRJEB24529) | metagenome | biome: Human gut stool | place: China | collected 2011 | reverse complement strand
TACGCTTGAACCGTAGCTTTGCCGCAGTTTCAGAAGCCCCGCTTTACCGGGGGACAGTGCTTCAAACTGACGGGACAAGGAATGGTAAAAGGAAAAAGAAGATGATGATGGTTGGGAGGAGAGGTTGACGGTTGTTTCGGGCGGGAGGCTTACAATTGTTTCCGTGAGCGGAAAATGCGGACGGGGGCGGTATTTTTTGGGTAATACAAAAGAACGGACGGTAAAAAACCGTCCGTTCTCCCTTTTTAAACAACATATGAATATCAAAAAATATTGTCTGCTGTTAAAAAGTAACCACTTTGACAACAAACAATATTTGATATCCTTTGCCGTCTTTGTGATAACATTGATATGGATACGATATTTTTATCTTCAAGCCGGGTAGAACCATTTGCCGTGCCGGGTGTGAAGATAACAGAACTTTAGGATCGTGGGCAGGTGCTGCGGGAAAGCGGATGGGAAGGAGGGCTGAGAGGGGGCCGTTTCGTCCGATGCCGGCAAAAAACGGGAAGGCAGGCCGGAGCGGGGAGCCGGGGAGGAGTAAAAGTAGGTGATAACGGGTGAAAGACGGCAAAGGCGCCGGGCGGAGGAAATCGTTGAACCGGGAAAAGGCGGCAAATGAGAGAACAGGGAAACTGACAAGGGGGAGAAGTGCTGAACATAGAAAAGAACGGGGAGCTTTCTTTGAAAACCTGCACGGAAAATTGACGGCAAAAAATGGCGGACGATTGCCGGGAAAGCGGATGTTGGAAAGGGAAAAGGTAATAATAATTTGCGATCAGATAAATATCGGGACAGAAATGACGGAAGCGTGACAAAAATGCAGCACAGGCCCGGATAAATGAAAACAAGGCGGGGAAGACGGATCCGGGACTGCGGCCAGATGCCGGATATCGGAAATTCTTTGATGTCAATGGGCGGCGCCGGAAGGTTGGATTTTTGGTGTCGTCGACCGGCGGACGGCGGATGCGGCTGCCGTCAGTCAAAAAGTTAGGAAATTGTCCGAGAGGAGACATGGCGGCGGCAGGTTAAAAAATAATTGCTCGAAGCGAGACTTCGTCCGGTGTCCGGAAAAAACAGGTTGTGTATCGTGAAGTTGAGCTTCGGAACGTGAATGTGCGATGATAAAAAAATAAGCTTAACAATTTTAGCAGAAAATATTACTTCCAGCCGTGCGTTTATAAAAAATATCCACACAAAAAAAAGAAATATGCAATGGATATGGCAAGGACTACCCTGTGTATGGGCGATAAATGGAAAAATAAAATGCGGAAATAGGAAATTTACATAAAAAAAAGGATGACGTCCCATATAAAATATGAAACGTCAGAGCCCTACTCGTAAAGAAACATTCGATTATTATAGCTTCCTTTCCAAATCAGATATAAAATCAAAAAAGTTTCTTTACCAAAAGAATATTACGGAATGCAGTTTCCGTCAAGTGTAATTTTTACTTTCGGAATAAGACGCCTAGGATTGCGGTTTTTCCGGACAGTGAAAGAAAAAGCGCAAAACTGCCGTTTTTAAGAAAGTCCGTTTTAAGGTTGAAAATGTTTTTTTATGTATCGGTGCAGCGTACTCCAGCTGCATTCGAATTCCCGGGCGATTTCCGCTTGTGAAATGTTGCGGGCCAGCATCCGTTCGATCTGCCGGTGATGTTTTGCCAGTTTTTGGTAATTGAAACCATAAGGGCGGCCCAAGTGTCGTCCTTCGGATTTCAGTCGTTTGAGAGATTCTCTGGTCCTTTGCGAAATCAACTGGCGTTCAATTTCCCCGGACAGGGAAAAGGCAAAAGCGAGGACTTTTGATTGGATGTCGGCTCCCAGTCGGTAATTTTCCTTCAATGTCCAAATTTGGCATTTTTTTTCCAGACATTTTTGCAAAATGCCCATCACTTCCAACATGTTGCGTCCAAGTCTTGATATTTCGGTGGCAACGATGACGTCTCCCGCTTTTATCTTTTGCAGGAGTTTTCCCAGTTTGCGCTGTTTCAGCTCTTTGCGCGACGAAATGGTTTCCGTGATCCAGGCGTCGATTTTAAGGTGCTGCCGCTTTGAAAATTCTTTAATTTCGTGGTGTTGGTTTTCGATGTTTTGATGGTCGGTTGAAACGCGCACATATCCATATATCATGATCAGTTCCTCGTAAAAAGTTTTTAACTCGGAAAGACCATATCATTTAAAAGAGCGTTTATTTTCTTCACTTAAAAATAATAACACAAGTTTTGTCCAAAATCCGCAGGGGCGGTGCCGCCAAAGAAAGCATGTATCCGGAGATCGGCCGGGGAGAAGCGCAGTTCGCAGCCAAAGGCTGTTTGGCAACCTTGGGAGAAGAGGGGGCAGTGACAATCCGCGCGGTCCGGTGTTGCGTGAGTGCGGCAATAGTCCGTTCGCTTTTCAGCCGGTTGGCGAAAAACAAAAATTTCTTGCATAAACCTTTTAATATGCTAATGTTTTAATATATTACAATTTTTAAGGCTGGCGGGATGAAAAAGAAAATTTTTGGTTTTGATTTGGGGATTGCTTCGATCGGTTGGGCGGTTATTGATCATAGTGATGAAAATTTTGATCCGGAAACAGGAGAGATTATTGAAGGAAAAGTCGTTGGCTGCGGAGTGCGCTGTTTTCCGGTAGCGGAAAACCCGAAGGACGGTTGCTCGCTGGCGGCGCCCCGGCGGGAAAAACGCTTGTTGCGCCGGATCACCCGCCGCAAGGCCAGGAGAATGCTTGGTATTAAACGTCTGTTTGTCGCCAAGGGACTGGTCGCTTCAACGACGGAACTGGAAGCGCTTTATGCCGAGCAAACAGGCGGCAACGTTTGGAATCTGCGTGCAGAGGCCTTGCGGCGTCCGCTGTCAAAAGAGGAACTGCTGCGGGTTTTGACCCATCTGGCAAAACATCGCGGTTTCAAGTCTTACCGTAAGGCTGCTGAAGAGGCGGACAAGGAAAGCGGCCGCATCTTGACGGCGATTGCGGAAAACCGGAAGGAAACGGTCGGTTTTCAAACGCTGGCGCAGATGATCGTTGAACGGGCCAAACATTCCGATGATCACAAAATGCGCAACTATACGCCGCAAAAAGGCCCAAACAAGGGCGTAGCCGTTTATGTCAATTCCATTCCGCGGGAGGAAATTGAAAAGGAAACAAAACTGATTTTTGAGTATCAGAAGCAATTCGGTTGGTTTACCGAAGATTTATACTGCGATTTTTGCAAGATTGCCTTCCGTTACCGGGAAGCGGGGAGCGTCGGACACATGGTCGGCAGATGCCGGTTTGAACCGGAACAACCGCGGGCGCCGAAAGAAGCCCCTTCGGCAGAGCTCTTTGTTGCTTTAAGCAAAATTAATAACCTGAAAGTGACCGTTGACGGCGAACGCCGTTTCTTAAACGGAGAAGAGCGGAAAGCTTTGCTTGAATTGCTGAAAAACACCAAGGAAGTCAAATATTCGACTATCAAAAACAAATTGTTTAAAAGCCGGGAAGTCTTTTTTGACGACGTCAACTATGCGCAAAAAACAAAAAAGGGAAAAAGCGGGGAAGAAAAAGCTGTAAATCCCGAAGACGCGAAGTTTTACGCCATGAAAGGCTGGCATAAGCTGAAAGCTGCTTTTTCGCCGGAGCAGTGGAAAGAGGTCGGCTCGAATTTGCCGTTGCTGGATCTCGGCATGACCGCGGTCGTCTGTGAGAAAAACGACGCTGGAATAGAGCGCTTTTTAAGCGAAAAAGGAATATCGGAGGATTATCGGGAAGTTTTTAAAAAGCTGACCGGCAGCGAGTTTATTAATCTGTCGTTGAAAGCCCTTTATAAGCTCAATCCTTATCTGGCGGAAGGTTTGAAGTATAACCAAGCCTGCGAAAAGGTCGGATACGACTTCCGCGAGGACGGTATCAAACTGGCGGAGAAAAAAGGTCTGCTGCTGCCGCCGATTGCAAATGACAAACTGACGACAGTGCCGGTCGTTAACCGTGCGGTTGCCCAGTTCCGCAAAGTATATAACGCCATGGTTCGGACATATGGTGCGCCGGATCAGATAAATCTGGAAATCGGCCGGGATTTGAAGAAAAGCCGTGACGAGCGCAATCAGATCATGCGGCGACAAAAGGAAAACGAGACCGAACGGAAAGAAGCCGCGGACTGGTTGGAAAAGGAAGGACTTGCCGCAAACGGTAAAAACATGTTGAAATACCGTTTGTACCGGCAGCAAAACGGCAAATGCATCTATTCCGGAAAAGCGATTGACCTCCGCCGCCTGGACGAAAACGGTTATTGCGATGTTGACCACATCATTCCTTATTCCCGTTCGCTTGACGATGGTCAGAACAACAAAGTGCTTTGTCTGGCCGAAGAAAACCGCAAGAAAGGAAGCCAAACTCCTTATGAATATCTGGAGCCGCTCGGACGATGGGAAGAGTTTGAAACCGTCGTTAACACCACGCCGTCAATCAACCGCTACAAAAGAAACAATCTGTTGAACAAAGATTATCAAGAAAAAGAAAACGATTTGGAATTTCGCGAAAGAAACGCCAACGACAACTCCTATATTGCCCGTTATGTCAAACGGTATTTGGAAGATGCCGTTGATTTTTCCGCCAGTTCCTGCGCAATCAGAAACCGGGTTCAGGTGCGCACCGGTTCGTTAACCGATTATCTCCGTCACCAATGGGGGCTGATAAAAGACCGTAACGAAAGCGACAGGCATCATGCTCAGGATGCGGTTGTCGTTGCCTGCGCCACACAGGGAATGGTGCAGAAACTGTCAAAACTTTCCGCGATTTTTGAAAACAAGGACGATTTTCGCAGAAAGAAAGCGGAAAAACTCGGGCACGAGGAGGCCGAAGTCTGGTACAAATACATCAAACAGCAAATTCGGGAACCTTGGAGCGGTTTTCGGACTGAAGTGCTGGCCAGCCTGGAGAAGGTTTTCGTTTCCCGCCCGCCGCGCAAAAACGCAACCGGTTCTGCACATAAAGATACAATTTTTTCTAAGAGCGAAAAGAAGGGAAGTTTGCCGATTCGTTATGGAATGGCAGAAAAAGAAAATATGTTTCGGCTTGATGTTTTTCGAAAGGAAAATCATTTTTATATTGTTCCCATATATGTTGTTGATTTGGTTGACTGTAAAGAATTTATTGATGCTCCGCAGCCATATGAGTATGTAAATGGTTCGTTTATAAAAATAGATGAAAGCTTTAATTTTATGTTTAGCTTGTATAAAGATGATTATGTTGAAATAACCAGTAAAGATGAGTGTATTAAAGGATATGTTAATCAATATAATGCACAAAGTGGCCAACTTTATATAGGTAGTGTTGATAATTCACCGATTTTTAGAATTAAGACCTCTACTTTTTTGCGGGACGACAACATTTTGTTGAAAATAGGTGATCAGGAATATATTGGAAAAATAGGTAAGTTTGATAATGAGAAAAAACAAGTCGTTATTAATGGATTAAAAAATAATTTTATGATAAATGCACTTGTTAAGTTAAATAAAAAAGGAGATGAAACAAAAAATATCCAAACTGAAAAAAGTTATACTAAAATGTCAAATGAAAAGAAAATTTGTTTAAACGTTGTTGATAGTATCGAAAAATATCAGGTGGATCCGCTGGGACGTATTGCCAAAGTCAAAAAAGAAACCCGGTTGCCGTTGACGATGATAAAAAAGAATCGGCATAAAAAGGGGGAGTGAAAAAATGGGCTGGCGGATTTTGCAAATAAGCAAACCCTGTAAATTATCGGTCAAAAACCGCCGGCTTGTGTATGAACCTTTTGAAGAAGCTTCCCTGACGATTCCGTTGGAAGACATATCCGTCGTTATCTTGGAGAACAGGCAGATTTTGTTGGCCAACTCATTGCTTTCCGAATTGCCGGAATATGACATTGTTCTTTTTACCTGTGATTTTTCACATCTGCCGTCCGGTGTGCTGTTTCCGTTCCATACCCATTCCCGCTATTCGCAGATAGCCTGGCTGCAGCGGGATATTTCCGAGCCGTTAAAAAAACGCCTGTGGCAGGAGGTGATAAAAGCCAAAATAAACAACCAGGCCGCGGCGTTGGAAATTTTAAATAAATCCAATGCCGGCAAATTAAGGGAAATTGCCAAACTGGTCCAATCCGGCGACACCAAAAATTCGGAAGCTTTTGCCGCCGGAATTTACTGGAAAAGCTTTTTTACGGATTTTAACCGCGGCGATGATGACGATATCCGCAATACCTCACTCAATTACGGTTATGCGGTGTTGCGCGGCTGCATGGCCAGAAGCGTCGTCGGCGCAGGATTGTTGCCTTGTTTCGGCATTCACCATGCCAACAAGCTCAATCAGTTTAATCTGGTAGACGACCTGATTGAGCCGTTTCGTCCGTTTGTTGATTATGTTGTCGCCAAACTGTCGTTGTCCGAAAACAAGCAATTGAATGTTGAATTGAAAAATCGGATCTTGCAGGTTTTAGGAATGAATTGCCGATTGAGGGGAGAAGACGTCAACCTTTTGAAAAGCTGCGAAATGACGGCGGAAAGCCTGGTCAGGGCAATGACCGTAAAAAAAGTTTCAGAGTTAAAATTGCCGGCCATGGAAAAAGAAACGTTTTTGTTGTAAGGTTGTGGATAAGTGGCCAGGGAAGGAGAAAGATATATGCGGATGATCGTCTTTTTCGACCTGCCGACCTTAACCAAAACCGACCGGCGCAACGCGAGTCGCTTGAGGAATTTCCTGCTGAAGGACGGTTATACCATGTTGCAGTTGTCCGTCTATTCCCGCATCTGCAAAGGGCAGGATGACGTCGAAAAACATGCTAAACGCTTGAAATCCTTGATTCCCAAGACCGGAAGTGTTAGACTGTTAACCGTAACCGAAAAGCAATATGCGTCTATGGAAATCTTGGTCGGAAGCTTAAAAAAAGAGGAAGAAATAGGTGACAAACAGCTCCTTTTGCTCTGAATTTCCTGTTTTTAAAAACAAAAAAGCCGTTGATATTCAACGGCTTAATTGGAATCTATTATAGCATATCTGATTTGGAAAGGAAGCTATAACTTATAAAATTTGTCTAAGATATGGTGAGAGATTATAGCATATCTGATTTGGAAAGGAAGCTATAACTTATTTCTTTTTAAGATAAGATAGGGAGAAATTATAGCATATCTGATTTGGAAAGGAAGCTATAACATGAACCAAGGCGCAAACATAGCGGGCAACATTATAGCATATCTGATTTGGAAAGGAAGCTATAACCAAGCCGATGAACGCCTTGCGGCCGAGGAAATTATAGCATATCTGATTTGGAAAGGAAGCTATAACAGCACTTGCAGACGCGCAAGCATTAAAGACATTATAGCATATCTGATTTGGAAAGGAAGCTATAACTTTGACATAATCAGTATCATCTTAAAAGTAATTATAGCATATCTGATTTGGAAAGGAAGCTATAACCGCCTTCATGTCCAAGATTGAAGGCCAGAAATTATAGCATATCTGATTTGGAAAGGAAGCTATAACCGGATTGTTTCCAACAATTTTTGCGACCGAATTATAGCATATCTGATTTGGAAAGGAAGCTATAACAAGCAGTTAGTGACTTATTGCTTGTAACGAATTATAGCATATCTGATTTGGAAAGGAAGCTATAACGAATTAAAGCGGCAGTTGGCGGAACTTTGGATTATAGCATATCTGATTTGGAAAGGAAGCTATAACTTCTGGTAAAATATGCGTAGGCTTGTAATGATTATAGCATATCTGATTTGGAAAGGAAGCTATAACATTGAATTGCCACAAATACGAACGTTGGCGATTATAGCATATCTGATTTGGAAAGGAAGCTATAACTCCACAAGCGGAGCGCCCAACAACGCCTAGATTATAGCATATCTGATTTGGAAAGGAAGCTATAACTAAGTACCGGCTTCAATGTCATTTTCCCAAATTATAGCATATCTGATTTGGAAAGGAAGCTATAACCGTATTGCCGGTAATTGCCGCCGAATAGACATTATAGCATATCTGATTTGGAAAGAACGTTACAATAAAATCATCAAGCTGGTTATAACTAACATTTTTAACTTTTACAGAAACTTATTATAACATCCATTTTTTAAAAAATAAATAACAACCATCGGCTGTTTAAAAATCCGGAACAATCTGAAAACCATGTCATGCAGGGGCATGGTCTGCCGCAGCTTATGCGGATGTTGCCTGCACAACCACTCATCTGCCGGTCAGGATTGTTCCGGACGGCGCAATTATAATTGAAATTAATCTTCTTTAGAAGCATTTTCAGAAAGTTCTTGCGCTTTTTGCTCAAGTTGCTTTTTTTCTGAAAGAGCTTTTTCGATTCCTTCTTTGGAAAAGTCTTTGGGCAGTACTTCGTAGATTATATCCATGGTTGTTCTCCTCATATTTATTATGAATTTTTACCAAAATGTCCGTTTGAAAGCAATAAAAGGTTTGATATTCGGGGAAGTCTCAGGTGTATTTTCCGGGCAAATGCGGCAAAATTCTCATACGGAAAATAAAGGCCGACGGTAAATGCTGCGGCCGTTGATACGGGGAATTTATGTTTTATCGGATTCGGACAAACGGATATTTTCCGGCAAGTCGATTTTATTTATTTAAGTTTCTCCCGCAGATATTTTGCCGTATAGCTTTTTTCCGATTTTGCGACTTCTTCCGGCGTGCCCTGAGCGACGATTCGGCCGCCGCCGTCACCGCCTTCCGGTCCCAGGTCGACGATGTAATCGGCCACTTTGATCACGTCCAGGTTATGCTCGATGACAACCACCGTATTGCCTTGGTCGACCAAAGTTTGCAACACTTTCAACAGACGGTTGATGTCTTCAAAGTGCAGTCCCGTGGTCGGTTCGTCCAGAATATAAAGGGTTTTGCCGGTTGCCCGTTTGGAAAGTTCTTTTGACAGCTTGATGCGCTGGGCTTCGCCGCCGGACAGGGTAGTTGCCGGCTGGCCGAGGTGAATGTAGCCGAGGCCGACTTTGCGCAAAAGGTCCAGCCGGTTTTTGATCGACGGGATGGAGTCGAAAAAGTCAAAAGCCTCGTCGACGGTCATGTCCAAAACGTCGGCGATGGATTTGCCCTTATATTTGACTTCCAGCGTTTCGCGATTGAAGCGTTTGCCTTTGCAGACGTCGCAGGCAACGTAAACGTCGGGCAGAAAGTGCATTTCGATTTTGGTCACGCCGTCGCCTTTGCAGGCTTCGCAGCGGCCGCCGGCAACGTTGAAGGAAAAACGCCCGGCGTTGTATCCTCTCGCCTTGGCTTCCGGCAGACCGGCGAACCAGTCGCGGATGTAGGTAAACAGGCCGGTATAGGTGGCCGGATTGGAACGCGGCGTGCGGCCGATCGGCGACTGGTCGATGTCGATCACTTTGTCAATGTTTTCCAGCCCTGTCAGTTTGTCGTAAATGCCGGCCGGTTCGCGGCTGCCGTTTAATTCCTTGTTGACGGCTTTAAACAGGGTTTCGAGAATAAGCGAAGACTTGCCCCCGCCGGAAACGCCGGTAACGCAGGTCATGGTGCCGAGCGGGATTTTCAGGTCAACGTCTTTGAGGTTGTTGGTTTTGACTCCGCTTAAGGTGATAAAGCCGCCGTTTCCCTTCCGCCGTTTGCGGGGAACGGAAATTTCCCTTTGCCCGGTCAGATATTGGGCGGTCAGGCTTTCCGGCGTGTTCAGCACTTCTTCGACGGTGCCTTTGGCCACTACATGGCCGCCGAGTTCGCCGGCGCCGGGTCCCATGTCGACCAGATAATCGGCGGCGCGGATGGCGTCTTCGTCATGTTCGACCACAATCACCGTATTGCCGATGTCGCGAAGCCGGGTCAGGGTTTCGAGCAGGCGGTCGTTGTCGCGTTGGTGCAGGCCGATGGACGGTTCGTCTAAGACATACATCACTCCGGTCAGTCCCGAACCGATCTGCGAGGCCAGCCGGATGCGCTGGGCTTCGCCGCCGGACAAGGTGCCGGACTGGCGGGAAAGCGACAGATATTCC
>OGHS01000858.1_pt1 | contig 11493 bp, 8 predicted proteins | sample 1571611 | NCBI WGS metagenome assembly OGHS01 (sample SAMEA2581944, study PRJEB24529) | metagenome | biome: Human gut stool | place: China | collected 2011 | reverse complement strand
TCTTCATCGATTCGTTTTACTGTGTATATCATACTTTAATTCCTCTTGAGATAACAGTTTTATAATACGTCTATCCTGTTAGTGAACTACATCGGCAATTGAATTACCGAGCATCTGATTACAAAGCATAGCTCCGTAGCTTCAGAGGTGCGTCCATGACACCCGTACTGCTACCCAGATGGGTTACACAGCTACTTTTATTGTTTTTGTGCTGCTCAGCCCGGTTACGGGCATATCAATTTCTTTGCCGGATACGGCATGATACTTTCTCAAAATGTTATAAGCTCCTACTGCATCTGCATTGTAGATCACGGTATCTACAATGTAGATACCACGCTTTTTTCGATTTCTTTTCTCTGCATAATAATAAGACCACCACATTCCTGACAACAAGATGACAACCAATCCGATAAAAAGCAATGTGCGTCTTTTATTCTTCTTCATACTCATATGGAGAAAGTTCCCAAGTATCGTCATAATAAGAACTGCTGGCTTGTCCGGTTACAACAAAACCTCGCGTGCCGGTAGAAAAAGCAACTGCATTTTTACGGACAGAGCCCTCGAAGGCAGTCAAATCTTCTCCTTCCCAAAGATCGGTAGCAGGATCATAAATCCAATAGTTACTCAATAAAGAACCATATTCTCCCGTCACCAAATAGCCTTTACCGTCAATTACAAAACTGACAGCATTAGCCCGGACAATAGAAGTGTAATCATCATCATAATCATCATCACTCGTATCAGCAATATCCCGCAGTTGAGTAAAAACTCCCGTTGAAGGATCGAAGCACCAGAAATCATATACATAAGAGCCGTTATTCACCCCACAGCAAATATATGCTTTGTCATCGATCACGAAAGAAGTACCTCCCTGACGCTTCTGTCCACCGAAACCGTTTACAATCTCCCACTGTTGTCCGGCAGCAGCCTGAGGATCGAAACGATAAAAATCCTTCTGATAATTTCCATTATACCCTGTTCCCACATAACCGTATTGGCCTATACCGAATGCAATGGCACTAATACGCGCACCTCCCTTATAGTCATCTTTTTGCGTCCAGGTATCAGTAGCCGGATCGTATTCCCAGGTATCAGCCAGATAATTCGAACTATTGTCCTGCCCTAAAGTGATATATCCTTTCTCGCCTATGGCAAAACCGGAAGCACCGGTTCGCGCTGTTGCCGCATCGGGCATAGAGGCACATTGTGTCCAGTAACCACCCTGAATGTCGTATTCCCATAAATCGGTCACACGCTTATAGGTAGTACCGGTATATCCACCGCAAACATATCCCTTGTCAGCTATTGTAAAACCCGCAGCGCTGCCACGTGCCAGTCCGTCAAAATCGGAACGACGATGCCATACGCCTAACGTATAAGATTCATCATCTCCACAAGCACAGAAAGCAAAGCCCATCATAAAAAGTAAAAACAGCTTTTCAACTATGTTCTTCACTGAATAACAAGTCATAACATTCATTTCCTATCAAGTTTTAATCGTTAATTATTAGTCCGCAAATATAGAGGCGAAAGTAACAGTGAAGAAAAACTATCGACCAACACCTCCATTTCGACGACTAACAAAAATGAAGTCGATAAATGCCGGACATTAGTCGATACTTTTTGGGAAGGGGCTTCAAATGACCTTGTTTTGCAAAAGAATTTGATCATAAACATACTTATAACAAACCTTATGAGACGACTCATTCTTTTCTTTTCATTTTCATTGTGTCTGCTTATTCTCCTCTCCTGTCGTGACGAAATGTCCACCGCAGGAAGCAAATGGGTGGAAAGCGCATTACGAAACATCATAACAGACACATGCACTGTATCCCTCAGTACGATTCTGAGCGATTCTCTCGCAACCTCCGGCGATAGTATATGTCAGATAGGACACCATAACAGTTCTCTTTGGGGAGACATCCGAAGTTCTTTTTATGTAGAATACGATGTCCACACTTTATCTATAGATGACGAGGCTATTTATCAGTTCGATTCCATCACTTGCCGTTTATATGCTTCGGGAAATTATCTGGGAGACACGCTCTCCGGTGCACAACGCATCTACCTGCATCAACTCACGGAAAATATGGAATTAAACAACAACTATCTATATAGCACCTCTACCGTACCCTACAATCCTACCCCGCTCGCATCCTTCAGTTTCACTCCTCATCCGGGACAAGACAAAGAAGAAATATCCTTCCGCCTACCCGATGAATTGGGTAAAGAATGGTTGACCCTGTTGCAAGAGAATTCCGATAATATGAGCTCACAGGAGAAATTCCGGCTATATTTCAAAGGACTCGCCTTCGTACCCGATGCCGGAGGAACCTGCGTCAATGGGTTTCAGGTAAATGATTCGAGCCTCTGCATTCGGTTGCACTACCATATAATAACAGAAACGGCAAGCGAACAGACTTTGACATTCACCCCAAGCAATACACTGAAATTCACTCAAATCAAACATGACCGAAACGGTACGGTACTGTCGCTACTGCAAAGCGGTACGGATAATGCCCTGTCAAGTGAAAAAACAGATAACCAGAGCTATCTGCAAGGAATGACCGGTCTGTATATAAAAATAGAATTTCCCCACTTAAACAATCTACTTTGGGAAGGAGACCTGGTAACCATCGAGAGTGCAACCCTCCAACTTTATCCGGTGAAAGGGACTCACGGGGATAAGTACCCATTACCCGAAACCCTCATACTCTATACCGCCAATGAGAATGATGTGACAGAAGACGTGATCACCGATTTGTTAGGAACCTCCGTACAAAACGGTAGTTTGGTCACCGATGAAATGGCTCCGGAAAATACTTATTACTCTTTCGATATCACCTCTTTCCTGCAAAATAATCTGGGAGCTATCGGTTACAACCGGAAAAACCTGAAACTTATGTTGCCTGACGATCTGTTTTTTACCACTCTCAAAGGGGTTGTATTCGGAGATATGCAGCATACAACAAATCCGGTAAAACTTACACTCAGATATAAAGTATATAATTACTAATTCCAAAAATCAATCCAGCATGAAAAGAGTTCTTTTTATCCTTGCCTTTTGCAATCCTGCATGGCTGATAGCACAAAATATGACAAATTCCCCCGGATCCATGTTTGGTTTGGGAGAACTTTCTACCGGAGAAGGTGGTCAATATGCAGGTTTTGGCGGTACCGGCATCGCACTACGGGGCAGTTCGTTTATCAACCCCTCCAATCCGGCATCTCTGACAGAACTCACCGAACAGCGTTTTGTATTTGACGCCGGTCTTATGGGTGCTTATAATTCATACACACAAACCGGTGTCACCAACAACTCTATTGTGGGCAATCTGAATAATCTAAGTATCGGTTGCCGGATCATTCCTCGATGGTATGGTGCCGTTTTCCTAACTCCCGTCAGCAGTGTAGGATATGCCATCACTTTGGATCAAGAGATAGAGGGCGCATCCGGCTCTACCATCTCCTCTTTCTTTGAAGGTACGGGATATCTATCCAAAATAGGCTTCAGCAATGCCTTTCTAATCGGTAAAAATATTTCGATCGGTGTAAATCTCTCTTATATCACAGGAACTATCACGCAAAGTGAAACTCAAGGAAGCACCATTATAGAGGAAAGTTCATCCAAACATGCATTTTATGCCGACTTCGGAATGCAATACAAGCTACCTTTAACCCGTGACAAATATTTCCTGATGGGAGTTACCTACGGTTACTCGCAACATCTTACCCAAGACAATGATCTCACCGTAAGCAGCACCTCAAGTACGGAAACAATTGAAAAAAGTCCCAAAGTATACAGCCAATACCTACCGCAATTTATCGGCGTAGGACTCTCTTATAATTCTTTACGCTGGATGGCCACCACTGATTATAAATACGTTGATTGGAGCCGGATGAAATCTTCAAAATCATCTGTCAGCTTTGCCAATCAACACCGTTTGGCTGCCGGAATAGCCTATACAATAAACAATCCGTACAAAAAATCTATAAAATTGCTATTAGGAACAGGATTAAGCAATCCTTACGTTGCCATTAACAAACGAAAAGCAAAAAACTACTATATCAGTACGGGAGCCAATTTTACCACCCGCAATAGTAATATTATCTCTATCGGGTTGAAATACAGCGACCAATTCAAGATTCCTTCGGGATTGCCGCGAGAAAAAGGAGTCAGTCTCTTCTTCAACATCTCTTTTTCCGAACGAACCTACCGGGCAAAACTACAATAATTATTTCTTTTTTAAAGATATTGCTGTATCTTTGTCGCATAAATATAACAAAAACAGCATAATAATGAAAAAGACAATTCTTATTGCAGCAACACTCTGCTTTTGCAGTATGAACATGAAGGCTCAAGACACCACAAAAGAAGAAGGCTTCGTTTTCACTACGGTCAAGGAAAACCCGATTACCTCTATCAAGAATCAGAACCGTTCGAGTACCTGTTGGAGCTTCTCAGCCCTCGGTTTTCTTGAATCGGAACTGCTCCGTATGGGAAAAGGCGAATACGACCTCTCGGAAATGTTCGTCGTTCACCATACAATGACCGACCGTGCACGCAACTACGTTCGCTATCACGGGGACAGTTCTTTCTCACCGGGTGGAAGTTTCTATGACATCATGTACTGTCTGAAAAATTACGGACTCGTACCGCAGGAAGCCATGCCGGGCATCATGTATGGCGACACACTACCTGTACACAATGAATTGGATGCCGTAGCAGGTGCATACACAAATGCCATTGCCAAAGGCAAACTCACCAAACTGTCTCCTGTATGGAAAAACGGGTTGAGTGCAATCTACGATACTTACCTCGGCAAATGTCCTGAAAAGTTCACTTATAAAGGAAAAGAATACACTCCAAAGACTTTCGGTGAGTCACTCGGTATCAATCCGGATGACTATGTGTCACTGACCTCTTACACACACCACCCGTTCTATACCCAATTTGCCATTGAAATTCAAGACAACTGGCGCAACGGTCTTTCTTGGAACCTGCCGATAGATGAGCTAATGGCCGTCATGGACAATGCCGTCAAGAAAGGTTACACCTTTGCGTGGGGGAGTGACGTCAGCGAACAAGGATTTACCCGTGACGGCATCGCCGTTATGCCGGATGCAGCCCGCGGCGCCGAACTGACCGGTTCGGACATGGCACGTTGGACGGGGCTTACTGCTGCCGACAAGCGCAAAGAACTGACCAGCAAACCATTACCGGAAGTGAATGTTACTCAAGAGATGCGTCAGGCTGCTTTTGATAACTGGGAAACAACAGATGATCACGGAATGCAAATCTATGGAATCGCCAAAGATCAGACAGGGAAAGAATATTTCATGGTAAAGAATTCTTGGGGAAAAGCCGGCAAATATAACGGTATCTGGTATGCCTCCAAAGCCTTTGTTGCTTATAAGACTATGAATATTCTAGTACACAAGGATGCACTTCCTAAGGAAATTGCCAAGAAACTGGGTATCAAATAAGTCTGCCAGAAAATAGTATTAAAAAACATAACTGACTAATATAGAGAACGGTATTCCTACATCAAATGTGCAAGAATACCGTTCTTTTATTTCATAATTACTTCTCTCTATATTCCTGTGGAGTCATCCCTACATGCTTCCGAAAATATTTATTGAAGAAAGACAAATTGCTAAAGCCTAACGAGAATGCTATTTCTTTCACCGGTAAACGGGTAGACTTTAATTGTGCCTTAGCATTCATTATTATCATACCTGTAATAATCACCAACGGACTATGCCCACTTGCCTTTCGAATTGTACTGGAGAAATGTGCCGGTGTCACTCCGCATTTATCAGCATAGAAAGCGACTTCATGCTCTTTTGTATAATTCGCCATTAATATTTGAACAAATTGCCGATATAATTCATGTTCACGTTTGAGAGGTTCATTCACTACTGTTTGTTGTCGACTATACAACTCTTTCACTCCTTGAAAAAAGATAGTAAGAATAGAACGAAGGATTTCTTTATTTTCCAATGTATTAGGCAAAGAATAAGCCCTGATTAATAAGCTATAAGCATTACGATACAAAGTTGCAATCTCTTCCGGTAAAGGAACGACCGGAGTATTCAGTATGTTTGGCAATAAGCCCAACAACGAATCGACATAATTCACTGAAGCGACAAACTCAGAAGAAAATCCGGCAAAGCAAACACGGGTATCCGAAGATACTTCATGTATTTGGATAAATGAATTAGGAAGAAGAGTGATAAAGTCATTTCGACGAATGACTACCTCCAACAAATTTATGGTGGCACGAACAGTTCCCTCCGTACAAAGTATAAAAAGCCCGGCTTTTATCTGACAGGGAAACCGACTATACATATTTAATATATCACCAGTAATACTATCATCCGCTATAAAATCAATAGGAAGATCAAATTTAGGAAGATTACCATCTATTATCATAACCAAAAAAATTAAGTTGCCCAAAGATAGTTTTTCTTTTGAGACCTTTGTTATAGCACATTAAGAATAGAACAACATATCTAATAAATGGAACATCTATTTAATATTTCATTAGATTCTACGAATTAAAATAGCAAATATAGAACATTGAATCCCAAATATGGAGCTTGATAGCGAATAAACATTAAACGACCTTTGCAGAGTTTTAATTAATATTCTAATAAAAACTAAAAGAGAATGAAAACTTCTAAGAAACTATTTTATGTCGCCTGTATGGCTTTACTCTTGGCTTCCTGCGAGAAAACCTACAACGACAAACTCTTTTGGCCGGGAGAAATCAGCCAAGAATATGGTTCGTATATCAAGCCATACACTTTAGACCTAACCTACAGTGGAGAGAAATTGGCTGGAAAAACAGTCAACTTTAAAACGGAAGACAGTGAGACAGGAACACTGACATTAAACGATGTAATTCCGGGAGAAAACACCACTCCAATCAATGATGTGCAATTGAATGAAAGTGGAGAAAAAGATGCTTATACATTCAATGGGACAAGCGTTACGAAAACAGGGGCTGAAGTTAAATATAGCGGTAGAATTACACCGAAAGCTATGCAATTGTCACTTGAGGTGACGATGGCTCATTACGGTTCCGTTGCGAATACATACGTATTCCCCCCATATTCACACACTTACGAAGGTTCCACAGTACGTAATAGTGGTGCCAGCTATGTCCGAATGACTGCGACAGAAGGTTCAGGAGGAGCCTTTCTCGTTCCATTTATCCAAGCAATTGCGACTAATCTTTTAGATGCGTTATTACCACATATTTTGTCAGATATAACCCTCGAAAAGAATGGTATAACAACAGCTCAATATACTACTAGTCCCATTAATATGGATGAAATAATGGATATTGTCAATAGCGAAATGAGCGATGCAGATTTTCAGAGTATCATTAACAATCGTACCTACACGCTTTCTCCTAAAGGACTCATTTTTTGGAATCAAATAAACAATACCAACCTAGTGATGCAACTAAACCTCCCGCAAATCCTCTCACTCATAACACAAAACAGTGAACAGAACATTGATTCACAACTAATAGCCGGAGTGAGTGAAGCCCTCTTAAAATCCGATCCTATCAGACTGAAAGCGGCATTAAGCACCGTTAATCAGATTCTTAACAATAAGATCATTAGCTATATTTTACAAGTAGACGATACCACATTTACTACCATATTTTCTTGGTTAAAAAGTGGAATACCAGTAGAAATGAACCAAGAAAATGGACATACATATCTCTATGTTAATAAAAATACAATAATTCCTATTTTCAGTGCTATAGCCCCTATTATAACCGAAAACTTAGGAATGGATATTAGTGGATTATTAGGAATGATCGATACAATGGATATTGGATTAGACCTAACTACACAAAAATAAATACTTCAATCTCAAAAATCAAGAAAACAAAGAATGATGAAAAAAATATCTATATTATTAATTATCAGTTTCATTAGCACAGCCTGTCTGTTAACTTCTTGTAGCGAAGATTACCCAGGACCAGATCCTGTGGATGTAACAGCCAATTATTCAAATAAGTTCTCAAATCCTAATTCCAATTTGTCATTATATTATAGTGGTGAAGAAATGCTTGGTAAGTCGGTAGACTTCAGTACTGTAAAAGGAGAAACAGCTAATATAACTCTTTATGATATTATTCCGGGAGAAGAAACATTAAAGCTAGTGTCTATTCCTCTAATAGGAAACGATACTAGTTATTCTTTTTCAGGCAACGGAACAGGAAATGTGACAGGAGCAACATTCAATTATAACGGATATGTTGAGAAAGGAAAACTGACCATCAACCTCACTAATATAAAAATGGGAAACAGTTCTCAATGGGCACACTCCTACCAAATGAGCGAATTGACATACGGTACAAAAAAATATCCTGTACGCAATAAAGAGACAGGACTATATGAATGGGGAGAAGAAGCTAACAAGCTGACTACAACCGCCTTGTATACAGACATGGATATCAACTTGCAGGTAGATAATGCAGTCTTCCTGTATGCAACAATTACAGATGTTATCAAAGGCTTCGGTGGATATATGATAGCTCAATTATTACAATCTGTGGATATTACATCCAACGGCAATATCGTAGCCTATTATACTACGGATGAAGTACAAATAGGAGAACTAAAAATCAGTGAAATAGATATGGACAACAAAGAGGCTATGAGCCAACTGATGACTTTTATAATGCAGAAACTGTATTTTCCTGTCGAAATGTGAGGTGGATTTACCGCTGCCGATATAGAAGCCGTAACAACCGGACGCCACTATACCTCTTCTTCTCAGGGCTTAGCATACTGGTACTCTAAAGATGGACTTTTCTATATAAAATTAAACATTCCCGCCATTATTGTAAAGTCTATGCAAGACAAAGGAAAAAATGTAGACTACAATCTGATAAACACCGTCACGGATGCTTTGCTGAAATCAAATCCAAGCCAACTACAATCTGTGCTCATTACTATCAACAAACAATTAAATAATCCAATTTTATCTCTAATAACTGAGATAGATGATAAAGACTTCCAAGCTATTTTCGTTTGGATAAAGAATGGCATTCCCATGCATCTGGATAATGTAAACGAACATACTTACATATATGCAGACAAATCGGTCCTCACTCCATTCATCAATATTCTAGCAAAAATGATACCGACCTTAGAAGCCATACCTACTTTCGGGGAACTTCTAGTGGCAAGTTACGTGAAGCCAATTATAGAAGCTTGGCCAGTGATCAAAACAGTGAATATAGGATTGGATACCCAAAAGAAAAGTGAAACTAAACATTAATAAAGAATAAGAAACAATGAAGAAAATATATATCCTAACTCTACTTTTATGCCTTAGCTGTTTGAATACAAGTTTTGCCCAAACCCTTAAAGGACATATATACGATGCAAAGACCAATGAACCATTGGTAGGAGCAGCCGTCACTTATAAGCTTCACGGCAATCAGGGAGTAGTATCCAACATCAACGGAGAATATGAAATCAAACTTCCAGAAGGAGGAGTTGACCTTGTTTTCAGTTATGTAGGTTATGAAGATGTGCTAATGCCTATTGTGATCAATAAACGTGAAATTGTCACCAAAGACGTCTATATGAAAGAAAGCACCAAGCTACTGGAAGAAGTAGTGGTCAGTGCAGGACGTTTTGAGCAGAAGTTGAGCGATGTTACCGTCTCTATGGATGTAGTCAAATCAGGAGATATTGCCCGCCAGGCACCGACAGATATCTCCTCTACCCTCCGTACACTTCCCGGAGTAGATATTGTAGACAAACAGCCTTCCATGCGTGGTGGTAGCGGATGGACCTACGGAGTAGGTGCACGTAGCCAAATTCTGGTAGACGGAATGAGTACACTCAACCCTAAAACCGGAGAAATAAATTGGAACACCGTACCTCTAGAAAATGTAGAACAAGTGGAAGTGATAAAAGGAGCTTCTTCGGTACTATATGGTTCGTCAGCACTGAATGGTATTATCAATATCCGTACCGCCCGGCCGGGACTAACCCCGAAAACCAGGTTCAGTGCTTACGTCGGTGTATATGGTGATGCAGAAAATGATGAATATCAATGGAGCGACAAGAGCTTTTGGAAAGAGGATAAATACGCAGTGAAACCTATCTTGCGTGGAAGCCTTCTTAGTGGTGTACGCAATCCTATTTACGAAGGATTCGACCTTTCCCACTCCCGCCGTATCGGTAATTTCGACGTTAGCGGAGGTATTAATCTCTTCACCGACGAAGGATATCGCGAACAAGGATACAACAAACGTTTCCGGATGGGTGGGAGCCTGACCTATCATCAGCCGGATATGGGTATGAAACTATTGAACTATGGATTCAATGTTGACTTCCTGTCCAACCAATATGGAGATTTCTTTATCTGGCGTTCACCGACAGAAGTATACAAGCCATCTCCTTTCACCAACATGGGACGTGAAGAAAATAACTTCCATATCGACCCGTTCATCAACTATGTGAATCCGGAGAACGGTACATCACATAAGATTAAAGGCCGCTTCTATTATAGCGCCGACAACATTATACGCCCCACCAACGGAGCCTCTATTACCGATATTCTAGGGAATATGGGAACCGATGCCCAAACAATACAGAATATAGCAGGAGGTGATTACAGTTCACTTTATCCGGCATTAGTTGGCATTGGTTCAGGACTTATCAATGGAAACCTGGAAGATGCAATGAATGGAATATTCACTTCATTAGGAAATATATTCCCGAATGCAACAACTGCCGACTATTGCGACTTAATCTCATGGACTATGGATCACGGGCTGCCCGCTGATTTAGACAAACTGATACAGGATGGTAAATTGCCCAGCGATCTCGTTCCTTGGCTATCTAATGTTATTAATCCGTCACGCATTAATCCGAAAACACAGACGGACAAGAATTTCGACTATTACCTCGACTACCAATTTAATAAAAAATGGAACAGTGGTGCACAAATCACTACGGGGGTTACATTCGAACATATCCGCTATGATTCTGCCGTAATGGATGAGATATATAAAAGTGACAACATTGCCGCTTTCCTGCAATATGACCAACGTTTTTGGGACCGTCTGAGCGTATCGGCAGGAGTACGTGCCGAATATTATCGCGTGGACAACCATTACCGCGAAGCGGAAACAAAGATACTCGGAACCAAAGTTCCGTTCCGTCCCGTATTCCGTGCCGGACTGAATTACCAGTTAGCCGACTATAGCTTTATCCGTGCCAGTATAGGTCAGGGTTACCGCAATCCGTCCATCAACGAGAAGTATCTCCGCAAAGATATCGGAGGAGTGGGCATTTATCCGAACCTCGATATCAAACCGGAGAAAGGATACAATGCGGAACTAGGGTTCAAACAAGGATACAAAATCGGCAATTTCCAGGGATTTGTCGATGTAGCCGGATTCTATACCGAATATAAAGACATGGTCGAATTCCAGTTCGGTCTGT
>OGHS01000850.1_pt1 | contig 11576 bp, 9 predicted proteins | sample 1571611 | NCBI WGS metagenome assembly OGHS01 (sample SAMEA2581944, study PRJEB24529) | metagenome | biome: Human gut stool | place: China | collected 2011 | reverse complement strand
TGGTCATTACCGAGATCGGCGGCACCACCGGCGACATCGAGAGCCAGCCCTTCCTGGAGGCCATCCGGCAGGTGGGCCTGGAGCAGGGCCGCGACAACTGCTGCTTCATCCATGTGGTGCTGGTGCCCTACATCTCCGGCTCCAACGAGTACAAGTCCAAGCCTGCCCAGCACTCGGTCAAGGAGCTGCAGGGCATGGGCGTCAACCCGGACATCATCATCCTGCGCGCCGACGGCAGCGTGGGCACCGACATCCGCCGCAAGATCAGCACCTTCTGCAACGTCAAGCCGGAGTGTGTCATCGAGAACCTGACCATGCCCAGCCTGTACCAGTGCCCGCTGATGCTGCACACCAATGGTCTGGACGACGTGGTGGTGGAAAAGCTCAAGCTGGACGTGCCCCCCGCCGACCTGACCGAGTGGAAGCAGGTGGTGAGCCGCATCGCCACCCGCAGCAAGACCTGCACCATTGCACTGGTGGGCAAGTATGTCAAGCTGCACGACGCATATCTCTCGGTGATGGAAAGCCTGTATCATGCCGGGTTTGAGAATGACAGTCAGGTGGAGATCCGCTGGGTAGAAAGCGAGGATCTGACCGATCAGGCCGCCTGCAAGGAGGCCTTTGCGGATGTGGACGGCATCATCGTGCCCGGCGGCTTTGGCGACCGCGGCATTGAGGGTATGATTCAGGCAGCCCAGTACGCCCGCGAGAACCATGTGCCCTGCTTTGGCATCTGCCTTGGTATGCAGATCATGGTCATTGAATTTGCCCGCAATGTGCTGGGCTACAAGGACGCCAATTCCAGCGAGTTCACCCCGGACGGTGCCCACAATGTCATCTCCCTGATGCCGGACCAGCAGGGCAATATCCCCAAGGGCGGCACCATGCGTCTGGGCAAGTACCCCTGCACGGTGAAGCCCGGCACCAAGATGGCCGAGTGCTACGGCGAGAACGAGATCTGGGAGCGTCACCGCCACCGCTATGAGTTCAACAACGACTTCCGGCAGGAGATGCAGGACGCCGGGCTGGTCATCTCCGGCACTAGCCCGGACGGCCATCTGGTGGAGACTGTGGAGCTGCCCGGCCGCGACTTCCATCTGGGTGCACAGTTCCACCCGGAGTTCAAGAGCCGCCCCAACCGCGCACATCCCCTGTTCAAGGGCTTTATTGCCGCTGCGCTGCGCTACCGCGCTGCCGCCCAGCGGGATATGCTGCATCTGTAATAGCATAATATAACGGCAAGGCCGCAGCACAAAATACCGTGCTGCGGCCTTGCTTTATGTAAGACGATTTTAAATGCTTTCCGCGCCGTCCTGTCTGGCGTGATTTGCCTGCTTATTCTCGTACATCCGCTGGTCGGCGATATAGCGCACCTGCTGCACGTCCACGCTTTCGGCGGGGTACAGGGCGTAGCCGCAGCTGGCACCCACGCTCACGGTATTGCCGTCGATCTCGTAGGGCACAGCGACCATCTCACAGATCAGGTTCATCTTGCTGGCGCAGGCCTCCGACTCCATCGGGCCGAGCAGCAGCAGGGCGAACTCGTCGCCGCCCAGACGGAAGGCGTAGTCCCGGCTGCGGATGCAGCCCTGCAGCCGCTGGGAAACGCCCTTCAGCAGCTTATCGCCCACATCATGGCCGTAGGTATCGTTGACCGGCTTGAAGCGGTCCAAGTCCATATAGAACAGTGCAAAGGGCTGGCTGTGCTGCTCCAGCACTGTCAGCACCCGGTCAAAATAGCGCTTGTTCAGCAGGCCGGTCAGGCCATCGGTATTGGCAAGGCTTTGCAGCAGATGCTGCTTGCCCATATCCTGCACGATCATCATCACGCGGGTCAGGCGATTTTCCTTCCACGCCATGGGAACGACCGTCATCATGAAAAATGCGCTTTTATCGCGGGCGGCATATTCCAGCTTGAGGGAGTCGTTGTCCGTTTTGATGAGCCTGCGCAGGTTTTCCGGGGCCAGCATCTGGGGGATCTTGGCGTTTTCGCTATCGGTCAGAACTACATACTTGCGCGATATTTGCTCCAGCATCTGCTGGTAAGAGCCCTCCGGTTGGTACAGCGGCTCTCCGCGCCGCTCGTGGTACTGGTAGCGGTCGCGGTCCAGATCGCACACTGCAAAACGCTCCACAACGCGCGCCATGCCCGCAAACATCATATCACTCTTTTCCCGGCGGCGCTCCAGCTCCTTGCGGCGGTTGCGCTCCGCGTCACGCTGGATCTTTACCACGCCTGCCATGATCAGAAGCCCCAGCAGCGCAATGATAAAGATGGTAGCCATCTGCACCCGGCGCATCCCGGCATCCACCACCCCGGTGGGCACGATGCCAATGATGCCCCAATCCAGAATGCCCAGCGGCTGATAGATCAGGTAATATTTCTGCCCGTTCATAGTGAACAGTACGCAGCCCTCACCGCCCTGCGGCAAGGTCTGCACCATGGTATCAAAGTAAGACTGATCCACGCTGGCGTTCTGCTGTAAGTAATCAAACAGGTTGGTCATCAATTCCGCGATCACGGTCTTGACCTCGGTAGAAAGCACCACCTCGCCGTCGGAGCGCACGACATAGCAATCGCTCTGCCCCTCATAGACCATACTGCTCAGCAGCTTTTCCAGCACAGCGTTGTCGTAGCTGACTGCCAGCGCCGTATAGGTGGTGTCACCCAGCTGCAAGGGCTGCTCCATAGGCATGGCAAACATGACCTTGCGGATGCCCTGACTGGAGGTGTAGCTGGTGATCACCGGGCCGTTTGCGGCATACAGCTCTGCAAAGTTTTCCTTCATGTGCTCTGCCGTGCCCTGCCGCCCGGCGGTGGTCCAGAACTCGCACTGCTCGTTGAAGAGAAAAAAATCCGTGTACTGCCATGTCGCCTTTTGGGCGATATACTCCTGCCACTGCTCCTCCTGCTGTCCCAGCTCCGCAAGGGTGCCCAGGTAGCTGTCCCAGTCGGTCAGGATGTTCCAGTTGCGCTGCGCAAACATGGTAAAGGTCTTGGCAGACTGCCCATAGGTGGAAAGCAGGTTTTCCGTGCTTTCCTGATAGATCTGCTCCTGCGTATAATCAGTGTAAACAAGGATGCCGACCAGCAGTGCCAGCAGCATCCCCGCTATGAGCAGGATATTTTTTCGTTTCTTCTTCATATGGTCGTTTCCCCCTGACCGCCCCGCAGCCAAGTTTCTTCCCGTATACGCTTTCCCTGATCCTTACATCAAAGCCAGGCGCACAAAGCTTTAAAATATGCACAAATACCGTGTGTCAGTTTCCGCATAAAATGACACCTTTCCCTTAAAATTATACCATTCTGAAAAAAGCTGGTCAACACATTCCCGGGGCGTTTCGTGTCATTTAAAGGGCGTTTCGTGCCATTTTTCTCTGCCGCTTTTCAGCGTACATAAAAAGCAAAAGACCCGCAGGCCGCACCTGAACCTTTCAGGGCTGCTGCGGGTCTTTTAGCTGGTGCAGAAGAAGGGACTTGAACCCTCACTCACTAGGAACTGGTGCCTAAAACCAGCGTGTCTGCCATTCCACCACTTCTGCTTATAGAAAAAAGGCAAGTCAAAAACCGACTTGCCTTCTGGTGCGAGGGAGGGGACTCGAACCCCCAAGGATAAACCACACGCACCTCAAACGTGCGCGTCTGCCAGTTCCGCCACCCTCGCATACCTGTTGTACAGTTCTCCGGTTTTTGAGGTAGAAAACCGTTGGTGCGGACTGCTTGGATATAGTAACATATTTCCGGCCATTCGTCAAGTGGTTTCTTTGTTTCTCATAAGTTTTTTTATGCTTCATATCTATAATAGCAGCGCAGCGCGCGCAAAAGCAGCCTTGCAGGCAATTGCACAGGTCATTTGTGTGCAGAAAGTCTGCCTGCGGCGCTGCGCCCAGAGCAAAGGAGGGGGTTCGTGTATGAAACTTTTTGTGCGGCGCACCGGCGGGCGCATCGGGCTATGGGGCGGGCTGCTGGCAGCAGCACTGGCAGCGTTTGCGGCAGGGTGGCTGGTGCCGGTACGCACACCGGCGGGCTGCAAGCTGAGCGAGCTGACCGCCGCGCCGGATTTTTCGCCCTTTTCTCCTGCCGCACCGGTTGTTGCTGCATCAGATGCCGGTACGCCCGCTGCCCCTACCCTGCCGGAAAAATGGGTCTGCCTGACCTTTGACGATGGTCCCAGCAAGACCACCCCGGAGGTGCTGGCGGCTCTGGATGCCGCCGGGGTGCACGGCACCTTTTTTGTGGTAGCTACCGGCTACAACGAGAAATATCTGCCCCTGCTCACGCAGGCCGCTGCCGCCGGGCACCAGATCGCGCTGCACTCTGCCTCCCACGAATACAGCGACATCTACCGCAGCAGCGCCGCCTACTGGAAGGATATCACCCTGCTGAAGGAGCGCATCGCTCCCTATGTGGATGCAGAGAGCATCCGATACCTGCGCTTTCCCGGCGGCAGCACCAACACCGTGAGCCGCCGCTACGGCGGCAAGGGGCTGATGCCGCAGTTGAAAACCGAGGTAGAGCAGCGCGGCTGGCAGTGGGTGGACTGGAACGTCTGCGCCGAAGACGCCGTGGGCGGGCACCCCAGTGCAGATACCATCTACCGCAATGTGGTGCGGGAGACCGGCGAGCAGACCCATTGTGTGGTGCTGATGCACGACTCTGCCACCACCCGCACCACCGCCGAGGCACTGCCGGATATCATCCGGTGGTATACAGACAACGGCTACACCTTTTTGACCGTAGCCGAGGCGCTGCCGCTGGGGTAACGCGCCTTATAGCCACCTTTCAAGGCAGCGTCCCAGCAGCACCCCGGCAGAGGCCAGCACTGCCAGCCAGAGCCAGCCTGCGCCGCCGGTCACCACCCACCCCGCCGCCAGAATGGCGGCAAAGGTACATACCGGCGGCACAGCGATATGCAGGATGCGCAGCAGCTTCTCCCGCCGGGGCGGCAGTCCTGCGTCCAGCTGCTCGGGGTGCAGGGCATCGCAACAGATCTCGTCCCGGTACTTGCCCGGGTTGCGGTAGGCCTTATACGCGATGCCGTCCAGCAAAAACTCCGGGTACATTCCCTCTTTGGTCAGGGTAAACTGCATTTCCTTTTCCTCTGCATAGGCCTGCAAAGCCACCGTAAACTCCTGCGGGGTGTTGATGCTGCCCTGCGGAATAAAGAAAAAGTGCTTTTGATGCTGCACCTGCGCCAGCGTGCAGTAATCCTGCAGCCAGCCGGAGAAGAAGCCCTGCTGCGGGGCGGGGCTTTCCATGCGGGTCAGGCAGGCGTCCACGTCCAGCGTGTCTGTCTGCGGAGCCTGCCGGGCAAGGTCGGCGCAAAACTGCATGGCTGCCGCCAGCTGCGCCGCCTGCTGCTCCAGCACGGTCTGCTGGGCTTGCAGCGCCTGTTGCAGGGGCTGTTCCCCGCGCAGTACCGCCTTGATGGTAGGCAGCGGCACATCCAGCATCCGCAGCATACGGATAAGTTTAAGCGTGCGGACATCCCCGGCGGTGTAATCGCGGTAGTCATTGCCCTGCCTGCGTGCCGGTGTGAGAAGCCCTTCTTTTTCATAAAAGCGAATGTTCGGGGCGGACACGCCGCTTTGTTCGGAAGCCTGTTTGATGTTCATTTGCTTCACCTCCGCCTTTACATTACACCTTAAAGCCGGTTGAAGGTCAAGGGTTTTGCGCAAAAAACCGAGCCGCCGCACAAAAATGTGCAGGCAGCTCGGTTTTTCAATGCAAAATATCCGTCAGCGCGGGGGATCAGTCCGCAGACTGGCAGAACACAGAGAAGGTGCGGTAAGCCATGTACAGGTCGGTCTTGTGGATGACCTCGAAGGGAGAGTGCATGGACAGCACAGGCACACCCATATCCAGCACCTTGATGCCGCGGTTTGCCACATACTTGGCAATGGTGCCGCCGCCGCCCAGATCCAGACGACCCATCTCGCCGATCTGCCATGCCACGTTGTTGGCATCCAGCATCCGGGTGATGTCGCCCAGCAGCTCAGCGTTGGCGTCGCTGGCAGAGCTCTTGCCGCGGCTGCCGGTGTACTTGAAGATGGCAATGCCGCGGCCGGCGTAGGTGCCGTTCTGCTTCTCAAAGGCGCTTGCCCAGGAGGGGTCGTAGGCAGCGGTCACGTCCGCAGACAGGCACACGCTGTTGCGGAAGGCGAGAATGTCGTCCTGACCGGCAGCACGGCAGAGCAGCTGCATAAAGTGGAACACATACATACTCTGCATACCGGTCACGCCGTCAGAGCCGATTTCTTCCTTATCGGTCAGCACACAGATGGTGGTGTGCACGGGGTCCTTGGTTTCGATCTCGGCCAGCAGTGCGGGGTAAGCATCCACGCGGTCATCGTGGCCGTAGGCACCGATCATGGATCGGTCAAAGCCCACATCGCGTGCCTTGGCAGCGGGCACCACCTCGATCTCGGCGCGGGTGAAGTCGCGCTCGGTGATGCCGTACTTCTGGTTCAGCAGGATGAGGGTGTTCAGCTTGACAGCCTCCTTGACGTCCTCTTCCTCCACGGTGTCAGAGCCGATGAGCACGTTCAGCTCCTCGCCCTTGATGCCCTCGCTGAGCTTGCGCTCGTTCTGCTCAGCACCCAGATGGGGCAGCAGGTCGGTGATGCAGAACACGGGATCGTTTTCGTCCTCACCGATGGCAAAGTTGACGCTGGAGCCGTCGGCGCGGGTGAACACGCCGTGGATGGCCAGCGGCATGGTACCCCACTGATACTTGCGGATGCCGCCGTAGTAGTGGGTCTTGAAGTAGCTGAAGTGGTCGGACTCGTACAGCGGGGTCGGGCGCAGGTCCAGACGGGGGCTGTCGGTGTGAGCGATGACCAGATGGAAGCCGTCCTCGAAGCTGCGGGTGCCGATGGTGGAAGCCACGATGGCCTTGCCCAGCTGGCTGAAGTAGACCTTGTCGCCGGGGGCGTAGGTCTTCTTCGGGTCGAACTGCTGGTAGCCTGCGTCCTTGAGCATCTGCTCGCTCTCAGCGGCCACCTCGCGCTCGGTCTTGCCTGCGTCGAGGAATTTCTTGTAGCCCTCAGCGAATGCATGGGCCTCCTGCTTGACGGCGGCGGACTTGTCGCCGACGTAAGCGGGCTTAAACAGCAGCTTTTCAGCCAGCTGCTGGTTCGGAGTTTTTTCTGCCATAGGATCTCTCCTGCCTTTCTGTTTTCTTACACTTGTTGGAAGCTGTTTTCACGGCCATTGCACACCGTCTGAACGGCCTTTTTGCCCGCAGACTGCGTTGCTTTCTCTTGCGATCCGTCAGGATCGCTGCGAAAAATCGCCTTGCCTGCAAGCAAAAATCCTCGTTCATCCGGCACACTCTGGCCATGAAAACAGCTTCATCTATCAAAGACCCGCAGGTTTTTGGCCTGTCGGTTCTTCTTCATTGGTTGAGATTCAGCCGCCGTAGAGCCGGGTATAGACGGCGTAGCTGGCGGTTATCTTTTCGACGTAATGGTGCATCTGGTTATAAGGGAAGCCTTTCAGGGTCTGCCCGTCGGAGGAATGCTCTTCCATCCGCAGCAGATTATCTACCGTCCCCCATCCGCTGTGGTAGGCGGCGGCAGCGGTAGCCACATCGCCGCCGTACCGCTCCATGCAGAGATGGATGTAGTAGCAGCCGAAGCGGATGCTGACGTCAGGGTCGTAGAGCTCATCGAAGGTCAGGTCCTCATCCGGCGCAATCTTGCTGCGCAGCCAGATAAAGGTCTCCTCGGTCATCTGCATCAGCCCCCGGGCCTCCACGCTGGAAGTGGCGGCGGGGTCGAAGCCGCTCTCCGTCCGGATGAACGCATAGACCAGCAGCGGGTCGAGCTCGTATTCTGCGGCCCACTGCTCCACCTGCCGGCTGTATTTGCGGGGATAGAGCAGCCGGTCGGCCTCCCGGGCGAGGGGCGGCAGAGCCATCAGGAGCACTGCCGCGATGCAGACCAGCACCACCAGTCTGCGCAGCAGTCGGAACAGCGTTTTCAAGCGCAGCATCCCTCCCCGATGAGAGCGTCACAGAGCTCGTTTGCTGCCTTCGCCAGCGCCTCGCGGGTGGAGGTGTTGGGCAGAATGTAGTCTGCCCTGGCGGTCAGCACAGCCTCCGGCGTCTGGGCGTTGAGGCGGCGGGCGGCCATCTCGGGCGAGATGCCGTCCCGGGCCGCAATGCGCTCCACGCTGACTTCAAACGGTGCCGTGACCACGCAGAGCTTGTCGCACTCGGCCTCTGCCGCCGTGCCGATGATGACCGCGCCGTCCAGCACAAAGAGCTTCGCCGCCGCCTGCTGCGCGGCCTGTTTGGCAGCGCGGATGCGTCGGACGATCTCCGGGTGGGTCAGCGCGTCGAGCGCAGCTTTCCCCTCGGGCGTTGCAAAGGCGCGGTCAGCCAGCAGGCGGCGGTCGAGGGTGCCGTCTTCCTTTATAATATCTGCCCCGAAGCGCTCAGCCAGCCGGGGCAGCAGCGGTGAACCCGGAAGCAGGATCTCTCGGGAGAGCTGGTCGGCGTCTGCCAGCGGGATGCCCCGGGCCGCGAACACCGCCGTGACCGTCGATTTGCCGCAGCCGCTGCGGCCGGTGATGCCCAGCGTCATCATAGCTTTATCACCCGGAACGCAGCCGCGCGGATGAGGCGGTTATAGACGGCCATAGACAGGCCGTCTTTCTGGGGGCAGCGGGCGTAGACCACCGCATCGCCCTGCTCATCCAGCGCACGCAGGGAGCGGAAGATGTGCTTTGCCTGGTCGGCTCCGTCGTCCTCCCGGCCATACTCCACACAGGGTACGCCCAGCTTTTCGGCCTCGCCGGTAAAGCAGAGGCAACTGGGGTTCTCAGCGGCGTGGGCATCCACATAGGCTTTGAACTGCTCGAAGGTGCCGTCCAGAAGGGTCACATCCGCCTTGGGGGCGTAGTGCTTATACTTCATGCCGGGACTGCGGACGACCGCGCCCTCCGGCAGCTTCTCGAGGATGGCCTTGGAAACTTCCACTTCCTCGCCCAGCGCACGCTCGAGGTCTTCCAGCGTGATGTGGCCGGGGCGGAACAGAGTGGGCTTTTCGCCCACCACCGACACGACGGTGGACTCCACGCCCCAGTCGCACTCGCCGCCGTCCAGAATGAGGGGCAGGCGGCCGTCCATATCGGTAAGGGCTTGCCGGAGAGGTTGGCCGACGGGGCCGCAAAGGCGCAGCCGCTGGCTTCAATGACGGCCCGTGCCACCGGGTGGCTGGGCATCCGGATGCCCACGGTGTCCAAACCGGCACAGCACTCCGCCGCCACCTCGGGGCCGCGGGGCATGATGATGGTCAGCGGGCCGGGACAGAACGCCGCCATCAGCAGCTGGGCGCGTTCCGGCACCTCGCTGACGAGGCCGTGCAGCATCTCAGGGCCGGCGACGTGGACGATGAGGGGATTGTCCTGCGGGCGTCCCTTCGCCACAAAGATCTTGCTCACGGCCTCGCCGTTGCGGGCGTCGGCCGCGATGCCGTAGACCGTCTCGGTAGGCAGGGCTACCAGCTCGCCCTGCCGCAGAAGCTCGGCTGCGCGGGCAATGCCCTCCGTGTCAGCCGGGCGGACTTCAGTATTGATACTCATACGAATCATCGCTCTTTTCTTCTGTAAAGCAATCATTCTTTACAGCTTTTCGTGCGCATTTTGCGCAAGTTTATGCGTTTAGCTTTTGCAGTTTCTCGGCCTGCTCACGGGTGGCGAGGGCGTCGATGATGTCGTCCAGATTTCCGTCCATGATCTTGTCGAGGTTGTGTACCGTCAGGCCGATTCGGTGGTCGGTGCAGCGGTCCTGCGGGAAGTTATAGGTGCGTATCTTCTCGCTGCGGTCCCCTGTTCCCACCTGACCGGCGCGGTCGGCGTTGATGGCGTCCTGCTGCTCCTTCTGCTTCTGGGCCAGCAGGCGGCTGCGCAGGATCTCCAGAGCCTTGTCCTTGTTCTGGAACTGGCTGCGCTCGTTCTGGCACTCGACCACGGTTCCGGTGGGGATGTGGGTGACGCGGATGGCGCTGGACGTCTTGTTGATGTGCTGGCCGCCCGCACCCGAAGAGCGGAAGGTGTCGATGCGCAGGTCCTTCATGTCCAGCGCAAAGTCCACCTCTTCGGCCTGCGGCATCACGGCCACGGTTGCCGTCGAAGTGTGGATGCGGCCCTGCGTCTCCGTCTCGGGTACACGCTGCACCCGGTGGACGCCGCTCTCGTACTTGAGGCGGTTGTAGGCGCCCCGGCCATTGACCGCAAAGACAGCTTCCTTGGTTCCGCCGAGTTCCGTCTCGTTGAGGTTCAGCAGCTCCATCTCCCAGCCCCGGCTCTGGACGTACATGGTGTACATCCGCACGAGGCTGTGGGCGAACAGCGCAGCTTCCTCGCCGCCGGCACCGGCGCGTATCTCCATGATGACGCTTTTCTCGTCGTTTGCGTCCTTCGGCAGCAGCAAAATTTTGAGATTATTTTCCAGCTCTGCCACATCCTGACTTTTTTCGCTTAGTTCCTGCTGTACCATAGCCTTAAAGTCCGCGTCGAGGGGCTCGTCCCCTTCCAGCAGGGCTTTTGCCTGTGCCAGGTGGTCCTGCGCAGTGGTGAGGGCGTGGTAAGCGTCCACCACCGGCTGTGCTTCATGGTACTCCTGCATCAGGCGGCGGAACTGCGCCGGGTCGGCGGCAGTTTCGGGCTGATTGAGACGGATAGAAAGTTCTTCGAACCGGCGGCAGACGGCCTCCATTTGGGAAGTCAGATTCGGCATATCAGGCAGTTCTCCTTACAAAACAGTTTCTGAATGTGCTGTGCCGCCGGGCTATTCCTGGCCCGGTTTGATGACCTTTTTGATGTTCTTCTCGATCTTCGCCCGGGGCAGCATGACCTCGCGGCCACAGCCCGTGCAGCGGATCTTGAAATCCATGCCCACCCGCAGCACCTCGAAGCTTGCTGCTCCGCAGGGGTGCTGTTTGCGGGTGAGGATGGTATCGCCGACTGCAATATCCATATTGAATCCCTCCTGTCTGCACATTTATAGTACAGGCCGTGTGTCCAAAAGAGAGACACACATCTATAGTATAATCCAAACTCGTATAAAATGCAAATGCAGCTGCATATGGTTTTATAGCTGCAATGCTACCCCAAAAAACAGAGAAAGAGGAATGAAAGATGATGCAAGCGTTTCGTACCGAAAACAACTACCGCAATGCTTCCCGCCTGAGCGCCGCCGAACTGCGGGCCGCGATGGCCAGCCGCGAGATCTTGCAGAGCACGGCGCTGGCCTTCGACACCCAGCGTCAGCTCCGGTTCGAGCTGGGCGGCTGCCGGGCTGTAATGCCCTTCGGGCAGTGCGCCGACGGGGCCGACACCGGCAGCGTACGGGACATCGCCGTACTGACGCGGGTAGGCCGGCCCACCTGCTTTGTCATCGAGGGCATCGACACCGACGAAAACGGACAGCCTGTCTACCGCCTCTCCCGCGCCGAAGCACAGCGGATGTGCAAGGCCGAATACCTCGACCAGCTCCAGCCCGGCGACATCCTGCCCTGCATCGTGACCCACATCGAGCCCTTCGGCGCGTTCTGTGACGTAGGCTGCG
>OGHS01000838.1_pt1 | contig 11708 bp, 9 predicted proteins | sample 1571611 | NCBI WGS metagenome assembly OGHS01 (sample SAMEA2581944, study PRJEB24529) | metagenome | biome: Human gut stool | place: China | collected 2011 | reverse complement strand
GTTTGCTTTAATTACATTTAATGCCTCGTTAATGGAAGCTTTAAGCTCAGGCTTGTTTTTTGAGATACACATGGCGTAATCTTCTGTAACAAATTCTTCATCAAGTATCATAAGTTCAGAATTTGTCTTGATAAATGATTGTGCAGGCTGGACATCAATAACAACGGCATCGATTTTGCCCTGTTTTAATGCAAGGATTGCATCGTTACCTTTATTATAACGTTCAACTACTGTGCCGGAACCATCTTCTTCATAGTCAGAAACTAATGTGTCACCTGTAGTTCCAAGCTGTACACCGATTTTCTTGCCGGATAAGTCATCAACGGAAAAAACAGTATTTTCCGGAACAGATGATTTACATCCGGTAAGAATGAAAAGCGACATTATGCAGCATAGTGCTGCGAGCATATATTTTCGCATTTTCTCCTCCTTTTGTATTGCGATATTCTTCTAAACATATTAACATTATTGCATAGTGTAAATCAAGTTAAGATTTGGATGTCAGGCATCATAATCTTATGAAATAAATGGTATGTATGAAAGGCAGAAGTATGAAAATAGTTACACCACATTATTATAAAGATTTTAAGTGCATTGCAGGTGCGTGTACCGATACATGTTGTGCGGGATGGGACGTAGATGTAGATGATAAATCCTACAGATATTATAAGACTGTGGATGGAAATTTTGGCAAAAGGTTAAAGAGTGTCATGGTTCCCGAAAAAGAAGGAGGCTGCACATTTACACTTCAAAACGGAAGATGTCCGTTTCTTAACGATAATAATCTGTGTGATTTGTATATTGCATTGGGAGAAGACAAGCTGTGTGATACGTGTGCGGAATTTCCGCGATTTATTAATGAATACGGAAGTGTGAAAGAGATAGGAATTGCACCATCATGCAAGACGGCTGGCGAGATAATATTTAATTATGATAAAGTTCTCACATTTGACGAGGAAGAGGACGGTAAGCCACTAACAGGCTATAATGATATAGATGGTTTTTTGTATATGCAGCTTCGTAATGCAAGGAAATGTGCATATGATATTATTCAGAATAAAAAATATACACCTGATGAAGTCTGCCTTATACTTATTGAATATGCTATACGCATACAGAAGCATATGGATGATGAAAGGGACGATTTGATTGCCAATGTTGTAAAATCTTTTAAAGATGAAAAACAAGGTGTTATCAGTATAGATCCCAGTACTATTACAAAAGTTTCTATCGGAATGGGAAAAAACAAAAAGGTAGATATAAATAATATCGTTCTAGTAGCTAAGAAATAATAATGAAGAAAGTATTTTTCATACTAGAGAGTTTATTATTATGTGCAATAATATGCCGGGCTGAGGTAAAACTTCCCGGCATATTTTCCGACCGGATGGTTTTGCAACGGGAAGTTCCTATTCCAATATGGGGGTGGGCAGAGCCTAAAGAAACAGTCACCGTTACCATTGACGGCAAGCAATACAGAACTCAAGCGTCCCAAACGGGAGAATGGTCCATCAAACTACCCAAATATAAAGCCGGAGGACCATACGAATTGAAAGTCAACCAGCTAGTGATGCAAGATGTATACATCGGTGATGTATATCTATGTAGCGGACAGTCGAATATGGAACTTACCGTAAAACGGGTAATGGACAAATATAAGGACGAAATACTATCCTATGAAAACAATCTTATCCGTTACACCAAGACCAAATATGCTTATAATTTCATAGAGCCGCAAGATAATAGCGAGAATGTCTGGAAGATATGTACTCAAGAAAACGTGTTGGACTTTGCGGCCTTATGCTATTTTTTCGCTAAAGAGATGCAGACAGAAAAAGGAGTTGCGGTCGGAATTATCAATAGCAGTTGGGGAGGAACCCCTATCGCGGCATGGTCTACCCGTCATTCTTTGGAAAAGCATAAGAACTTCCAAGCCAAACTCGCATCAGGATTATACAGTAATCCCGACTATCCGGACTCGGTAAAGAGGGCGGATAAAATGCTGGCTGATCAATGGAACCGACAACAACTGGAGAAAGATCTTGGGTATAAGGGGAAATGGACACAAGATAACTTCGAAGATTCCGATTGGGAACAAACAGAGGTGTTCAACTCCAACTGGGGAGGAAGCTGGGATAAACCCGTCAACGGAGTACATTACTTCCGTCAGCGTATCAATATTCCGTCAGAGTTGGCGGGAAAAAAGGCGACTTTACGTGTGGGAACATTAAAAGATGCAGATGCCACCTATATAAACGGAGTTTGTGTAGGAAGGACGGGTTATCAGTATCCGCCACGCATTTATCAGGTCCCGACCGGAACACTTCGTGCCGGAGAGAATGAAATCGTTATCCGGCTGCTTAGCAGCAAGGGACGTCCATTCTTTGTGAAAGGTAAGCCTTATCAACTAGAAATCGAGGGAAAGACTTTTCCACTCTCTTCTCTGTGGAAACACAAGATCGGCTGTATCCTGCCTTCAGCACCCTCAAGCAGAAGTTTCCAAAACGAACCGGCAGGACTATATAACAGCATGATACATCCATTGCGCAATTATAGCATTCGGGGAATTATCTGGTACCAAGGAGAATCTGATACCGGCCCGGACGGAAGTAAACAATACGAGAGTATGTTAGTCAACCTTATCAATGACTGGCGTACACAGTGGGCAAATAAGAAACTGCCATTTGTTATAGTGCAACTGGCCAATTATCAGCAAAGAAGCAACAAACCTATGGAAAGCGGTGTAGCCCAAGTACGTGAAGCACAACGCAGAGTTACTCTTCGCTTAAAAAACACAGGGTTGGCTACTGCTATCGATCTGGGAGAAAGTAACGATATTCATCCGCTCAACAAGAAAGACTTGGCGCACCGCTGTGTCCTCCAAATGAACAGATTAGCTTTCAACAAAACAGATCAAGTGGCAGAAGGACCTATGGTAGAGAAAGCCGAACTAAAAGGAAACGGGCAGATTATCATCTCTTTCACGAAAGGAACAGGCTCGCTGAAGCAAGCGAAAGCATTGGAAGGTATTGCTGTCTCCGGCAAAGATGGAAAATATAAATTCGTAGAAGCATATACCGAAGGTAATCAGATTATTGTCAAGTGGAACGGGCAGGAAGAACCGACAAGCATTCGCTATGCTTGGGAAAACAATCCGCCATCTTCCATATATAATACAGACGGGCTTCCAGCCTCCAGTTTTCAAATTCCTATTAGCAAGAACTGAAACTGATACAAGAACAACAGGGAATCCTATTTAAAATGTTTTAAAAATAGGACCCTGCCGGATAAACTCTACCAATATACCTACAATCACAAGATTTCCTGATATTACATTTCAACAGAACTAAAATAGACTTAAAACTTTCCCGATTTCCAATAAAAGTTTGAAGTATACTTAAAACTTTTCCTTATCTTAGCAAAAGTTTTAAATACAAATAAAATCTATAATAAGATGGACTTTCCTAGAATTCTCAAGAAAAGAAAAGGCTATATCGAACGGATAAAACCTTTCATGCGAAAATCTGTAGCTAAGGTACTGACAGGTCAGAGACGTGTAGGCAAAAGTTTTCTCCTTTATCAACTTATTGAAGAAATTTTAGGTGAAAAGCCAAATGCCAATATCATTTACATCAATCTGGAAGACTTTGAATTCAGTTCATTACAAACAGCCCAAGATTTACATTCCTACATCATTTCGCAAAGTCAGAAGAAAGACAAGAACTATATATTTATCGACGAAATACAGGACATTCCGGGATTTGAGAAAGTGATTCGTTCTCTCCTCCTCAATGAGGATAACGATATATACATTACTGGTAGCAATGCCAATATGCTTTCAGGAGAACTTGCAACTTATTTAAGCGGCAGATATATTGAATTCAAAATATACAGTCTCTCTTATTTGGAATTCCTCGAATTTCATGGATTAACTGACAATGAAAAAAGCTATGAACTATATAGTCGTTATGGTGGGCTTCCTTACTTGTTGAACCTTCCTCTCGAAGACGAGACAGTAAATGAATATCTAAAAAGCGTATACTCTACGATTGTTTTTCGCGATGTAGTTAGTCGGTATAAATTACGAAACACATTATTTTTAGAGAAGTTAATCCAGTTCTTATCCGAAAACATAGGGAATCTGTTCTCGGCTAAAAATATCAGTGATTATTTAAAATCACAACATGCGACGGTTTCTGTGAATCAAATTCAAAATTATACAGAATACCTAAGCAACGCTTTTCTTATTCACCGGGTAGAAAGATATGATTTAATAGGTAAACGTGTCTTTGAAATAGGAGAGAAATACTATTTCGAAAATATGGGAATCCGCAATATTGTTATTGGATACCGCATTACAGACAAAGCCAAAATACTAGAGAATCTGGTTTACAATCATCTTTTATACAGAGGATATGAAGTAAAGGTTGGCTATTATGGAGATAAGGAAATTGATTTTATCGGAGAAAAAAACGGAGAAAAACTCTACATTCAAGTTGCCTTAAAAATAGACAGTGAAAAAACCGCTGAAAGAGAATTCGGGAATCTACTGAAAATACAAGATAATTATCCTAAAATGGTAATAACAGAGGATAACTTCAACGGGAATAGCTATGAAGGGATACGCCACTGTTCAATACGCCAGTTCTTAATGGAGTAGCTTGCAGCAGTAACCCAATCGATCATCTTCTTAGATGCAGATTGCACGGATCAAATAAAAATCTCTGTTCCGTGCAATCCAGATCATAAGAGCCGACTAAACAGCTACTTAAAACTCAACTAAAATACGGAATACCTTCCCCGGATTAGCCGCCCATTCCTGCATAGCTTCTAAAGCTCCTTCAGGTTTGGCAACTTTCGAGATCAACTCTTCTACCGGACAATTTCCTTCTTTCATATAATTGATGACTGCACGGAAATCTGCCGGCAAGGCATTTCTGGAACCACGAATATCCAGTTCTTTCTGAACAAAGAGTTTCGTTTGGAAAGCAACTTCACTTTTAGCGTAGCCGATACAAACCACCCGTCCTGTGAAACCGACTTCATCCACTGCCATTACATAAGTCACCGGACTGCCAACAGCTTCAATCACAACATCAGCACCCAATCTCTCTGTGATCTCCTGCATCCGTTCGTGCACATTTTCTGTCTTGGAGTTAATTACATAAGAGGCGCCTACCTTTTTCGCCAGTTCCAGTTTTTCATCATCCAGGTCGACAGCGATTACCGTTGCACCTCTCAAAGCAGCACGTACAATGGCACCGATGCCAATCATACCGCAGCCAATCACCATCACAAATTCATTGTCGATCACTTGTGCACGAGATACGGCATGAAAACCGACACTCATCGGCTCGATCAAGGCACAGTCACGAGAAGAGATATTGCCAGCCGGAATAATCTTTGTCCAAGGCAATACAGCATATTCGCACATCACTCCATTGCGTTGCACACCTAATGTTTCATTATGTTCGCAGGCATTAACACGACCATTGCGACAAGAAGCACATTTTCCACAGTTGGTATATGGATTCAAGGTCACATTCATGCCTTTCTCAAAACCTGCCGGAACATCCGGCCCGATTTCCTCAATGACTGCTCCTACTTCGTGTCCCGGTATCACAGGTAATTTCACCATCGGATTTTTACCCAGGAATGTGTTCAAGTCGGAACCACAAAAACCAACATAGTTGATTCTTACTAATACTTCACCGGCTCCAACGGTCGGTTTTTCCAGTTCAACCACCTTCATTTCGGAGGGATTGATAATTTGAACTGCTTTCATTTGATATGTATTTGATAAAATTTTATTAATCGATTACTTTATAACCTTTCCAGCCATAGTAGGCACAGAAGACAAAGCAAATCATCGGCACGCAATAAGCCACATAATAAATATGCTCATGGGCATGCATGAAATAAGCCGTCAACTGCGGGAGACAGGCATTACCAACGATCGCCATTACAAGAAAGGCCGAACCGCTCTTCGTCTGATTTCCAAGTCCTTTTAAAGCCAATGAGAATTGAGTAGGATACATGATAGACATAAAGAACGAGATAGCCAGCATCGCATATAGTCCGATCATTCCTCCCCATATCATCACCACTCCACACAGGAGGATATTCATCAGGGCATAGATCAACAGCATATCTTGAGGACGGAATTTCACCATCAAGCCTGTACCAATCCAACGTCCCAAAAGAAAAGCCAACATATAGAGTCCGAAGAAAGTGGTAGCCGTATCTTCCGGTAATCCCGCATAGGTGCAGCAATAGACCAGGAAAAGACTGTTGATGGCTGTCTGCCCGCCATTATAGAAGAATTGCGCAATCACTCCCCAACGAAGATGCGAGTGTTTTAATACTCCGAAGTCTATCAGTTTTTCTTTCTTGCCATCAGCCGTCACTGCATCTGAAGAAGCAGTTTCATCTCCAAGCTTCGGCAACTTTGAAAAGACAAATACAACGGCTATGGCAATGAGCAGTAACGCCAATATCAGGTAAGGAAGTTTCATGGCATCCGTTTCCAGTTGGATATAGGCTTGCCAACCACCCGGATAATCTACAGGAAGTGTTTCCCGTGTATAATGATTTCCACTAAGGATGAGTTTGCTTAGGAACATGGCAGCAATGAAAGCTCCGAGCCCGTTGAAGGACTGCGCCAGATTTAATCGGCGTGGAGCCGTTTCAGAGGCACCCAGCACTGTTACATACGGATTGGCAGCCGTCTCCAGAAAACACATTCCGGTGGCAATGATAAAAAAGATGCAAAGGTAAGCCCAATATTCTTTCAGTATGGCAGCAGGGAAAAAGAGCAGCCCCCCGATAGCGGCCAGGATAAGTCCGAATATAATTCCTGCTTTATAGCTGTATCGTTTCATGAACATAGCTATCGGAATAGGGAAAATGAAGTAGGCAAGCCAATAGGCTGTCTCTGTAAAAGAAGCCTCAAAGGTGTTCAGCTCGCAGGTCTTCATCAATTGCCGGATCATTGTAGGAAGCAGATTACTGCTTATCGCCCACAAGAAGAAAAGGCAGAAAACCAAAGCTAAAGGTATTGTATATGTATTCTTTTTCATGGCATGAATATAGTTTTACGATAAGGTTGTTTTCTCAATCATTCGGACATGTTCTTGATGTAAGGAAGCACGGGAAGATCTGTAAATCCATAGAAATTCCGGGCATTCTCTCCCAAAAAGAGTCTTTTATCCTCTTCCGTTAATTCGGAAGACTTCACCACAAAATCATAAGACATTTTGTAGGTGATCGCTGTGATGGTACGCGGATAATCCGAGCCCCACATCAGTTTTTCCATTCCCACCAGATCTGCCGCTTCACGGATGGCTTTTATCGCTCCTTTAAAAGGATAGAATTCGTCATTGAAAAGCCAAGTGATTCCACCGGATTCAATCATCACATTGGAATGACGTGCCAGACGGATTTGCTCTTTCCAATCGGGGCGAGTCACCATTCCGAAGTGTCCGATAGCTATCCGCAAATCCGGACATTCCTGAATAATCTCTTCCATTTCAGGAACCTGTGTGGCTCCGTCGGCTAGATCAATAGAAAGCAGAATGCCCTTATCTTCCATATAATGGAACATTTCCATCATCTCTTCGCTGTTCAGCATCACCCTTCCTTCTTTCAGCAAAAGACGATGGGCAGGAATCTTGATGGCTTTAAAACCTTTTGCGATCAGTTCTTTTGCCTGTTCCAGAAATCCCGGTTTACGAAATTCGCACATACCGCAAACAAAAAAACGATCGGGATAACGGGAAACGACTTTCGACAAATAATCATTCTGAATACCATCAATAAATTCTTGAGTGATAACAGCGGCAGATACTTGTGCATAGTCCATATTCGAAAGAAAGACTTCCGCACTATTCACCCCGTCTATCATAAAAGGAGGAACCATCTGGCGAATCTCTCCCATAAATTCCGAACGTCCGTTTTCCAACGTACGAATAGGCAGTCCGTCTACGACTGTATCTTGCCGTAGCCATAAATGAGCATGTGCATCAATGATTGTGTAGTCCATACCAACAAGTTCGTTTTATGAGTTTGCCCAGCTTACACGTTTCTGTTCCCCGATAATCTCCTGAACTTCCCGAACGAGCTCCCAATCAATCGGTTCTTCAATGAAAGCGATATTCTTTTTCACATTCTCCGGGTTGGTTGTACTGAACAGGGTGGTGGCAATACGGGGATTGCTGACAGAGAACTGCATAGCCAGTTTTTCAATCGGATAGTTCTTGGCTTTGCAGTGTTCCATTGCTTTACGGCAGGCTTCTACCAACGATTGGGGAGCCGGATGCCAGGCAGGAGCGCCGCGTTCGGTCAGTAGTCCCATGGAGAGCGGGGAAGCGTTTATTATGCCGATTCCTTTTTCCTCGAAATAATCCAGAAAGTCCACCAACTTGTCATCGCACAGGCAGTAATGGCAGAAGTTGAGTACGGACTCCACCGTTCCGGCGGGGGAATGGTCTATCACCCATTTCAGATTCTCCAACTGTAAATCTGTGATTCCGACATGGCCTACCACTCCTTTCTCACGCAGTGCTACTAAGGCAGGCAATGTCTCATTGACAATCTGATTCAAATCGGCAAATTCAATATCGTGTACATTTATCAAATCGATAAACTCTATATGTAAGCGTTCCATACTCTCGTACACACTCTCAGTTACCCGTTTGGCTGAGTAATCCCATGTGTTCACTCCATCTTTTCCATAACGCCCTACTTTTGTAGAAAGATAATAACGGTCGCGCGGAAGCTCTTTCAACGCTTTTCCTAACACGGTCTCCGCTTTATAATGTCCGTAATAAGGAGAGACATCTATAAAATTCATTCCCGATTCAACAGCGGTAAATACCGCTTGAATGCCTTCTTTCTCTTTTAAATCATGGAAAACTCCTCCTAAGGAAGAGGCTCCGAAACTAAGGGATGACACTTTCATCCCTGTCTTTCCGATTTCATGGTATTGCATACTTCTAGGTTTTAAATAGTTTTGTATGCGACAAAAGTAGGTCAGGAATGATTTCCGTATAGCGGTAAAGCCACTAAAAAGCAACGTAATGGTTTACGTAAAAAATATTGTTTCAGATATGCGTATTTATCCGGGAATGTGCTTTCTTTGTAAAAGAATCAAAGTAAAGGACCTTCAAATGGAATACCGGAAACATACTTCACTCAAAGATCTCGCTCAAGCATTGGGAGTATCGATCCCCACTGTATCCAGAGCACTGAAAGACAGCCCGGAAATCAGCCGTGAGCTCTGCGCCAAGGCTAAGGAACTGGCAAAAGAAATGAATTACCGTCCCAATCCTTTTGCCATGAGTTTACGGAAAAATGCCCCGCGTATCATCGGAGTAATTGTTCCGGATATCGTAACTCATTTCTTCGCCTCTATCTTGAACGGTATAGAAAATATGGCTATCGCCAACGGATATTTTGTGATTATCACTACATCGCATGAGTCATACGAACATGAGAAACGGAACGTTGAGAACCTGGTAAATATGCGTGTGGAGGGTATCATCGCCTGCTTATCACAGGAGACTACGGACTATTCCCATTTTGCGGCACTAAAAGATATCAATATGCCGCTTATTCTATTTGATCGTGTTTGTCTGACGGAACAGTTTTCTTCGGTTGTTGCGGACGGTGTGCAATCCGCTCAAATGGCAACACAACATCTTCTGGATAATGGAAGCAAACGGGTAGCGTTTATAGGTGGAGCGAATCATCTGGACATCGTCAAGAAAAGAAAGCATGGTTATCTGGAAGCTCTACGTGACAACCGTATTCCCATCGAGAAAGAGTTGGTCGTCTGCCGGAAGATTGATTACGAGGAGGGTAAAATTGCCACAGAGACCTTGCTGTCGCTTCCCCAGCCTCCTGATGCCATACTTGCCATGAATGATACCTTAGCTTTTGCCGCTATGGAAGTTATCAAAAAACATGGACTGCGTATACCGGACGACATTGCCATCATCGGATATACGGACGAACAACACGCCAATTACGTAGAGCCTAAATTATCGGCTGTGTCCCATCAAACTTATAAAATGGGAGAAACTGCCTGCCGGCTATTGATTGAGCAGATTAAAGGAGATAAGGCTGTCAAGCAAGTGGTCATTCCGACTCATTTACAGGTGAGAGAAAGTAGTATAAAAAACAACGCGAATCTATTTGGGCTCTATACATAAGAAACAAAATTACATTTAGTTCATTTTCCTCTGCTCATATTCGTCCAGTATTTTAAGATAGGAAGGAAATCATATCACAAACAAAATCATTCAAAATGTTTAAGTATGTAGGTAAAAGATCTTTCTAATTCGAGAAATAATAAAACTGTTGTTCCAGCATTGTATATGCAATGCGTACACAATTGCCCCAACGCATCTCTATTTTTAATAAAAAAAAATGAACCAAATAAGCAAACACCTTGTCCTCCATTTTTAAACTTCAAAGCGAGATATTCTATTCTCACTCAAATAATAATCTAAATCATCTTTCTCTGCTTTTACTCCCATAATATCTATTTCAAATAAATTATTCTATGAAAACATTATTCTCAATTATACGACATGTACAGCTATTTATATAATGTCTATGCTAATATCTTTTTGAGGAAAATGATCTGGACCAATATTTTTTTAAACCTCTAATGGAATTATTGAAGAAAACCCAAACAGATTTTAAAAGATAAATCACAATTTACTTGGGTAGTAAAAAATAAAAGATTACATTGCAGAATCATTTATAAAGAGCTCAAAATAAATGGGAAAGCAAAAAACATTTTGTTAAATATTAAATCTTAGTATCATGAAAACGTTTATTAATTATTTATTAGTTTGTGTCATTATAGGAATGACACAAGCATGTAGTCAAAAGACATTCGAAGAAGAATTTGTAGATGAAAATCCTATTGCTAAAACCGGTATTGTAAAATTTAAGTATCAAGGATACATATATACTTCAAAATATGAAAGAAATGGAGATAATATCATCTATGATGATAAGGAAATAGACAATATAATAAACTCATTTAAAGAGAATCCCAATCTTTCTGTATATATACATTCCAATGGACTACAAGAATATTTTAATTCATATTCCATTTTCTTAGCTCAAAATAGCCTTAACAAAGATTCAATTAGTCCTGTTACAAGAGCAACTGGAATTAGTAGTGCTACTCTTACGGTCTATACTAGGACCAAATATAGAGGGGATAAGGGAAGTTTTACAGTTAATTTACAAAGACCTTATTTACAAATAAATGATTTAGGAACATATAATTTAGCAAATCAAATAACTTCTATGAAGTTAAATGGAATAAGCGCCACCAACTCCACATATATGAGATGTAGAGCTACTTTCTTTGAACATGTAAATTGTCAAGGAAGATCCTGCACTTTTGAAATCACATATCCTAACCTTGACTTAGGAATCAAAGATTTTGCTAACGTTAGTTTAAATCCTATTCCCTTATTACCTGATCCTTTAGATGACAAAACGAATTCAATAAGACTTGAATTAATAATAATGTAGTTTAACAATAGATTAAAAATCTACTATAAATCCTCTAAATACTACTCAATCTAAATAGGGATATTCCTACAATAATAAAATTTAAGGCAACTACTTCATTGCGAATTAGTTGCCTTTTTTTGTATCTTTAAGCATTCCGTGCGACAAAAAGT
>OGHS01000835.1_pt1 | contig 11728 bp, 10 predicted proteins | sample 1571611 | NCBI WGS metagenome assembly OGHS01 (sample SAMEA2581944, study PRJEB24529) | metagenome | biome: Human gut stool | place: China | collected 2011 | reverse complement strand
AGGATGTGAGCGTTATGTGTAACTTGAGTCAGGGAATAAAAGAAGATGGTATTGCAATTGGAGAGGCAGGACTCATTATGAAAATGTATAAGAATGGTTTTACAGCAGAGCAGATAGCCTCAGCCACAGATAAGGATATAGAAGAAGTGAAAGCGATTATTGCAGGGAAGGAACCTGCACTTGCATAGTTCTTTTACAGTAGCAGGAAAACAGTTTACTGCGAATAAAATGGTTGGAACCAAGCCTCCGAGTCTATAATAGATTTGGAGGTTTCTCTTTATATGTCCTGTGTAAAATTTTTGCGAAAAGAATAAATGTGATATAATGTATGAAAAGTTACAAAAATTACAAACTAGTTTATTGGTAAAAAATGATTCAAGTAGAGGATGAAAAAATGATTTTTTTGGATGCAAATGCCTTTTATTCATATTATGGAAGAAGCAAATTAGGAATGACATCAGAACCTGTTGACGAAGAACGTTTAAAAAAATATTTAGAACAACAGAGAGAAAAGAGTCTTCCGACTTCGGTATATATTGAGATAATGACACACTTTAGAAATAATCCAAAAGTGTTACAAAATTTACTTGAGTTTAGGTATGCGAAGGGGTTGCCACTTTTTAATAATATTCCAGACTATGTTGTGAGTGAAGATGAAATTACCAGTGTTGCATATATGGATCAAGCAGCTCTCAAAAATTATGCGGATAGATTATTAAAGAGCAAAATTCAAATTGAGAGTAAATTCACACTTTTATTTTTTGAAATTACAAAAGATTTATATGCTCATTACAAATTAGAGATGACAGATGGACTGTCACAAAAAAACAAAGATGCTATATTGGGGTATATTGGAAGAGTTGCATATAAGGAATATCAAAATTTATTAGAGGAAAGAATTAAAGTAGAACTGCAGTCAGGGTATGATGAAAACAAAGAGAAAAAAGTACTCAAGGATTTTTATATCCAAGAATTGAATGAAGCATGTGTGCTTACTAATATTATTATTCAAGGATGTGTTGCTTGCAAACAGGACAAGGAGGATATTATAAGTATTGTACAGCAGACATATCAAAAAAGTATTGAAAGTGGTTTGGATGGAAATACGGGAACAATGCCGTGTATAGTAGATACCTTGGCAACAGACCAACATTTCCTAGATATAGCGAAAGTAAAAGTGTCAGAGATGTTTAAAAAAGGAAAATATTCTGCTACACAGAGAAGATATCTTCGGGATGTAATGTTTACATCATGGTTTGAAAGAGGAAAAAAGTTAGACAAGAATGATATTTTTGATATGCTTTGTGTTGGATGCCTAGATCATATAGATAAAACCAAGAATGCGTGTGTTTTAATAGATGCATCGTCATGTGTTCTCTCATTTGACACAAGAATGAAGAATTTTATAGGAACTGTTAAACCGGAGAATTTGAGATTAATTGAAAAAATCCAAAATGAACAGTAAATGGTCGGAATCAAGCCTCCAAGTCCACAACAGATTTGGAGGTTTTCTTCTGCCCATTTTTATCGGGAAGTAATTTCCCAAATAAACAATCTATGGTACAATATCTTAGAAGTTATCATCAAGGGATGAGTAGTGGACCATAGAGAAAGAGCAGAGTAATCGTAAGCTGGTCTGGCTTACATCTAAAATACAATGCAATCTTTTGCTATGCAGGGACATAAGAGAGTGCAACATTTTTCGCTCCCAGAGTACAGTGAAAACTCTGGAAAGTGCATCTCAATTACCCTATCGACACATGTGGAGACAGTCGTCTTGCTTTCCAAGTGAATGGTCGATACAAGAAAAGTGAAGGCGGACTTCTCCCTGGGGGATATGGATTTATCTGAATTTAAGGGGCGCTAAAGGTCCGGGGGACCTTTGTCTGGCACGGATCGAAGCGGAGCGGAGACAAGCAGCTTATGAGCAGATAAAGGCATAAGTACTGCAACAGACAGGACTTAAGGTTTCGTCATTGTATATAGCACAGGAGAGGAAAACAGGGTAGCTGATGTGGAACATATTCCGTGGGTGGAGCGGGAGCTGATGGTTATGAGAGAAGTGAGGGAGCTGCAGTAATAAAGATGATTTATATAATTTTAACTTTAGTTTCAGGAATTTTGCTGTCAGGAGCATGGTTTGGGCTTAATTTTCTGATACAGATATGTGTGGAAAAGTCAAAAGTAAAATTTTTGGAACGCTATAGTGTAATAGCTGCATCTGTGATACCATTAGTTTTCATCTTAAAATACAACAGACTGGAATTATGGAATTATCATATTCTTGCTGATTGGAAAAACTGGATGATTCTGGCTGTTACAGTATTATTGTCAGCCATTGTCATTTCCATAAATCAGGTTGCGGAAATCCCACGCGGAAAAGAATTATTGCTTTATGCGTTAGATGGTGTCTGTATGGAAATCCCGCAGCGTATGATGATGCAGACATTTAGTGGTGTTCTTTTCATGCACTGGGGATTAGATTTGTATTTGTCCATACCGGTTACAGCGTTTGCCTGGTGTATCAGCATCTGTATACAATGTCTGATCTGCAAATTAAAATTTGACCGGAAAATAGTAATAGAGATAGCGGCATCCTTTCTGTTTTCTATGGGAGCCGGATTACTATTATTAAAAAGCGGATTTATTGGACTACCTATGGCAGGACATTTTTTAGAACGTATTTTGAGTACAATTATCCGTAAAATCCGAAGATAAAAGAAAGGAAGAAAGTCCATGACAACCAGACAGGAAGCATTATCTTTTGGCATGACATTTAAAGATGTCTATCAGGACACACCGTTCCACGATCCAAACTGGATTCTGGTGCGGTATAAAAAGAACAAAAAGGCATTTCTCTGGACTTATGAGTACGAAGGACAGATGCGCATAAATATAAAAGTTGATCCGCAGTGGCGCGATTTCTGGCGGGAGGCATATGCAGCGGTGATTCCGGGATATCATCAGAACAAGGAACACTGGAATACCGTTATTCTGGATGGAAGCATACCGGATGAGGAAATCAGACGGATGATCGCAGAGAGTTATGATCTGATCTGCGGAAAAAAATAAATTCATTTGTAAAGAACAATCAAGAAGTGAGGCAATTTTATGTCAGCAAAAGATACAATGGAAAATAAAATCACAGAGGGAGTCATCTGGAAACAGCTTTTATTATTCTTTTTCCCGATACTGGTGGGAACATTTTTCCAGCAGCTTTACAATACGGTGGACGCGGTGATCGTCGGGCGGTTTGTCGGAAAAGAGGCACTATCCTGCGTCAGCGGTTCGTCCGGTCAGATCATCAATCTGGTGGTCGGATTTTTTACCGGATTATCTGCCGGCGCAACAGTTATGATCTCCCAGCATTTTGGGGCAAAAAATGAGGAACAGTTACATAAGGCACTGCACACGGCATATGCATTTGCAATCACAGGCGGTATCATTGCCGGAGTGATCGGTGTTGTTATGACACGTATGGTTTTAAAATGGATGAATACGCCGGAAAATCTGCTGCCTGACTCGACACTTTATGTGCGGATTTATTTTGCGGGACTCTTATTTATTTTTGTTTACAATATGGGAGCGGCAATCTTACGGGCAATCGGCGATTCGAAACGTCCGCTTTATTTTCTGATCATCTGCTGCATCGTCAATATTATTCTGGATCTGGTGCTGGTGCTTGGATTTAAAATGGGAGTCCTTGGCGTGGCAATGGCAACACTGATCGCGCAGGGGATCAGCGCTGTGCTCGTCAGTGTGGCATTAATGTATCATACTGCCGGCTTAAAGTTAATTCCACGCGAAATCAGGATCCATAAAAGTGTGCTGAAAAATATGCTCGCCATCGGACTGCCGACCGGTATCGAGTCGAGCATGTACAGTATTTCAAACGTGATCGTGCAGGCTGCGTTAAACGGATTTGGCGTTGACACAATGGCGGCATGGGCTGCATTTGGCAAAATAGACAGCCTTTTCTGGATGATCAACAGTGCGTTTGGAATCGCTGCGACCACGTTCGTTGGTCAGAATTTTGGTGCCGGAAAAATGGACCGCGTCCGCAAAGGAACAAGGGAATGTCTTGGCATGGCACTTGTAACTGCGATTCTTCTGAGTGTGATCTTAATGTCGGCGGGAAGATTTTTATTTGGCATATTTACCACAGATGCGAATGTAGTGGAAATTGGTCTTAGCATGATGCAGATCATATCGCCGACCTATTTTCTGTTTGTGTTTATCGAAGTATATTCCGGCGCACTGCGCGCGCAGGGGCATGTGATCGTGACGACGGCAATGACGATGATCGGTATCTGTGTGCTGCGTGTCGTATGGGTCACCTGGATCGTACCGGATGGCACACTCTCACAGATCGTGGCATGTTACCCAATTACATGGCTGGTCAGCGCGGTGGGGATGATCATTTATTATCATTATAAGCAGAAAAAGATTCTGGAAAAATTTGCTGCAACACATGATTTATAAACAGAGAAACTGGAAGCAGTTTTTTATAGCTACATGGTTAAAAATAAGTTCAGGAAAAGAGGATATAAATGAAACAGTCAAAAAATGAAATTAATCTCGGCGAGGGAAGCGTCGGCAGACTTTTGCTGACCTTGGCGGTACCATCTGTGATCGCACAGCTCGTCAATCTTCTTTACAATCTGGTGGATCGTATTTATATCGGTCATATCCCGGAAAACGGGGGCGTGGCACTGACCGGTCTTGGACTCTGCTTCCCGATTCTGATGATTGTCACGGCATTTTCCGGTCTGATCGGGTATGGCGGGGCGCCGCGTGTTGCTATTTTCATGGGAAAAGGCAAAAATGATGAGGCGGAGGAGATACTCGGCAACTGTACCATGGCATTGATCGTGATCGCATTGATTTTAGTTGTGGTACTGCAGTTTGCAGCGGAGCCGCTTCTGATGCTGTTTGGTGCAAGTGACAATACGCTGCCGTATGCACTTTCTTATCTGAACATTTACGGAAAAGGGACTTTGTTTGTCATGCTTACGATGGGATTAAATTCCTTTATCAATACACAGGGATTTTCCAAAGTCGGTATGAAAACGGTTCTGATCGGGGCAGTCTGCAATATTATTTTAGATCCGGTCTTTATTTTCGCATTTGACATGGGTGTGCAGGGAGCCGCGCTTGCAACGGTGATCTCACAGGCAATTTCAGCGGTATGGGTCATCCTTTTTCTGACGGGCAAACAGACAAAGCTGAAAATAAAGACAAAGTATTTTAAGCCGAAAGCCTCCGTACTTTTGCCGGTATGTGCACTTGGTGTATCGCCTTTTATCATGAATGCGACGGAGAGCGCAATCAATATTGCATTTAACGCATCTTTATCACGCTACGGCGGTGATGTGGCGGTCGGAGCCATGACGATCTTAAGCAGTATTATGCAGCTTCAGTTTATGCCGGTGCAGGGAATTGCACAGGGAGCGCAGCCGATCATGAGTTTTAATTATGGAGCAAAAAAGATGGATCGTGTGAAAAAGGCATATCGTCTGCTTATGATCTGCAGTTTTACATACACGATGATCTTCTGTCTGGCGGTGGAAATCGCACCTGGATTTTTTGTGCATCTGTTCAACAGCAGTTCACAGGAATTATTTGAAATGACAAAATGGGCACTGCATCTATATGGCAGCGACCGGAGTATTCGGAATCCAGCTTGCGGTGCAGCAGGTATTCATGGCACTCGGACAGGCGAAAATCTCATTGTTTATTGCGTGTCTGCGAAAGATTATCCTGCTGATTCCGTTGATTTATATCCTGCCGCATTTCTTTGCGGATAAAGTATTTGCCGTTTTTTTTGCAGAGCCGGTTTCGGATTTTATTTCGGTGACAGTTGCAGCGACATTATTTTTCCTCAACATTAAAAAGATATTGAAAGAGGGAGAAGTGTGAGCGTATAAAAAAATCTGAAACTGAAAAAAGGCTCCAAATACTGTCTGATGGATTCGAAATATTATCCGACGGAGCGTGATACATGGGTAACAAGGTCGAAAGTATACAAGTTTACAGCAAAATAAAATAACGTATAGGAAAAGAGAACTGTGAGAAAATAATCTCACGGTTCTTTTTTTTACTTGACAAGTGATGGTATCTTCCTGTAAGATAAAAAACGTAAAGATTGTACACAATTAAATTTAAAACAATTATTTTGAAATGGAGAGAAAAATGGAGAGAGCAGACATAGCGATTATCGGAACCGGACCTGGCGGCGTTTCTGCTGCGTTGACGGCAAAGGTAAGAAATAAAAATATTTTGCTGATCGGGAAAAAGCAGATGAGCGACAAGGTCAGCAAGGCGCATCAGATCATGAACTATCCGGGACTCCCGGCGGTGACCGGAGCGGATATGGCGAAGGCGTTTGAAAAGCAGCTTGCCATGATGGAGATCGATATTACGGACAGCCGGATCGGCACAGTCTATGCGATGGGCGACTATTTTGCAATCCAGGCAGGCGAGGAAGTGCTTGAGGCAAAGAGTGTGATCTTAGCGTGCGGCGTTGTCTCCGGCAAGACACTTCCGGGCGAGGAAGAGATGTTAGGACGGGGTGTCAGCTACTGTGCGACCTGTGATGCATGCTTTTATAAAGGAAAGAAGGTTGCCGTCATCGGTTACGGAAAAGACGCGGAACACGAAGCGGACTTTCTTGCGGAAGTGGCAGCAGAGGTACTTTATTTTCCAATGTATCAGGATGTACCTGGCGTATCAGAGCAGGTAACGGTCATAAAAGAACGTCCGAAGGAGATCTTTGGTGAAAAGAAAGCCGGGGGACTTCGCACAGAGCAGGGGGAGTACCTTGTGGATGGCGTTTTTGTACTGCGGGATGCCGTATCCCCGAAACAGCTTGTGCCGGGTCTGGAATTAGACGGAAATCATGTAAAGGTCAATCTGTCGATGGAGACAAATATTCCGGGACTTTTCGCCTGCGGAGATATCACGGGAACACCGTATCAGTATATCAAAGCAGCCGGACAGGGCAATGTTGCGGCATTATCCGCAGTGGCTTATCTGGATGCGAAAAAACGCGAAGCCGGGAAGCAGTAAAGAGGCAGCCCGCATGAACAGAAATGTGTGGGGCTAAAACCGGAATGTATTTTACAGCAAATATATCACAAAAAACAGTGTGTCATGCGCAAAGAACTGCGCAGGAAAGGAAAATATTATGGTAAAGAAAATTACAAATAACGATTTAAATGAGGCAAAAAAAGGTGCAGCAGTTGTTGATTTTTCCGCAGTATGGTGCGGACCGTGCCAGATGTTAGCACCGGTGATGGAAGAATTATCCGAGGAACTCTCCGGCAAGGCAGAGTTTTACAACGCAGATTCCGATGAAAACATGGGACTTGCACAGGAGTACCGCATTGTCAGCATCCCGGCAGTCATCGTGTTAAAAGATGGCGTGGAAGTGGCAAGAACGGTTGGATTCCAGCCGAAAGACGCAATGCGCAGCTTTATCGAGGAACATCTGAATTAGAAAGAGCTGACTGTGAACTGGTACATCGTCTGGGAATAATCTGGATTGCAGAATGGTGTGCCGGTAGAAATGAGGATTATCATGCCAGATAAATACGATGCATTAAAACTGGAAAACCAGTTGTGTTTTCCACTTTACGCCTGTTCCAAAGAGATCGTGCGCAAGTACAAGCCTTTTTTAGATGAGCTTGACCTGACATACACGCAGTATATCGCGATGATGGTGCTCTGGGAACACAGACAGATCAGCGTGAAAGATATGGGAGCACTTTTATATCTGGATTCTGGCACACTCACGCCTGTCCTAAAAAAGCTTGAGCAGAAAGGCTATCTTGTACGCGCAAGGGACAGTGAGGATGAGCGTGTGTTAAATGTGACGATCACAGAACTCGGCGAAAAGCTGAAAGAGGATGCCGTTCTGGTGCCAAAAAAAATGGGCTGCTGCGTGTGTCTGGAGAAAGAAGATGCTGATGAGTTGTACCGGCTGCTGCACAAAGTGCTGGGAGTGCTTGGAAAAGAATGAAAATAAATCATATTTCAAACATTTGACAAGTGTATCTGCAACAGAAAGTTAAAGTGATTTCTCCCCCTAATCCAGTTGCACCCCACCAAACCCCTATGGTAAAATTATCCTTATAAGATTGCCGGAAAACAGGCAGTCATTTATGAAGAGTAGAAACCACTGGGGGTTTTGTTATGGAACAGGCAATGTTGATCGCAGTACTGATCGCGGCACTTGTGGGATTGTTTTTGTTTGACACGGTGCGTCTGCGGCGCATGCAGGCGCAGAGGGATGCAGCGAAAGAGGAAGTTGCAGAAGTAAAAACAGAGTTTTTGTCGCGCATCAGTCACGAGATCAAGACACCGATGAACGTGATCGTGGGGGCAACGGCGTTAGGACTTGAAGAGACGGAACATCCGGAGCGGATGGAAGAGTGCTTAAACCGGATACGCGGCGCGAGTGAATTTCTGATGGGACTTTTGAATGATCTGGTGGATATGTCTAAGATCGAAAACGGAAAGTTTCATCTTCATCCCAAGCCGTATTCGTTTACGGAATTTTTAAATGAAGTGGAAAATATGATGGAGCCGATGTGTGAGCGCAAATGGATCCGATTTCATATGCCGCATGAGGAGATCAACATTAATATGATGGTTGATCCGGTGCGGTTTTTCCAGATATTTTTTAATCTGCTCTCCAACGCGGTGAAGTTTACACCGGAGGGCGGGGAGGTCACATTCCGCATCTGTAATTATGCCACGCACAACAATCAATTTTGTGCCGACTATGTGGTGTCCGACAATGGAATGGGAATGAGCGAAGAGTTTCAGCAGATTCTCTTCCAGCCATTTACGCAGGAGAGCGTGAATCAGGGGGAACGGGGAAACGGAGCGGGACTCGGACTTGCGATCGTGAGAAGCATCGTTGATCTGATGGGCGGAACGATCACGGTAAAAAGCGAGCCGCAGAAAGGTACGGAGATAAAAGTCCATCTTGAGATTGAGATTGCGGAGATACAGCCGGAGATCGAAGTGGCACACCGTTCCGCGGAGGAGATACAGAACATCCTGCGGGGAAAGAGGGTTCTGCTTGTGGAGGATCATCCACTTGATGTTGAGATCAGCAGGCGTATCTTAGAGCATGTGGCGGTAAATGTGATCAGTGCGCAGGATGGAAAAGCGGCATTAGAGCAGTTTAAAGCGGAAGAACCCTATCATTTTGATGCGATACTGATGGATATCCAGATGCCAAACATGAACGGTTTTGTTGCGGCGAGAGCGATAAGGAAGGTTGCAAAGCCGGATGCGCAGATCATTCCGATCATAGCATTGAGTGCAGACGATACGCTGGAAGATGTGAGAAAATGCAAGGAAGCGGGCATGAATGCACATATTGCAAAACCGGTTGAACCGCAAAAATTATATCAGATTTTGTGTGAGTACCTGCTTGCGCCGATTTAAGAGGCAATTTTATAACAGAAAAATCCAATGGGCTTTATAAAGACGATAGATAGTTCACAGAGACAGAATTTTGGAAAATAAATATGAATAAAAAAGAAAAAAGTCCGGCAGGAATGATTCTGCGCGCGGAGCGGATCAGACAGGGAAAGGGGCAGAAAGAAGTCTGCTATGGCATCTGTGTGGTTTCGTATTTAAGTAAAATCGAGCGTGGATCGGCGGAGCCGGATATGGCAATTTTAAAGCAGCTTTTTGCAAGACTTGAAATCAATTATGAGACAGATTCTGCGTTTCTTACTGAGAGCAGGAAACAGATGGATGAATTTTTTTACAATCTGCAATATGGGTTGGAAAATGAAACGGTATGGAAAAAACTTGCCGGAAAATGGGACAGGCTTTTGATGTCACCGCTTACAATCGATATCAGACTGGTGTCCGCAATTTATTACAGTGAGAGCGCGTGGAAAGAATTAGATAAAAGTTTTATCGAAAGTTTGATGAAAAAAGAAGCGGATGGAAATGACATACAGAATTTTTTGAATGAGAATGTCAGCACTTTAGCGCAGTTAGAAGACTGCATGGATGAAAAACAGTATGCCTATTACAGTCTGGTCTGTTCAAGACTCACAAAAGATTCGGCAGAGAAAATGGAATGGTATCAGAAAGTACAGCACGGACTGCAGAACACGCTTGGCATGAGCTGTCTGATTTCCGGTTATTATGAACAGGCAGAATACGACGCGATTCACCGGATGGAGAACCGTTTTGTGACGGCGGCATTAGAAGAGGGAAATGTATATGCACTGGCGGATTATTATTTTATGAATGGAAGCGCATATGCATGTGTCGATATGGATGAGATGATGACCGTCTATTATGAGCGCACCAGAAGGCTATTGCAGAATACCGGATGGTGGAAAGAATACGAGCAGGGATTATATTATAATATGGGGGCGACCTATCTTGCAGTTGGAAGATATGAGGAAGCACTCGATTGTTTAAACCGTGTCCGGTCAGAAGATTTCCTGCTCTGTCATAAAAAGGCATGGTTACATCTTCTCCTTGGAAATACCAGGGAGGCGGATCATTATCTTGCAATAATGAAGCAGTTACTTTTCCGGAAAGATATGAAGGGTAAGATGGCAGAACGTCTGATGTATGAGGAACTTTGCATGGAACAAAAGCCAGACTTTACGGCGGATCCGGCATATTTAGATCTGATCGAACGACTGATCAGGGCACTCATAAAAGAAAAGTCGTTTGGTTTCCTCTATCAGTATAAAAATGTGATTTTAGAAGCCTATACGAGGCAGCGAAAATATAAAAAGGCACTGGAGTTTAGTGAACAAATTTCCGCAAAGACCAGAAAAAGTACGTTTTAGCGTGCTTTTTTTGTGCCGATTTTCCCAAATCAATTCGCTTTATCTAGTTTAAAGTGGAATATATAATAACTGTAGCAATCGATATATGATGTCTGGAATCCACTATTTGCTCCGGACATCATAATCTTTACGCTATACTACAAAACATGAAATGAGGGAAAACATGTCACACAAGCAAAAAACACTCTGGACAAAAGATTTTACCAGTATCACTATCGCAACCATTTTAACTGCCGTGGGCGGCGAAGCCATGAACCTGCCGATCAGCCTTTTGGTATTTGATGAGACCGGATCTACATTCTTATCAGCATTGGTACTGATCTGCGGCGTTTTGCCGGACGTTGTTCTTTCTGTTTTAGCAGCACCTTTGATTGATAAAGGCGGAAAGAAAAAATGGATTGTCGGACTCGATATCCTGACAGCGGTGTTGTATGCGATGATGGGACTCTATATCAGTGTTCATGCGTTCAACTATCTGCTGTATCTGATATTTGTTCTTGCGGTAGGAACGATTTCGGTGTTTTACCGTCTTGCATATGATGCATGGTATCCAAATCTGATCCCGAACGGGATGGAGCAGAAGGGCTATGCAGTCAGCAATACGATCTATCCGCTTGTCATCATTGCAATGTCCCCGGCGGCAACCTTTTTGTATGAAAAAATATCTATGGCACATATTTTTTATCTGGTTTCGGGTATCACGATGGTATCTGTCATCGTGGAGAGCCGGATTCATGAGGAAAAGGAAGAAGCACAGGACGATTATACTTGGAAGCAGTATTGTCAGGATATCAGGGAAGGATTTCATTATCTGAAAAAAGAAAAGGGCATTCGTAACATCTATACTTATATGAGTATCACAAGCGGTGTGTCAGATGGAAATACCGTAC
>OGHS01000829.1_pt1 | contig 11755 bp, 8 predicted proteins | sample 1571611 | NCBI WGS metagenome assembly OGHS01 (sample SAMEA2581944, study PRJEB24529) | metagenome | biome: Human gut stool | place: China | collected 2011 | reverse complement strand
CTGTGGAAGCTGGAAGACCGCGGTCCGATGTTCATCGACCCCAACGTTCCGGTCTACGTCGGCATGATCATAGGCGAACACACCAAGCCGAACGATCTGGAAATCAATCCCTGCCGTTCCAAACAGCTGACCAACATCCGCGCCGCCGGCAAGGACGAAGCCATCTCGCTCACCCCGCCGCGGCGGATCACGCTGGAAGAAGGGCTCTCCTACATTCAGGAAGACGAACTGCTGGAGGTAACGCCCAAAACCATCCGCCTGCGCAAACGGATTCTCGACCCGATCCTGCGCAAACGTTCGGCCAACAAGATTGCCTGATATTATTATAAGCAGCCCGCATAAAAGGGCTGCTTATATTTTCTAAAAATTCTTGCGCCGGATTTTGAATTAGCGTATGTAAAGTATATATTGCAACAGAAGGGAAAACCATGCGTAACACCAACAGAAAAAACAACCAGCTGCGTAATATTGAGCTGATTTGCGACTACAACCCCTACGCGGAAGGTTCCTGCCTGGTAAAATTCGGCAACACCCACGTGGTCTGCACTGCCAGCGTCGAGGAAAAAGTGCCGAACTGGCTGAAAGGCCAGAACAAGGGCTGGATCACCGCCGAATACGGCATGCTTCCGCGCGCCAACCGGGTGCGGGTGCCGCGCGAGTCCAAGTCCCCCTCCGGCCGCACGCAGGAAATCCAGCGGCTGATCGGACGTTCGCTCCGGGCGGTGGTTGACTTAAGCAAAATGAAAGACATTTCGGTCTGCATCGACTGCGACGTCATTCAGGCCGACGGCGGCACCAGAACCGCATCGATCACCGGCGGCTTTGTTGCCCTCTATCTGGCGATGGAAAAACTGGTTGCCCGCAAAAAACTTGAAGTTAACCCGATTCGCGAGTTTGTTGCCGCCGTTTCCTGCGACATTTTCGCCGGAGAAAAAATTCTCGACGTCGATTATGAGGAAGATTCCCACGCCCAGGTCGACATGAACTTTGTGCTGACCGAAAGCGGAAAAATCGTCGAAATTCAGGGCACCGCCGAAGAACTGCCGTTTGCGGAAGAAGATTTCGGCGAACTGATGGCTCTTGCCAAAGAAGGAATTAAACAATTGATTGCCGAACAAAAGAAAGTTTTAGGAGTGAAGTAAATGAAATTAACCAAATTGGTCGTTGCCAGCCACAATGACGGCAAAGTTGCGGAAATAAAAGCCCTGCTTGCCCCTTTGCATATTGAAGTGCAGTCTGCCAAGGAACTGCGGCTGGGTGACGTTGAAGAAACCGGAAAAACTTTTGAAGAAAACGCTAAAATCAAAGCCAACGCGCTGAGTTTGATGTGCGGCCTGCCCTGCCTGGCAGACGATTCCGGCCTCTGCATCGACGCGCTCGACGGCCGTCCGGGCGTTTACTCCGCCCGCTATGCCCCCGACCGCGATTTCAAACAAGGGATGGAAATGTTGTTAAAAGAAATCAGCGAATCCGGCAAAGAAAGCCGCAAGGCGCATTTCTCCTGCTGCATGGCGCTGGCCTGCCCCAACGAGAAGGTAAAGCTGTTTGAAGGCCGGGTTGACGGCGAAATTGCCGAAGAACCGCGCGGCGACAAAGGATTCGGCTACGATCCGATTTTCATCCCCGAAGGCTATCAGCAAACCTTTGCCGAACTCGGCGACGAAGTCAAAAACCAGATTTCCCACCGCCGCCGTGCGCTGGAAAAATTCATCAGGGAAATAAAATAACCCGGAAAGAAAAAAATTGGCTGTAAACGTCCGCAACATCCCGGCCGGTTTCAGCCCGGTCGACACAATCGCCGCCCTGCTGCTCGAAGAGAGCGGCGGCTGTGATCTGACCGACACGTTGGTATTGCTGCCCAACCGCCGCGCCTGCCGCGAACTGAGCGACGCCTTTGTCCGCTTAAACGGCATGCAGCCGACCATCCTGCCGCGCATTCAGCCGCTCGGCGATCCCGATGAAGACGAATTCTTTTTTGCCGACAGTCTGCCGCAGGCAGCAGAGCTGGCGCCGGCCGTTTCCCCGGTTGAGAGAACACTGTTGTTTACCCGGCTGATCGCCGCCCGCCAGCAGGAACTGACCGGCGGCGGCGGATCGCTGGCACAGGCGGCTTATCTGGCCGGCGAACTGGGACGCCTGCTCGACGCCGTCGAAAGCGAAGAACTGGCTTTCGACGCATTATCCGATCTGGTGCCCGAAGAATATGCCGCCCACTGGCAGAAAACGCTGGATTTCTTAAAAATTATCACCGAATATTTCCCGCAGATTCTGGCCGAACGGGGTTTTTCCAACCCGGCGGCGAGAAGAACCGCGCTTTTGAAAATGCAATGCGCCCTGTGGCGGCAGACGCCGCCTTCCGGCCGCGTCGTCATTGCCGGCACCCCCGGCGCCTTTCCCGCGGTCCGCGAATTGATCAAAACGGTTGCGGAAATGCCTTCCGGAACAGTGTATTTAAACGATTTGGACCGCTGCCTGGACGAACATTCGTGGCAGCTGATCGACGAATCTCACCCCCAGTACGAAATCAGGCAGCTGCTTGATTATCTCGGCCTGACGCGGGAACAGGTTGCCGATGCCGTACCGGCGACCGCTTCGGGACGGGAAAAGCTGATTTCGGAAACCATGCGGCCGGCCGCCGCCACCGACCGCTGGCGGGAAATCTCCGCGCAAACCTTTCCGGCAGAAGCTCTGAACGGTGTTCACCTGATCAGTTGCCGGGAATTCCGCGAAGAAGCGCTGACGGTTGCCGCAATTATGCGCCACACGCTGGAAACGCCGGAAAAAACCGCCGCACTGGTCACCTCCGACCGCAACCTGGCGCGCCGCGTGGCTGCCGAACTCCGGCGCTGGGACATAAACGTCGACGATTCCGCCGGCCGGCCGCTGACGCAGACCCCCGTCGGCATTTTTCTCCGGCTGGTCGCCGAATGCTGTGAAAAACCGGACGACGACGTTTCCCTGCTCGGCCTGATGAAACATCCGTTTGCCGCCGCCGGCGGCAGACCGGCGGTCTTCCGCGCCCGTATCCGCGAATACGAAAGAAAAGTTCTCCGCGGCGGGGAAAAAGACGAAACGGCGGAATCCTTCATCCGGGAAAAAAAGGAACTTCTGCGCCCGTTGTTCGAACTCTGCCGGCAGCCGCAGGCCGATTTCCGGGAACTGCTCCGCGCCCATCTGCAAACGGCGGAAAGTCTGGCTGCCGACGACGAAAAAGGCGGCGCCGAAAAATTATGGAAAGGAGATGACGGCGAAGCCGCCGCCCTTTTCTTTTCCGCTCTTCTGGAAAACGCGGAAACTCTCCCGATCATCAAACAAAACCAATACGGTGATTTTATTGCTTCGCTGATGTCGTCGGTGACCGTCCGGCCGAAATACGGCACTCATCCGCGGCTGAAAATTCTCGGTCCGATCGAAGCCCGTTTAAGCGGTTTTGACACCGTCATCATCGGCGAAGTCAACGAAGGCGCCATGCCGGCAGCCGCCCCTGCCGGTGCCTGGATGTCGCGGCCGATGAAAAAGCAGTTCGGCCTGCCGCTGCCGGAAAAAGCCGTCGGCGTTACCGCCCGCGACTTTGTTCATCTGCTGGCGCAAAAAGAGGTTTATCTCACCCGCGCCGAACGCGTCGGCGGCACCCCGATGACCAAATCGCGCTGGTGGATGCGGCTGGAAACCGTACTGACCGCCGCCGGCATCAACCCCGCCGTTCTTGCCGACGACGTCTACCCGCAAACCGCCGCTTTCCTCGACCGGCCGCGTACTTTTGCGCCGATCAGGCCGCCGATGCCCAAGCCGCCGCTCGCCGCACGGCCGCGGGAACTGTGGGCAAACGCGATCGAAAACCTGATGCGCGACCCCTATATCATTTTTGCCAAACATATTCTCAAGCTGAAACCCCTGGAAGAACTCAACCGCAAACCGGGCATTATTGACCTCGGCATTATTGTTCACGCGGTGCTGGAAAAATTCAACCGCCGTTTTCCCGGACAGCTTCCCGACAACGCGGAAGAAATCTTAACCCAAATCGGCCGCCAGGAATTTGCCGCTGCCGGCATTGACGAACAAACGCTCGCCTTCTGGCAGCCGGCGCTCGACAAGATCGTCCGCTGGGTATTGGACAAGGAAAACGGTTACCGCCGGGAAATTTCCCGCGTCTTCTGCGAAGCCGAAGGCCGTTACGACTTCGAAGCGCCGGGCGGAACTTTCACCGTCGGCGCCAGAGCCGACCGCATCGACCTGACCGTTGACGGCAAAATCAACGTCATCGACTACAAGACCGGCCGCGCGCGGACCAAGAAGGAAATTTCCGCCGGCTATGCCCCGCAGCTGCCGATTGAAGGCATTATTGCCTTAAACGGCGGATTCGCCGGAATTCCCGCCGCGGAAGTCAACTCTCTCCGTTACTGGCGGCTGGGCAAAGAAGAAATCTGCGTCGACGAAAAAATCAACGAAATTCTGGAACGCAATCTGGAAAACATCAAACGGCTGATCGCGGTATTTGACAACGAAGACAAACCTTACCTGACCCAGCCGAACCCGAAATACGCGCCGGCTTATTCCGATTATGAGCATCTGTCGCGGATCAAAGAATGGGGAGCAAACGACCGCCATGACGACTGAAGCCCAATCAACCGAACAACAACGCCGAAAACTGGGAGAGCTGGCTACCGCCGAACAGCGCCTGGCGGCAGATCCGACGCTTTCGGTCTGGGTCAACGCCTCGGCCGGCACCGGCAAAACCAAAGTGTTAACCGCACGGCTGGCTTATATCCTTGCCAACATGAAAGCCAACCCGTGGAACTGTCTGGTCGTCACCTTTACCAACCGTGCCGCGCGCGAAATGCAGAACCGCGCCCGCAATCTCATCGGCAACATCGCCGATTCCGTCTGGATGGGCACGTTCCACGGCATTGCCGTCAAAATTCTCCGCCGCCACGCCGAACTGGTCGGCCTCAAAAGCAATTTCACCATCTTGGGCGAAGACGACCAGCGCCGGCTGATCAAACAGCTTCTCGAAGCCGACGGCATCGACGACAAAAAGTATCCGCCGCAGTCGATTCTCGACAAGATTCAGCTGTGGAAAGACAAAGGGCTGACGGCAGACAAAATCGACGACAGCTTCCGCGCCAACGTCGTCACCGAAGTTTACAAGAAATATCAGGCCCGGCTTTTGGAACTCAACTGCGTCGACTTCGGCGACCTGCTGCTTTACACGTTAAACATTCTGATGTCCGACGCCGGCGTACTGGACGACTACCAGACGCGCTTCAAATACATCATGGTCGACGAGTATCAGGACACCAACGTCACCCAGTACCTGTTTCTCCGTTTGATCTGCCAGAAATACCGCAACCTGTGCTGCGTCGGCGACGACGACCAGTCGATCTATTCCTGGCGCGGAGCGGAAATCGAAAACATTCTGCGCTTTGAAAAAGATTTTCCCGACGCCAAAGTAATCCGGCTGGAGCGCAATTACCGTTCCACCGCCAACATTCTGGCCGCCGCCTCGGCGCTTATCCGCCATAACCGGGACCGCCTGGGTAAAACCTTAAAAGTGGCGGAAAATTCGCCCGCCGCCCGCGGCGACAACAGCAAAATCAAAGTCGTCAGCACCTACAGCGGTTCGGAAGAAGCAGCCTATGTCGCCGACGAAATTGAAAACCTGCACCGCAACGGCACCGGCTACAGCCAGATGGCCGTTCTTGTCCGCACCGCTGCGCAAACCCGGGAATTTGAAGAAAAATTCATTGCCGAAGCCATCCCCTATCAGGTTATCGGCGGACCGAAATTTTACGAACGGGCGGAAATTCGCGACGCCCTCGCTTACCTTCGGGTGGTTTTGCAGCCGGCCGACGACCTGGCTCTGGAGCGCATCATCAACAAACCGGCCCGCGGCATCGGCGCCAAAACCATCGAAAAATTTGAAAACGAAGCGCGCGTCAACCACATCTCGATGTTCATGGCAATCGAAAAAATGCTGAAAGAAGGTGCCTTAAGCGGCAAGGTCAAAACCAACGTTTCCGAACTGATTAACAACTTCTATCAGTGGCGGCAGACCATGAACGCGGTTTCGCCCGACGACCTGGCCGCCCAGGTGCTGGAAGATTCCGGCTACATGGAAATGCTGAAAATGGACAAGTCGGCGGAAGCAGAAGGCAGGATCGAAAACCTGAAAGAACTGATCAACGTCATGAGCGACACCGAGCAGTACCCGACCTTAAGCGACTTTATGGAGCATGTCAGTCTGGTAATGGACAACGACAACAACATTGATACCGACAAGGTAATGCTGATCACCCTGCACTCGGCCAAGGGACTGGAATTTGACGCCGTGTTCCTGCCCGGCTGGGAAGAAGGCCTGTTTCCGCACCAGCGGGCGCTGGACGAAGGCGGCGGCAGCGCTTTGGAAGAAGAACGGCGGCTGGCATACGTGGCCATGACCCGCGCCAAACAGAAACTGTACATTTTAACCGCGCTCAACCGCCGCATCTACGGCCAATGGCAGAACAACCTGCCCTCGCGCTTCATCAACGAGCTTCCGCCGGCCAATATCGAAATCTGCAATATGGCCGCGGCTTATTTCGGCGCCGCCGGCAACTACGGCGGCAGCTGGGCGGAACAGCACAGAAGCTCTTCCAACTGGTACAACCGCAGCCGGCAGACGGAAGAAAACGTCATCCGCGACAGCGACCGTTTCAGCTATGTGCGCGACGAAGACGACGGCTGGAGCGGCAGCGTCTGGCGGGCAAAACAAAAAGCAAGAAACGCCGCTTCCGCCACCCCCGTCGGCTCCCGCGTGTTTCACGAAACTTTCGGCTACGGCAAAGTGTTAAAAATTGAAGGCAACAAGCTGGAAATCTGGTTTGATCAGGCCGGACACAAAAAGCTGCTGAAAGATTACGTAAGAAAGGCGTAAAATTCCGAAAGTCCGGCCCGGCCCAAAAGAAACCCGCCGGCCCGGCCGGGAATTTTCCCGCCACAAAAAATCTGCGGACCGACCGGCAGCCCTTCATAAACGCTTATAAAGCTGACCGTGTCGGCAAACGCCTTAAACGGCCTGACCGGGCGAAGACTGCCCGGCTCACCGTAAAGAAGGAGCGGAACGAGGCTTGCCGCCCTTGGGGCAACCGGGCGAAGACTGCCCGGCTCACCGTAAAGGGGGAATGGAACGAGGCTTGCCGCCCTTGGGGCAACCGGGCGAAGACTGCCTGACTCACCGTAAAGGGGAACAAGACTGATAATCAGCTGAATCGGCATCGCGTCTTCTTTAAGTCGGCTTCGCGTATATTCCGTTATCTTTCGGATATTCTTCCCCAAGGCACCGACATACCATACCGTCCCCCAACGACCGCCCCGACGCTTGAAATCTGCATTTCCCCGCCGTTCATGAACCGCCCTTACCTTTGAAAACCCATAACCGAATATTCGGACGCATCTCGGAAAACATACGGCCATGACCGAAACAAACTCCGGTTTCCGTAACATCTGCCCCTTTCGCCGACACAGGTTTCACAGACAAAAGGCCGGTTTCAGCCGACAAAAAGCTTCTTTCCGATATTTCGGAACCATGGATATCGCATATGTTGCATCCATAAAAAAACGATTTTGTTTTCAGTTGTTAACCTTACGACGGCAAAGGCGTTTTTTTTATGCACAAAGCCGGAAGTTCTCCTGTTCCGGAAAATTCCGGGATTTTCCGCACATGACAAACAAGCCTCGACAACCGGACTTTCTCATGTCCGGCAGCCGTTCAGGGCTGCGCCTGAAACTCCCGGAGCTTTCCTTCCAGCAGATCGGCGCGGATTGCCGTCGGTCGCACGACCCCGCTGCTGATCGTTTTTGAACTGCGCAATCGGCGGATGGCTTCGATGTTGTCGTTGCCGCCGAAAACTTCCCGATACACGGCGGCTCTGTCCGCCTCGTGCCCGGCCGCCACTTTGGCCCGCATGGCCGCAATCCGGTCATGTCCGCGGCGCATCTCTTGCACCACTTTTTGCACGCTGTCCGCCGGTTGAACCTGCTCATCTTCCGCAAGAGGCGTCTTTTTTACCTGAAGCGTATCCGCCGTTTCCGCCGGAACATTTTCTTTCGCGGCCGGTACCGCTTCTTCAGAGTGTTCCGCTTCCGCCGACGGCATCGTTTGCCTTACGGAATCGCGGGCGCTTTCGACCCGCTCTTCCGTCCGCCTGATTTTTGCACCGGCGGCGCCTTCCATCCGCACGCCGCGGCTGTCGTAAAAATCGGCTTTGGTGCCGTCAGCCGTCTCAACCACTACCGCGCCAAAAGGCTTTCCGTCCAACATAAACGTTGTTGCCCGTGCCGGCTTGCCGTTTATCGTCCGCTCTTGCTCGTCAATGCCGAATTTATGTTTACTCAAGTCTATTTCCTGACCGTTGTCGTACGCTTTTACCTCTTTGATGTTGCCGTTTTCGTCGCGCAATACGGCTGCACCGTGCTTTTTGCCGTCAACCAGCGTCATTTCTATCTTTTCGCCGCGTTCGTTGACATAAGATTTTAATTCAACGTTCTGATATTGCTGCGGACGGTTAAAATAATATTTAACGCCGTCCATCAATTTGTACGACAATGTCTGCGGCTTAGTCGTCAGGGGCTTAACCTCCCTTTCCGTTTCCCGACGCGCTTCCAATTCGTCTTTTAGCAAATTCGATTCCATGTCGGTTATGCTTTTATGATAAGCTTCCGAAATTCTTTCCTTTTGAGGATGCTTTTTATTATATTCCTCAGCCCATCTGGCGTCTTCTTCCGCTTTTTGCCGCATTTCTTCCAAAACTTCCTCTTTACTGCTCCCATCAAGCGGAAGTCTGAATTTATCCATATTAACTACCGCCTCGTCAAGAGATACGCTTTTCCCGCGCAGCCCGGCCATCCGCTGTTTCAAGGCGGCAAACTCATCTGCCCGGTTCGGATCTTTGGCGATTGTCAGAATATCCCGCACTTCCTCCAGCCATTTGTCGGGATCAAGTTTCACGGTTTTTGCCTGCTGCATCAAGCGGGCAAATTTTTCCTCATCCCCCTGTTCGTTAAGGATTCCGTTTTTTTCCCAAACATCTGCTTTCATATCCAAATACACGGCGGTTTGGTTCCGCAGGGAAGATGCCACATAACGAAAATCAAACGACGGCTTTTCGCCCAACGCCATGCTTCCGGCTATCTCCGCTGCCAGATGCTCGTTTATAATCGCGGTTTGAATAACCTGTGCGGCCTGATCGTAAGACAAGCCGGAAACGTCCAAAGATTCTGCCAGCTTATAAGGCCCCTCGCCCATGTTGTTAAAAGCCTGCAGCTTCTGCGCGTCCGCCCCTTCGGCTCGCATTGTTTCCAACGCCGCCAATGTTTGATTTTCAACCGGCAGACGGCTGTTGTCCTGCCCGTAACGGGTAAAGTCAATGCCGCCGATGTGATACATCTTTTTCAAATTATCGGCCAGTCCCTGCGGGTTTGAAACGGCATTTTCCCCATATTCCCTCAAAAAATCCATAATCTGGCCATTTTGATTTTTCTGATATTCCAAAGCATCGTGCTTCACCCACCAGTCGGTCGAACTGTTTTTGATAAAGGCCATTTCTTCGGCAAAATCTTCGGACGACTTGCTGTTGGGATTGATTTTCCCGCTTTGCAAAAGCTTCAAATACGCCGCATTTTTTCTGTCACCGGCAAATTTTTTGAAAAAGGCGTTTTTTTCTCCGTCGCTTTTCAACTGTTGATAACGCCGCCTGATCTCCAATTTTTCGGCAATGGAAGCCACAATCTCGTCATGCATGGCTTCCTGATAACGTTCTGCAAGCGACATCGGCGTATGTCCGCAACCCTTGCGTGCATTAATCTGATGCTGAGCTTCGTGAACAAGCAAAATGTCTTCGTCCTGAACGCCGTTTCCCTGCATTCCGAAGTCCTTTTCCGTCAAATCGCCTTTCAGCAGTCTGATTTCGTCATTATCGGGAGAATAATAGGCCCGGGTTCCCCCGACCATCACAACCGAATCATTGCGTACGAGTATTTGTTTTGTATATTTGTCAGGCATGGACATTTCCTTATCACCGTGATGCACCGGAACTGTTCATATGTTACCATCCGGCACCGCACAAGTCAACCTCCCGCCGGAAGGCCGCCCGATATGTCATTATTTTGTAACACGCCGTCTACAGATTAAACAAATCGGAATAGGCAAACGAAAGGCCGATCAGGAAGTTGGAACCTTCCTTGTCCACGCCCCGCGCCTTTCCCTGAAAATAGCTGACATAGGGTGCCAGGCTGAACTTCTGATAAATTTTCACGTCCATCCGCCCGGTAACGCTCAATTCGTATTTCAGGTCCGTCGCCACATATTTGCTGTAGCTTACATAGTTGCGGAAATAGCCTTCAAGCTGAAATTTCACCTGATCGGAAATGGGGCGTTCCGCCCGGATCCCTATTTCATAGGCGCCTTTTCTCACCTCGTCGCCGCTGTAGGTAAAGTCATATTCGCCGACCGCCGCCGCGTACAGTTCCTTGATATACTCGCCGTTAAACAGCTTCAGACCGGTTTTGCCGCGGACCACCTTCATTCTCGGCGCGTCGTTGTTTCTGGTAAACTCGGTCTGATAGGCCACGCTGGCAAACGGACCGGCGTCAGCATTCTGAAATTCGAGCTTCCACAATTTACAGTTATAGTCGGACGTCAGCAAAATCTTGTCGGCGTCCTCGTTGGTGGTGTCCTCTTCACCGACCGGTTTCAGCTTGGTCCGTCCGTATTCCATAAACAGACTGTTGTTCCATTGCCAGTTTGGCTGTTCGTATTCAAGCACAAAATCAAAAACACCCTTGATCATCGTCTTGCTGTCCGCGCTTAACTGGGAATTCGGACTGTCGACGTAAAGATCGGCGTTTTTCACTTCGGTTGAAGACATCTCCAGCGCCACCCGGCGGAAATTTGCCCTGAGATCGCTTTTGCCGGACTTTTCCTCCGCCCGCGCATCCGCACCGGCAGCCATGCACAAAACGGCTGCCGCCGCCATCAGTTTATATTTCGTCATCCGACCTCCGTTGTTTACAATTCGATTTATCAGATATATAAACAATCGGGAAAGATTGGCAAGCTTAAAATGCCAGATACGCGCAACATTTAACCCGGCCGTCGGCTGCCGGAATGAGGAAAAAACATGAACATAGACCAATTGGCAGAAATCGTCTGCCGTTTGAAAGACACTCCCCGCACCGGCTGGATCCGCCGCATGGTGGAAAACCCGGAATCCGTCGCCGCCCATTCCTGGGGGCTCTGCCTGCTCACGCTCATCCTGTGTCCGGACGATCTTGACCGGCTGAAATGTCTGGAATTTGCCGTCGTTCACGACCTGGCGGAAGAAATCACCGGCGACTACGTTCCCGGCGACAAGATCACCCCGCAGGAAAAATACGACTTGGAAATCAAGGCATTAGAACAAATCGCCGCCCGGACGAAATGTCCGCGGCTGCTTGAGCTGTTTGCCGAATATGAACGACGCGACACGCCGGAAGCCGCATTCGTCAAGCAGATGGACAAGCTGGACGTCATTCTGCAAGCCCGTTATTACGATCTCAACCGCCGCAGCCGCTATTTCGAACAAAAGCGCGAATGGTCGTCGCTGTTTGAGGAATATGAAAAGAACGCCCGCCCCGTCCTCGGCAACATGTGGAAAAATTTATAGAAATTTTTTATAAAAAAACTCTTGACAAGCGGACAAATTTTCTTTATTAAAAATGCTGTCTTTATGGCGGGGTA
>OGHS01000820.1_pt1 | contig 11870 bp, 10 predicted proteins | sample 1571611 | NCBI WGS metagenome assembly OGHS01 (sample SAMEA2581944, study PRJEB24529) | metagenome | biome: Human gut stool | place: China | collected 2011 | reverse complement strand
ATTGCACAAAAGCGTACAATCTATTATCTACCGCAAAATATGTCTTACAATAACGTCTATCCCTGCAATCCACAGAAGAATTGCTCCCGCAATATATGCTTTTGTCTTATGCTCAAATCCAAGGTGATATCCGGTATAGATACCGGTCACAACAACCGCGATCGTAAGTCCTGCGATCATCAGGAGCATGACAAGAAGATTTGTTCCCAGAAAGCCAAATGCAATACCGGTCAGCAGGGTATAAATGCTGGTAACTGCCGCAATCGCCAGTAACTGTTTCCATCCAAGCTTCTGTTCACAGTGCTCTACAATGCGCTCATTTTTTATGGCTTTTGCAACCAGCCGCACTCCCAGGCAGAAAAAGATGGCTGCTGCAATGACAAACCCGGTCACTTTTTCATTGTGCGTTATGGTGTTACGGTACAAAAGTCCTGACAGGTAGCTTCCGACGAACAGCGCTGCCATCTGCCATGCAGCAATCAGTGCACACAGTTTGACAAGCTGTTTTTTGTCGATCTTTGCTACCAGTGATCCCTGACACTCCATGGCTGCAAATATATCCAGCGATATGCCTGCTATGATCAGCAGATTCTCCAACGCATTCATCTTACTCCTCCTAAAAGCGGTTCTTTAGTCTTCTGCTTTTACCGCATCCGTTTTGATAATAAATTTAACACTTCCGTTCACGCCATCTGCAATGTCAGTATAAGTCTGGTAATCAGCACCGGCATCTAATACAGCCTGGATACGGTCAACAAGCGGCTCGATATCGCCATTGTAGGAATTGATGATCTCATCGATTCCATCCTCGCTGAACTCAGTGATTCCATCTGCAAGTTTATGTGCTCCGTCAGAAAGTTCTCCCACACCATCAATGATCGCATCCGTACCATCACTTAAAGTGCCTGCACCATCGTTTAATTTTTCATTATTAGAAACAAGTGTGGATGCCCCGCTTGCAAGCTGGTCTGTGCCGCTCTTTAACTGCTCAGCTCCTGTTGCAAGTGATCCGGCTTTCTCTTTCAACTGTCCGATACCACCGTCTAAAGTATTTAAACCGTCAGACAGATCAGACGCTCCTTTGTGCAGAGTCGTTGCTCCATCTGCCACCTGACCTGCTCCTGTTGCAAGATCACTTGCTCCTTTCTTTAAGGTTCCTGCTCCTGTTGCAAGATCACTTGCTCCCTGTGCCACCTGACCAGAACCACTAGTCAGATCATCCATTTTTCCAGCCATAGTACTGATTGCACCGGATGCCTGCGCTGCTCCATCTGCCACCTGTTTCGCACCAGCCTGAAGTGCTGTAAGCTGTGCCTGTGTTGTCGGATCAGAAATCTGACTAGCTGCTTCATCGATAGCTGAAACAGCTCCCTGAGCCTGACCGATTGCTGCGATCTTGTCTGACAGGCTTACCGCTACAGTCATTGCATCATTTACACTGTTGATTGAAACACCGCCAAGTGCCTGCCCCACCTGCGTAAAAATTGCTGTTGCAGTTGTAGGATCTGAATCGTACTTGGAAATTCCGTTCATCAGATTTGACTGTGCGCTCTTTAATGATTCGATCGTAGCCTGTGCATTTTCAATGGATGTACCATTTGCCTGTAAATTGGCATTGATCTGATCTTTTTTAGTCTGTAAAGTTGCTGCCATATCTCCCAATTTTCCAACTAATGTATCCACACCTGCACTGACTGCAGATGCTCCGCCTGCAAGCGTTGTTTCACCGCCGTTGACAGCAGTATTTAAATCTTTTACTCCTTTCGCAAGTGTCTGGACACCTGTATTCAGACTGGAAGCTCCGGCAGCTAAAGTGTCTGCTCCAGTAGACAAATCAGAAGCTCCAGTGGATAACGTATCTGCTCCGGTAGAAAGATCATTCACTCCGGTGGAAAGTGTATTGGCTCCGGTGGAAAGATCACTTGCACCTTTGGACAATGTATTGGCTCCGGTAGATACATCCTTGGCACCTTTCTTTAAGGTTCCTGCTCCGTCTTTTAAGGAAGATGCTCCTTTTGCTGCACTTGCTGAACCATCTTTTAAGGTTCCCACACCACTGATCAGTGTTGGTACACTTCCTGCTAAGGTATCCACACCACTCTTTAATGTTCCGATTCCTGTGGATAAAGTAGAAGCTCCATCCGTATAATCTTTGATACCGTTCTTTAATGTTCCGACACCGTCTTTAAACTCACCCATCTTGGATTTTAAAGTATCTACACCGTCTGCGAGCTCACCGGAACCATCTTTTAACTGATCTGTTGCATCTGTTAAAGTATCTAACATATCATCAACTTCAGAAAGATCTGCATCTCCGTCTTTGCTGATAAAGTTTGTTGCATTCATCACAACTGTCATTGTGGTGCTTAATGAGAAATTCTCCACATCTGCAGTTACTTCCACGTAATCCGGGATCGATACATCTCCGTCAAAATCAGAATCATCCACATCTAAGCTCTCTTTTAATCCCGGAAGTGCATATCCGACTACAATATTATTTTTGCCATCGGAGATTACTTTACCATTGGTAACTTTTACATTAGAAAAGCTGTCATCTAATACCATTCCGCTGATCGCAGCAAATGGGACATAGATTTCTTCCTCTTTTCCGTCGATCTTTGTTTTTACCGTCTCATTGTTGGTGTAATCAAAACGGATCGTCACTTTTCCTGATTTTCCTGCAAGTTCTTCCGGCTTTACTTCCTTACCATCCAAAGAATAGGTAATTGTCTGGGATACCGGTGTCTCTTTTGTGGAGGTTCCCTGATAATAAATATCGTTGCCGTCTGCCTGCCAGGTCAGTTTGCTGCCATCCTGTTTGAATGTCTCATCACCTTTTACATTTTCGATATCTTTTAAGGTAGAAGCATCCTCGATCGTATCCTTATTTTCATCATTGATCAGATGATCGGAAACGATCACTTTGCGCTCTTTTCCGGTACTGTCTGCAAGGACATATACGGTTTCTTCCTTGCCAATCTCTTTCTCGCTGAATTTGATACTGTCATCTAATGCATCTTTTAATTTGCTCTCAGCATCGGAATCTTTTGTATCTGATTTTTTGCTGTCTTTTTCGGTACTCTCAGTGCTCTCCTGTGCGGTCTTTGCTGCAAATACGTTTGCTGTGGAAACGCCTGTTCCAACCATTCCGACAACCAGCACACCTGCGATAATACGAATCACATATTTCTTTGTAAATTTTTTCTTTAATTCCGGTAATTTCATCTTTTTTTCCTCCTCTATTTTACTGAACTGACGAATCTTTTTTATAACGGAAACCTGCACTTGTTGCACAGATCAATTTATCAAATACCATAAACATTGCCGGCAGAATAAATGCTACGACGACCAGACTGATCAGGGCACCTCTTGCAAGAAGCATACATAAGGAACTGATCATATCGATACTGGAGTATAATCCAACACCAAATGTTGCTGCAAAGAAGCTTAATGCACTGACGATGACTGACTGTAAGGAACTGTCTAATGCGGTTCTTACCGCATCACGTTTTTCTGCTCCGTGGTTTCTTGCTCTCTTATATTTGTTTGTCATAAGAATTGCGTAGTCAACCGTTGCACCGAGCTGGATCGTTCCGATTACGATAGAAGCGATAAACGGAAGAACCGTTCCGGTATAATGCGGGATACCCATGTTGATGAAGATCGCAAACTCAATGACCATAACAAGGATGACCGGTAATGAAACTGACTTCAGTACAAATGCGATGATAATGAAGATCAGAATAATGGAAACCGCATTTACGGTATTAAAGTCTGTATTCGTGATGGTGATCAGATCCTCTGTACATGGAGCCTCACCGATTAACATTGCAGTGTCATCGTATTTTTTAATGATATCACGGATTGCATCACACTGTGCATTCACTTCATCCGATCCTGTCTTGTACTCGGACATTACATAGATCATCTGATATTTTCCGTTATCCAACATTTCTTTGATATCATCCGGGATCATATCCTTCGGTACAGTCGGTCCCATAACGGAATCAAGTCCCAATGCCAGTTTGACACCGTCCACATCAGAGATCTCATTTTCCAGGTTTCTTGCATCTTTGGAGTTTAGATCGCTGCTTGCAAGGATCACATGTGTCGCACCCATATCAAAATCATTTTCCAGTGCGTTTCCTGCTTTTACACTCTCTAAGTTATCCGGAAGAGTTCCTACCAGATCGTAATATACCTGATTGTGATTCTGTCCGTAGAAAGCAGGACCAATGATCACTAAAAATAAAATAATGAAAATCCAGTAATGTTTTGTCACAAATCCACCGATACGTCCAAGATCCGGTATGATGGCTTTGTGCCTTGTCTTTTCAATCCATTTATCCATTGCAAGGATCATGGCAGGAAGAATTGTAACACAACCGACAACACCAAATACAACACCTTTTGCCATAACAATACCAAGATCCATACCAAGTGTAAATGTCATGAAACACATTGCAAGGAATCCGGCGATCGTTGTAATGGAACTTCCGACTACGGAAGTTAACGTCTGTGAGATTGCATGGGACATCGCACGTTTCTTGTCATCCGGATAACGCTCCTGATTTTCCAGGTAGCTGTGCCATAAGAAAATGGAATAGTCCATCGTAACTGCAAGCTGCAATACCGCTGCAAGTGCCTGTGTAACGAAGGAAATCTCTCCGGCAATAAAGTTCGTTCCAAGGTTATATACGATTGCCATACCGATACTCAAAAGGAAAATAAACGGTAACAGGAAAGAATCCATTGTAAGTGCCAGCACCAGTGCAGATAATCCGGCAGCGATCACAACATACATGATGACCTCACTGTTACAGATCTTTTTGATATCCGTAACAACGGCTGACATACCGCTCAAAAGACACTGTTCATTGGTCAGTCCGCGGATTTCCTCGATCGCATCTAATGTCTCATCTGCTGACATTGAAGTATCAAATGTAATGATCATAAGCTGACTTCCTGTATCTGCATTCTGCAGGGAATCTTTTAAATCATCCGGCAGCATATCCATCGGGATTGAAATATCAGCGAGTGCGCCATACCATAAAACATCTTTCACATGATCGATCTCTTTTAGCTTATCTTCTAACTGTGAAATCTCTTTTTCCTGCATGCCGTCTATGACCGCCACGGAAAAAGCACCTGTTCCAAACTCATCTAACAGGATATCCTGTCCTTTCATCGTCTCAATATCTCCCGGGAGATATGAGAGGATATCGTAATTGATTCGCGTATTCATGTAGATGATCCCGGTCGGTATCAATAACAGAAAACTCAGGATCAGAATCGGAATACGGAATTTCACTACCCATTTTCCAAACTTAATCATCTTTTTCACTCTTTCTTTCTTTTTATTTTCCTGTGGCATACATTTCTCCCTGCCACAATTTCTTTTAGTGTAAAAAAAAAGACTGAATCTGAAAAGATTCAATCTAATTTCTCTGTAGTATCTTATTATACAAATTGCCCAAAATGTATATTAAAGTTAACATTTGATTCTGATTGTATATATGGAACAAAGGTTAAAGTTCCGCTAAAATATCTTCCATGGATCTCTTTATGATGTAATCATAGATCTCTGCTAACTCCCTCGCTGAGATCGTCATCCCGGACTGAATCCAGTTCATGACAATATAGCACATGGACTGTGCATAATACGCAGCAATACGTTCCGGGGTCAGCCAGACATACTTTGGTTTCTTCGTGGCTGCCGAACGTTCAAACACCCGCAGGAACACTTTCATAATACAGGATTGTGCAATGCTCTCAAACGAATTTTGTCCCTCCAGACGGCTCGCCTTCTGATAAAACTCCTTTTCTTTTTCAATGTTGGAAAATAAAAGTACCAGTGCCTCATTTACCATTCCGTTTTGTATCAGCGGCTCTGCCGGAGCGATCAGCTGTGTATCTATGATCCACTCCAAAAGTTCGTATTTGTCCTGAAAATGGTTATAAAATGTCGGCCGTATCACGCCTGCCTTATCTGTAATCTCTTTGATCGTAATCTTCTCGATCGGATGTTTTAATGCAAGCTCTTTAAAACTTTCTGCCAAAAGCGTATCTATCGCGCTCTTTCCCTGTCCAGTCATATCTCCCTCAAAGTTTTCTTACATAATCATTCTTCCAATGGTAATGCTAAGTCCTTCCGGATCATCCCGCAGATTGAGCATCCCGCCCGTCTCCACGATCCGTACCAGCGGTCTTAACGAAAAGTCCCTGAAATTCTTCGCCACAATACCATGCTGCCCGTTCGACAGCAATACTTCACATCCAATCGGATATACCGCCATTCTGCGTAAAAATATATTGACTAACTTCGGGTCAAATTCTGCTCCCGCCATCGCCATCATATATTCGATTGCATCCGCCGGCGAGAGCTGTTCTCTGCCGGGACGTTTCGAGATCATCGCATCATAACTGTCCGTGACTTTAATGATCCTCGCATATAACGGGATATCATCTCCGGATTTTCCGATCGGATAACCCTCACCGTTATACCATTCATGATGCATCATGACTCCGGCAGAAACAACGGCCGGAAAATGGTAGGATGTCCTTAAATATTCAGCACCAAGTTTCGGATGACTCTTCCACGCTTCCCGTTCAGCCCCTTCAAGCGGCCATTTTCCGTTGGCAATTTCTTCCGGTAAAAACTTCTTTCCTATATCATGCAGCATGGCTGCAATTCCAAGATCGTATAATTTGCTTCGCTCCAATCCGTATCTTGCACCCACCATGATCGAAAGCACACCGACATTTACGGAATGGTAATAAATATATTCGTCATAGTTGCGGATGTCCATCATATTAAACATTACATCGCCATTTTTCAAGATGTCTTCCACAACATTTTTCACAGTCATACGCAATTTTACTTCATCTACCGGCAATTCACTTTCATCCATATCAAAATCAAACAGATCATGTATCAGCTTCAATGCATGACAGCGCACCTGCGGCGTGAGCACCTGCTGTATCTCAATCCCGCATGTAAATTCATCATCTATGTATATTCCAGGATATCCGAGAAACTCCAGGTTGGATATATATTCTGACGTCAGAAGCAGATGCTTTGCAAGAAGCAGTCTTCCCGCTCCATCATAAATATCCTGTCCAAGAGCCATTCCCGGCTTTAACCTGCTTGTCGGTATATAGCGCATGTACTTATCCTTTCAAATTACAATACATATATTTTATACCATTTATTCGTCAAATTCAACTGTCACAAAGTACCCTTTTGGAGTTTCTTTGACATCTACAACCTTTCCTTCCCCTGATTTGATCCGTTCACTTACCGCATAGTTAGCAGACATTGCATATGCTTTCCCAAGTGTATAATAATAGGAACCCGGAAGTTTTCCCTCTGTGATCGGCAAAACATCTCCAACCTCAAGTAATCCCGTACGCTCCATTTTAAACTCTTCGCGTCTCATTTTTTTCCTCGTCTTTCTTCTGCAATGGATATATCAAAAGCACCATTGTCACATCAAAAGCATTATAGTATAATATTGCTACATTCTCAAGAAAAATCACTTCCGGAGGATCCTTACCTTATGTCAGAACAAAAAGATATGATCTTAGAAAATTTTCTTTCGTCTGCAATCCGCACTTTAGATACCGATGAAATTTACAACATCCTGATGGATTCACTCATTTTACTGCTGCATCCACAGGGACTTTTACTGACCCAGAACTTAAACACCGGCCGTTCCTTCTGCACGGTGCGCAGATGGGGCGAGGTCTTTTTTGAAAAAGATTACTCTGTTCCTTCCGATGCATTTCTCGAGGAAATACTGCATCAGAAAGGTTTGCTTTTGGCAGGGCCGGATCTTTCTATAGACGATTCTCTGCTGACTCCCCGCCAGAGCCGCTGGCTTGCGCAGCAGAATATTCATGCGATCAAGGCGATCCGGTATCAGCAGGCTGTAATCGGTCTTTTATATATCGCTGATTCCTCGGACCGCATTTACACGGAAGATGAACTGACCTGTCTTGACCGCATCTGTTACTATGCAGCGTATCTTCTGCGCAATGCAAACCTGTATCACAATGCGTATCATTCTTCGATCACGGACAGTCTCACTTCCTTATATAACAGAAAACATGCCTTTGAATGTATCAAAGATGCCTGTTCGACGGATACCCCGATCAGTCTGATCCTGCTCGACATTGATGATTTCAAGCTCTACAATGAGCTTTACGGTGCCACGGAAGGAGATAATCTGATCACGCTCTGTGCACAGGCAATCCTTTCAAAGATCAGCCCGTCTGACCTCGCATTCCGTTATGGTACAGATGTTTTTATGATACTGACACAAGGGGATGATCCCACCAGTGCAGGTGCACTTGCTAATGAGATCATCCATAATATCATCAGTCTGCGGAGCAAAAACGATACCGTGTGGGACACAAGCATTACCTGTGGTATATCCACTTTTCCATCTATTTCTCCAGATGCGAAAACACTGCTCCATAATGCAGAACAGGCGATCTATTATGGTAAACTAGGGGGCAAAGGTCACCTTACCGTTTACCGGACCGGTCTTGAGACACGTTCCACCGATTCGAACTTAAGAACTGCATACGAACGTGTTGCGCCTACCATCTATGCACTGACCGCTGCGATCGATGCCAAGGACAGCTACACATTTATCCATTCCATGAATGTGTCGAAATATGCTGTGATCTTAGCCAGAGATCTTGGCATGAGTGAAAATGACATCGAACTTGTGCGTGATGCCGGTATGCTGCATGACATCGGAAAAATCAGTATTCCGGAACGCATTTTACAGAAAACCTCGCAGCTGACACCGGAAGAATATGAGATCATGAAGACACATGTTGAAAACTCCACAAAAATGATCCGTTATCTGCCGCATATGGATTATGTAATTCCTGCAGTACTTGGTCATCACGAACGGTATGATGGCACGGGATATCCGCGTGGTCTTGCCGGTGAGGATATTCCTTATATGGCAAGAATACTTACCATCGCCGATTGTTTTGATGCCATGACTGCCAGACGTCCATACAAAAAGCCGCTCTCTGTCTCCTATGCTGTCAGTGAACTGAAAAAAAACAGTGGAACACAGTTTGATCCGGAATTAGTCAACGTATTTATCCGGCTTATCAATGAAGGTAAAATTACAGTATAGCGCAGTCTGGGCAATCAGATGCAGCTTGCTCAAATATTCTATTATCACGAACCAAAAAAGTGTCCCTGAAAATCTTTTATCCAGATTTTCAGGGACACTTTTTATATCTGTTTCTCTTTCTTTCCGCTTAATCACTTAATCGATTTCTTTATAATCTACGTCGACTGCTTTCGCTTCCTGCTCCATATCTTTCACCGTCCGCACCGTCTTTGTCACAACCCACAGATCACTGATTCCATCATAGATCAGGGCTGCTCCTACAAACTGCATGGCAAGTTTGACCATGCCAAACGCATTGACAATGCAGAGCACGCCAAATGCAATACTGATAATGGCAATGATCAGCATAATCCACCATCTGTCATATCCGCCATTCTTTGATTCTAACGCCATTTTCACATCCTGCACACCGTGAACAGCAAGTATCACACCGATCACGATCGGTACCAGGCTCACGATACTGCTCGGTTTTAAGAAGATCCATACACCGACGATCAGCACGATCAGCCCAAGGATTCCGGTGAACATATAACCGTTTCTATTGGTAATATAGGAAAACAGTTCTACCCCTCCAAGAATGATAAGTCCTGCGGCAAGCACTTTACATACGATATTGATCGTCTCTCCCGGCCATACGATCAGAACCACGCCCAATGCGATGCATAAAACTGCTGACATTATTGCATCCGCCTTTACTCTCTTAAAAAAATCTTTCATACTCTGCCTCATTTCCCGCCACACATGTTCTTATATGTGGCGCATTTTAATTCACCTCATATATTGCCTTAATTTCCCCTATTAGAATAACATTTTTTTATTTTTTCGTAAACATACATTCTGTTTCAGTTGTCTATTTTTTGCTGTGGTGTTACAATGAGCGCAGTTCATTCATGAAAGGAGTTTTCTCTATGGGAAAAGAAGTAAAAACAAATGCCATGCGCATTTTAGACCGCAATAAAATACCTTATGAAATTATCAATTATGAGTGTGATGAATTTATAGACGGTCTACATACCGCAGAAAAGACCGGTGCTCCAGTAGAACAGTCGTTTAAAACGCTCGTTATGTCCGGCAAGGCTGCCGCCGGCGGGAACAGACAGTATTATGTTTTTGTCGTACCGATCGCAGAGGAAGTCGATCTGAAAGCAGCAGCAAAATGTGTCGGTGAGAAATCACTCGAAATGCTTCATGTAAAAGATCTGACACCACTTACCGGATATGTGCGCGGCGGCTGCTCTCCGCTTGGCATGAAAAAGCAGTTCCCGACGGTAGTACATGAAAGTGCTGCATCCTTTGATAAGATTTATATCAGTGGCGGACGTGTCGGCACTTCCATTACGGTCAACCCGGATGCACTCTTAAAAGTGACTCGCGGACAGTACGCAGATATTATCCAGCATAACTAAAGACAATTCGGGTGTCAAAAGTTGTGAACCACCTTTTGACACCCGAACTTTATTATTTCCTTATAATTGTGCTATTTTTGTTCCTAACTTGTCATCTCTGCACCTTCGCCTCTGGCAAGATCCATGATCTTCTGAAGTTCAGCGCCTTCTACTGGTGCAACACCGTGATCGATATGTTTTCCATCCTCTAAAAATTCGCCCAGCATACGGACATCCTTTTCTTTGGACATTTCAATCGTATAGTAACCTGCTTTTCCGGTTTTTGGATTGATCGTCAGATAAATACGGTAGCAGAGTGGCGGAACTAACCCTTTTTCCGGGAGATCCACACGGACTAATGTCAGATCCTCTGCAATGTCAAGTGCCATAACGGAATAATCATTCTCAGTGTATGGATTTAACTTCGGCTCCTTGAACACGCCTGCAAAAATCTCATTGATAAAAGCCTCTTTTTCATCGCACAGTTTGTTCATGAACTCCTGTTTCTCGGTAAACAGACGCTTCGGTAATACGCCAAACTCAACCTGGCGTTTTACAAATACCTGGAACTGTGCCGGTGTCATCTTCACCTGTTTCATCTGCGCTGCACGTTTTGCTGCCTGCTCATCAGCCTCATGTAACTTCTGTACAAGCTCTGTCTTTAATACGAGGTTATCAGAAAACGGATTGATCACCATTCCTGCAAGTTTTAACTCCGGTTTTACAACGATATTATTACATGCCGGGAATGGCATATTAAGCATCGCCTGGCTCTTTGGCTCCTCCGGAATCTGCTCTTTTGACGTATATACAACCAAAAACTGCTCTTCATTACTATTCTTTAAAAAACATGGAATCGGGCGATCCGGTGCCTGCAACATCGCCGGTACAAACAGCTTTGTCGGACGGAGCAGATTAAGAACCGTGGTAAGACGTTCTTTGGTCCGGTCTGCGGCGTATTCCTTAATAGCCTCCTCAAGTCTGTCGTTCGTGATTTCCATTGTCATTTTCTCTTCCATAATTTTCCAATATCCTTTCCTGCAAAAACCTGCCCAAAACTTACGGACATCTCATTATATCACACCCCCCGCAAAAAATGAATGTTTAGCTCCAGCGCCCGCCGGATGAGACAGCCTGCCCTGTTGCTTCTTTTCTATTTTCCCTATTTTCCTTTTCACCCAGACAGCTTCCGAATACTAACAGTTCATGTGCAAACAAAGGCATGGATGCAAGCACTAACAGTTTTACCCATTCAAGCAGTGTCAGTCTGCAGGTTCCAAACAGAACGACAAAATAAGGTACCTCCGTCACAAGCAGCTGCAGT
>OGHS01000810.1_pt1 | contig 12016 bp, 9 predicted proteins | sample 1571611 | NCBI WGS metagenome assembly OGHS01 (sample SAMEA2581944, study PRJEB24529) | metagenome | biome: Human gut stool | place: China | collected 2011 | reverse complement strand
CGCTGATTTACAACAACACAGAACAAAGACTTTTTGAAAACAACAGAACAGGAAGGAAATGGAACACACATAATTACATTGCGGGCGCGCATGTATGCGCACGTAGAAGAGTAGACAAGAAGGTTCCTAACAGCACTAGGCAGACTTAGCGCCTCCACCTGTTTCTCGCCAGCCTTGTTTTTAAACTACCAAATAAAGAGAAACTACATTTCACGTACAGAAGGCAACTAATCGTCTATATCACAACTGCTTAACATTTAAAATAACATTACATATTTCGAGTTAGTTACATACGTACGTGTAAACCGATGCGTATATATGTGTAGCCCGATGGCACCGTATGTATAGTCCGATACGTACGTATGTATAACCAGATGCGTACGTACACATTTTAAATCACGATGCATGTTGCAGAAAGACCTTGATATTTTAAAAAAACATCAAAGTCTTTTTCAAAAACATCAAAGTCTTTTTAGAAAAGCTCGGCATGTTTTTTATGTAAGAGCAGATTACACCTCTCCCCACCAAGTCGGTCATTACTTCTTTCCCGTTCATCCTTACATTTTTATCAAAACATGCGGATAATCAGCCGGTTAATAATGAAAGGACCTCCCCTCATCCTCCCTTCAGCCGTGCTTCCCAAGTCCCTTCACAATCTGCCTTCAGCCTTTGTCTGTCGGAAGAAGTTTTACGAATGAAAGGAGGCTGAAAGAGTGACAACAAGACATTCATTCATTAGCGGAGCCTCATCAACAGGGCGTTTTAACGAATAATGAAAGGAGAAAGGAAGGTACGAAACGAAGCAATCCGCATAAGAATTGAAGCAGTGCCAAGAGTGGTTAGCAATAACACACTGTCTGAAGATAAGAGTTTTATTGAAATGGGAGTGTATCAAAACTAAACCGGCCTATCCAATCTCAGCTGTAGGGACAGGGGTTGCCTACCCGAAAACACAAAGTAAACTGTTTTCGGACGAGCAAACCTCGTCCCTACAAACTAAACGACAGCATTATCCACGTTTTGACACACTCCCAAAGAAAATATCAAAAGGCAATTACCCAGCCATACAACTTACCAGTCTAACTGCGACTAACCTGCAATCCTTTGTCAGACAATGTCATATCAACAAAACGAGCACAACTGTTAGGCGGATTTTGAGTCAATATTGCTCTGATTTTAACGGCAGCTTCGGGGTCTTTGGCTACCATATAAAGATAACCTCCTCCACCTGCTCCAGGCAACTTATAACCTAAACAGTAATCATCAATCTGACGAATGATAGCCTCAACCGACGCAGGATTAGTTCCCGAATCAAGAGCCTGATTCTGCTTCCAACTTTTACCCACCAAACGCCCCATTTCATCGAAGTTTCCACGTTGGATAGCTTCATATAAATCAAATGCATGACTCTTCATGCTTCCCAACAGTGCAAGATGTTCTGTAGAGTTAAGGAACATACTACGTACAATCTCAGCCAAAATTCCCTTAGCAGTGCGAGTGATACCGGTATAATACAACAGATGACACTTCTGATATTCACTACCCGTAAACAAATAATCAGGCAACCAACGAACCAACGGACTTTGCTCCATACCGGCATGAGTTTGAAGAAGCTTAACACCACGAAGGACACCTCCATATTGGTCTTGCCAACCACCTCCCGTAGTAAGCAATTGTTCCAAAATCAGAGTACGGTTGCATATTTCATTCTTATCCCACTTCAAGCCACAGAAATCGGATACCGCGCCAAGCACCGTAGAAGCTAAAATAGAACTAGTACCCAAACCGGAACCTGCAGGAATAGCCGACAATAACGTGATTTCAATACCTGAGCCAAACGCCTTGAGCTGCTCCTCCAATGTAACATAAACATCTGCCGAGAATTCCGGCTGGAAACCGGCCAGCACCAAAGCCGCTTTAGGAATAGAAAAAGGAGAACCAACTTGCATAAAGTCACTCAGTTCTTCATAGGTAGTAACAGTTTCTATTGCTCCCAAGTCTATAGAACGTAAAATAATCTTATATTCTTTACAAGGCTTTACATAAACCTGCAAAGGAGGCTGTCCATTCAGTTCAATAGCAATATTCACTACATTTCCGCCTTCATTCAAACAATAAGGAGGAGTATCTGTCCATCCGCCTGCCAAATCAATACGAACCGGACTCCTTCCCCATACTATCTGATCGGAATAAACCGATAAATGAGGCTGCTGTTTTTTTGCCAATGCAGCTGCCGTCAAACCTTCACGCATCAACCCAAAGGCCCTTCTTTCATACTCCGTATAGGTTTTACCACTGAACTGCTGCACCCTGGCCCGAAACATATTGTCGCTTATCCGGGTCATCAATGGCGCAGAAAGCGGCAATGCATCCGGCAATTCCAAATGATGAATGGCAAATTCATGAGCAGCATCATCCAAATTCAACTGATAAAAAACACTACGTTCATAATTACGAGCCAACACAGGCCAGTTCATAACCCGAAAGGAATCACGCTGGGCAGCCAAACGACGAAGATTGGCATAAGCGGAAATCTCATCGGCCGACAACCGGCGAGAACGTTTCCATATTTCCTTACCTTCCTGAAGTTCGGGTTCGGAAATCATCCAACGCATTACCAGCCCCAGCTCTTCTATTGTAGAGCAAACAGGAAACAAACGGGCAGTCTGCAAATCGTGAGCACCGTCTATCTCTTCAACTGCTACTTTGCGACAAGAAAGCCATTCACGCACCGAAATTCCCTGATAAATAGTCCTTTCCTCTGTCAATACTCCTTTAAAGGTATCATTAAATCCATAGGGGCGAGCTACGTACTCAGCCTCTCCCAAAGGTACCACATCAATACATACCCCCGACGGCACATTGAGTTTCCAGTCATTAGTCGGAACCCCTGTTATAATTGTCTGTCGATGGATGTTCCACTCCTTGCCCACACAGCTGTTTTCTATCCAGATTTCAGAATTGTCAGCAGTAAGACGATATGCGACATCAGCATTCTGCACAAACATAGCCGGATGAGGTTTCACCTTACGATGCATGATTTCACGCTGGTCGTTCACCAAATTCTGAACAGCCAACGTGGAAGAGATTAATTCCCTGCTTGTTCCATAATGATAAAACTCACCTCCGGGCAACGGCAGGATAGCCACACTCAACCCATTCAATTCTTCATCTGCAATACGCGGATGTTCACCCAAGGTCAGTCCGAACTCGGAATACATATCGTAATATGAGAGTTCACCTCCTTTTTTAGAACGTTTTATCAACAAATCAACAGCCCGATCACTCAGCAACCAAATACCGATATCCATCAGGAACAAGTGAGTTTGCATCAGTTTTCCCAACTCCTCGACCGAAGGTTTCTGAAGCATAAAGTCCAATTTATCGGGATTGCTACGCGAAGAAACAAACACCCCGTGATTCTTTGCCAAATTGGGGTCCACCCAAAGCCCATAGCACACAACATCAACATCAGGAATATCCTGAAGAGGTTGACCCGCACGTATATACACATCTCCGCTGGCTATCAATGTGCGCAGAGAAGCCGGAGCCTTCTTCATTATTTGTTCATATAAAGGAAGCTGAAGTGAGAGCAGATTTTGTTCCAAGCGCTGCCCCCTCGCCCATCTAAAGACAGGAATAGGCGTTAATATTTTACCTGACGGAGCATATCCGGGCAAACGCCGACTCTGTCCGCCGGCATGCAACAATATTCTTTTTTCTTCCCTCAGCCATTCCAAAAAGTCTTTATCGGGCGCAATATGTTGTTTGCATGCCTCAAGCAACCAAGCCGTTCCTCCTCCCGACCCCAATTTACTACCAATAGGATCGGAAGTACAAAACCATTCATCACGATCAGCCTTTTCTATATCATAAAAAAATTCCACCAAATTAGGAGGAAGCGATAAAAGTTTTTTCATAATGCATCTTTGTATTTATAATACGCAAAGATGCTGATTTTCCCCTAACGAGCCAAGCAGAATAAGAAAAATTTAGTCGTTAAAAGCAAATACACGCTCATCCAAAGGCATCACTTCTTTCGATCCGGGCCGGGTCACAGGAACTCCGAAAGGCATCTGTGCTATTAACTTCCAATGCAAAGGCAAATTCCATGCTGCACGCACTTCATCATCTACCAACGGATTATAATGTTGCAGAGAAGCTCCCATTCCGGCATCCTCTAACATAGTCCAAATGACAAATTGATGCATAGCATCGGCCTGCTCCGCCCAAACAGGGAAATTATCTTTATAAGTGGGAAACTGTTCCTGCAAAGCATGAACAACAGACATATCCTCAAAATATAGAATCGTTCCATATCCACAAGAGAAACTACCATCTATTTTCTGTTCCGTTTTAGCAAAAGCTTCCGCAGAAATCCGCTTACGCAAAGTATTTTTTACGATATTCCACAACTTTTGATGAGCTTCACCTGTTAATAAAACAACACGTGTGGTTTGTGAATTGAATGCTGAAGGGACATATTCGACAGCAAAACGAATCAAATCCAACAATTCTTTTTCAGACAACGTGGATTTATTGTCTATCTGATAAAAAGTACGGCGGCTCTTTATGGCATCCTTGAATTTCTTTGTCATATTTAGCATATTTATTATGAGTTATTTTACCTATATAAACAAGCATACAGCAAAAGAAGTTCACTTTCTTTGCTTTTTTCAATACAATCAACTATTTTTGTTAGCTAATTATTAACATTATAAACAACACATTCAATGAAAGATTTTCTTAAATTTACATTGGCTAGTTTGATAGGCGTCATTTTAGCAGGTATAGTGCTCACCATACTGGGCCTTATCACAGTAGTAGGCATGGTAGCCTCATCAGACTCTGAAACCATAGTAAAAGACAACTCGGTCTTCGTTCTTGACTTGAAAGGCAACTTATCAGAACGTGTACAGGAAAACCCATTTCAACAGATAATGGGAGACGGCAATGGTTCTTATGGACTAAATGACATTTTATCCTCCATCAAAAAAGCCAAAGAAAACGACAAGATTAAAGGCATCTATATCCAACCATCTTATCTGGCTACTTCTTTTGCATCATTGGAAGAAATACGCAACGCACTTCAAGACTTCAAGGAAAGCGGTAAATTTATCGTAGCATACGCAGACCAATATACACAAGGTATGTATTATCTGGCAAGTGTTGCAGATAAGGTAATCATCAATCCTCAAGGAAACATTTCATGGCACGGGCTGGCATCCCAACCTGTCTTCTTTAAAGATTTACTGGATAAACTGGGCATTGATGTACAGGTTTTCAAGGTAGGCACTTATAAATCGGCTGTAGAACCATTTACCGCTACCGAAATGAGCCCCGCCAACCGTGAGCAAGTCACCGTATTCTTAAACTCTATATGGAATCAATTATTAGATGATGTTTCAGTGTCACGCAACATTTCTAAAGACTCACTTAATGCTTATGCAGACCAATGCATGGATCTCTGTCAGGCAGAAGAATATATCAAATGCGGACTGGCCGACTCAGTGTTATATAAAGACGAAATGATCGCTTATTTGAAACAACTGACCGGACGGAAAGAAGACCAGAGCTTAAACAGCCTTTTCCTTGAAGATATGATAAATGTAAAAAAGAATGTCCCCAAGGATAAAAGTGGAAACGTTGTTGCCGTATATTATGCATCAGGAGAGATTTTAGATGCTGCTTCCTCCAATTCTACCGAAGAAGTCATTGACGGTCAGAAGATGACACGGGACTTACGCAGGTTGCGCGATGACAACAATGTAAAAGCAGTTGTTCTGCGCGTAAACTCTCCGGGTGGAAGTGCTTATGCTTCCGAACAGATATGGCGCGAAGTAGTACGCCTGAAAGAAAAGAAACCGGTTATCGTCTCTATGGGGGATTATGCAGCATCAGGCGGTTATTACATCTCTTGCGCCGCAGATTCTATCTTTGCAGATCCGACAACTCTAACCGGCTCCATCGGCATCTTCGGAATGATTCCTTCGGGAGAGAAGTTATTCAAAGACAAACTAGGGCTGGATTTCGATGTAGTAAAAACTAATAAAATGGCCGATATGGGAGCCGGTTTCGGTCCACTCGCAACGCGTCCGTTCAACAACGCCGAACAGGAAGCAGTTCAAAATTATATCAACAACGGGTATAAGTTATTCGTAAACCGTTGTGCCGAAGGAAGAAATATGTCAGCAGCAGATATTGAAAAAATAGCTGAAGGACGAGTGTGGACGGGCGAAATGGCCGTCGGCTTGGGGTTAGTAGATAAATTGGGAGGCATAGATGACGCATTAGCAGCAGCCGCAAAACGAGCAAACGTAGAGAACTACACTATTATCAGTTATCCTGAAAAAGAAAGTCTCTTCATGAATCTACTGAACAGCCAGCGCAAGCACTATGTCAACAGTCAGATGAAAGAATATATGGGCAGTTTCTACAGCTATTTCGAAATATTACAAAACCTGAAAGAAATCAATCCTGTACAGGCACGTATGCCATTCGAATTGAATATTAAATAACTTTTAATGGAGAATAACTTTATCAAAATACATAAGTGGCTATACCCGGTTTCGTGGCTTTACGGAGCCGGCGTATGGATACGTAACAGACTATTTGATTGGGGAATATACAAAGAAAAGAGCTTTGATATTCCGGTAATCTCGGTAGGCAACATTACCGTAGGAGGTACCGGAAAGACGCCTCATACCGAATATCTGATAAAGTTATTGAAACCCAATTATAAAGTGGCAGTCCTAAGCCGGGGGTATAAACGAAAATCAAAAGGCTTCGTATTGGCCCAACCGAATACTCCCGTAAATATCATAGGTGATGAGCCATTTCAAATGAAACAGAAGTTTCCCGATATCTATATGGCAGTAGACCGTGACCGTTGTCACGGTATCGAGGAGCTATGCAACGGATATACCGCCCCCGGAACCGAAGTCGTAATATTGGATGATGCTTTTCAGCATCGCTATGTGAAACCGGGAATGAATATTCTTCTAGTGGACTATCACCGACCTATCTGCGAAGATGCTTTATTACCGGCAGGACGAATGCGCGAACCCGAAAAAGGCAAGAACCGTGCTCATATCGTGATAATAACCAAATGTCCCAAGGATATAACTCCCATGGATGTGCGGGTGTTGCGTAAACAGATGGGATTATATCCTTATCAACAACTTTACTTCACAACCCTGAATTATGGCAAATTATACCCTATCACCCGACAGGGAAAAGAGTATCCAATCGCCAACATTCATAAAGATGCACATATATTGCTCGTTACCGGAATTGCATCCCCGGCTAAGTTAATCCATGACTTAAGCCCTTATAACGAACATATCAATCCATTGACATTTAGTGACCACCATGACTTCACACCCCAAGACATGGAAATCATAAAAAGCCGTTTCAGACAACTGCCGGAAGGCAAACGAATGATTATCACCACAGAAAAGGATGCGGTGAGACTGTCATCCCATCCATTGCTGGACGAAAGCATCAAACCATTTATCTATGTACTCCCGATAGAGGTGAGCTTTTTACATGACCAACAAGAATTATTCAACTTAAATATAACCGAATATGTTAGAAAAAATCCAAGAAACCGCAGCCTTTCTGAAAGAAAAGATGCATACTAATCCCGAGACAGCAATTATTTTGGGCACAGGTCTAGGAAGTTTGGTACACGAAATTACCGATAAATATGAAATAAGTTATAAAGACATTCCTAATTTTCCCGTATCAACAGTAGAAGGTCACAGTGGCAAACTAATCTTTGGCAAATTGGGAGACAAAGACATCATGGCCATGCAGGGACGTTTCCATTTCTATGAAGGATATTCAATGAAAGAAGTTACTTTCCCGGTACGTGTAATGCGCGAATTAGGTATCAAAACACTATTTGTATCCAACGCTGCCGGCGGAACTAATCCTGCTTTTGAAATCGGTGACCTAATGATTATCAGAGATCATATCAACTTCTTCCCCGAACATCCGTTGCACGGAAAGAATATCGAATATGGTCCCCGTTTCCCGGACATGAGCGAAGCCTACTCTAAAGAGCTTATCAACAAAGCATTGGAAATAGCCAAAGAAAAGGGCATCAAAGTGCAGCAAGGAGTATATATCGGTACACAAGGACCGACTTTTGAAACTCCGGCAGAATATAAAATGTTCCATATCCTGGGAGCTGATGCTGTAGGCATGTCTACTGTCCCCGAAGTTATTGTTGCAAACCATTGCGGCATTAAAGTGTTTGGAGTTTCAGTTATCACCGACCTCGGCGTGGAAGGCAAAATAGTGGAGGTTTCCCACGAAGAAGTCCAGAAGGCGGCAGATGAAGCACAGCCACGGATGACAACCATTATGCGCGAACTCATTAACAGAGCTTAAAAAAAGAATATGCAAGAAACAAATAGAACAGAAATTGCAACCTTGGGGGAGTTCGGCCTCATCAAACATCTGACTCAGAATATTGAACTAAAGAATCCCGAAACCAAATACGGTGTGGGAGACGATGCAGCCGTCCTCGAATTTAAGGACAAAGAAGTATTGGTTACTACCGATCTTCTGATGGAAGGAGTACACTTTGACCTGATTTATACACCATTAAAGCATCTTGGATATAAATCAGCCATTGTAAACTTCTCAGACATTTATGCCATGAATGGAACTCCCAAGCAGATAACAGTATCGCTAGCTGTATCCAAACGCTTCTGCATAGAAGATTTAGAGCAGTTCTATGATGGTTTGAAGCTGGCCTGCCAACTACACAATGTAGATATTGTGGGAGGAGATACCACATCATCAGTCACAGGATTGGCAATCAGTATCACCTGCATTGGCGAGGCTGACAAAGACAAAGTGGTTTACCGCAATGGAGCGCATGACACAGATTTGATTTGCGTCAGTGGTGATTTAGGGGCCGCCTACATGGGTCTGCAATTGCTGGAACGCGAAAAAGCGGTGTTCCAGGACCAAAAAGAAGCCAATCCCGATTTCTCCGGCAAGGAGTACATATTAGAGCGCCAACTTAAACCGGAGGCGCGTAAAGATATCATTGAAGAACTTGCCCAAGCAGGAGTAAAACCGACTGCCATGATGGATATTTCGGACGGACTTTCTTCCGAGCTGTTGCATATTTGCTCACAAAGCGATACCGGCTGCCGCGTTTATGAGGAGCGTATTCCCATTGACTATCAGACGGCTGTAATGGCAGAAGAACTCAATATGAATGTCACTACCTGTGCATTAAATGGTGGCGAAGATTATGAACTCCTCTTCACTGTTCCCTTGACTGATCACGAAAAGGTTTCGACCATGAAAGGCGTAAAAGTCATTGGGCACATCACCAAACCGGAGTTGGGTTGCGCCCTCGTCACTCGCGACGGACAAGAATTTGAGTTAAAAGCACAAGGTTGGAATCCATTAAAAGAAAAATAATTCCTACTACAAAATGCTGATAATAAGCATTTTATTTATTATCAGCATTTTTTCTTTATATAATATTTGCAAGATTAGAAAACTTTATCTATCTTTGCAACCGCAAACAAGAAACAATGGTGCCATAGCTCAGTTGGTAGAGCAAAGGACTGAAAATCCTTGTGTCCCCGGTTCGATTCCTGGTGGCACCACTTTTTAAGAAGGCAAAACGATGTAAATCCCTGAATTTCAAAGAAGTTCGGGGATTTTTCTTTTCCAAGAGTAGGCAAAATAAGTGGGATTAGAGCAAACTATACGTCCTTATTCAAGGGACTGTTTTTAAAAGCCCGAAATGTTCCACTGCAAGGTATATACTTCATTCTTTTACAGCATGTTGCACCATTTTACATAACAGGGTTCTCGGTTCGATTTCCTAACTTTGTATCATTAAAAATTGAGCCGTATGGAAAGAAAAAGATTCAGCGTGTTGTTCTTCATCAAGCGTAGCAAACTGTTAAAAAACGGGGAAGCACCCGTGCGTGTGCGTGTCACTTATGACCGCCTATACGTGGAACTTCAACTAAAGCGGAGCGTAAAAGTCCCACTTTGGTCGCAGGAAAAAGAGAAATCGACAGGCAAAGACCGAAACTCCGTAGAACTTAACCATTACATTGACGCCCTGCGTGTGAAATTCTATCAGATTTACCAAGACTTGGAACTGGAGGGAAAGATTATCTCCGCACGTGCCATAGTGAACCGCTATCAGGGAAAGGACGAAACTTTCAAGACATTGTATAATGTATTCAAGGAACATAACGACAACTGCCGGAAGCTAATCGGGACGGACTATGCCGACATCACCGTAAGACGTTACGACAATTGCCTTAAATACCTCATGGAATTGGTTAAACGGGATTACAAGGTAGATGATATGTTGCTGCGTGAGGTAAACGGGGAACTGGTACGCAAATTCGATTTATACCTAAAGACGGAGAAGCATTGCGCACAGAATACCGTTATCCGGTACATGAAATGTTTTAAGAAAGTGATAAACCTTGCCATTGCCAACGAGTGGCTGACAAAGAACCCGTTTGCCGGAATCAAGTTTCACGAGGTGGAGGTAAACAAACAGTTCCTAAGTCAAGCCGAGATAAACCGGATATGGCAGAAAGAGTTCAGGATTGAACGGCTGGAACTGGTACGGGATGTTTTTATCTTCTGCGTATATACCGGGCTGGCATTCATAGACGTGTATAACTTGCGCCCCGAACACGTTTTAGAGGACAGCAACGGCAACCTGTGGATAGTGAAACCCCGTGAAAAGACAAACAATATCTGCAACATCCCGCTTTTGAGCATTCCCAAACAGATACTTGAAAAGTATAAGGATAACCCCTACTGCATGGATAAAGGAACTTTGCTGCCCGTTCCCTGCAATCAGAAGATGAACAGCTACCTGAAAGAGATTGCCGACCTGTGCGGTATTAAAAAGAACCTGACCACGCACACCGCAAGACATAATAAAAACTATATCTGCCTAAATATGAGGTAATTAACGCAGGAACAAAACAGGTTTGTTAACGGTTTAGAAACCAGCGAACTTCTATATTCTACCTTATTTTGCGTCAAGTGAAAGAACTTTCTTACTCTCAGCAAAGGTACAAAACTTTATCCATTTCTACGAATTTCCAAATACATTTTTCAATTATGTTGTTTTTTCCTATTACTTTTTATCCCCTTCTGAAAACCGTTACCGTCTGATGCACGGAAGCCGATTTCAGAAATGGCACAAGCAGAAGAAAAGCCCACGATGACCACAATGTCATAAATGACACTGCCATCATCGTGGGCATCTCTTTTTATATACTTGTGCCGGACGGTCAAAACCGTTATTGTCAGTTTTTATTTTACCATCATCATATAGCCGAAAATACCGCCGGATGCAGGACACGGCAAGCGTGTCCCTATGTTTGCGACTATTTTTGGCTTTCCTTATTTTTTCCTGCCTTCAAACCAACTTGTTTGCCATTGCCATGCCGGGCAATGGCAAACAAGTCCGTTTTCCGGCAATGCGCAGCCGGAGGAACACCTGTAACCGCAAGCCATGCACACATGACAATGACGGTTACAGGACTTCCGTCACGGTGGCAGGAAAGCGGTGCTTTCCCCCTTTATCGTTGCGCAGCCCCTTGTCTTTTCCCGTGGCGCGTTGCGCCATCATATCCGCTCCCTTTTCCTTTTCGCCTCTACATATATGCCTCCGTTTCCATGCCGCCTTCAGGACAGCATCAGTGTGTCATTTTCGTTGCTGGGGCAAAGGTAAAGACGGGATTAGGAACACAAATTTTTTGTCGAAAAATCTCCACGCCCTTTCAGGGGTAGTATTTTATCGAAAAAAATTTGCTAATCCTACTCCCTAACCTTTGAGAAGCCCCCGAAACGAAAACGACCGATGCGGTCGGAAGACGGCACAAGAAAACTTCGGACATACGGAGAGGCGAAAAGAAAAAGGACTCGACCCGACCCTCCCAATCCGAGTGAAACGAATAACAATCTAAAAAATGGAAGATATGGTAATGACATTGAACGA
>OGHS01000807.1_pt1 | contig 12038 bp, 10 predicted proteins | sample 1571611 | NCBI WGS metagenome assembly OGHS01 (sample SAMEA2581944, study PRJEB24529) | metagenome | biome: Human gut stool | place: China | collected 2011 | reverse complement strand
TTCCGGTTGCCGACATTTTGTGCGGCGGCGGAAAAAGTAGCCGCGGTCAGGAGCAGAACGGATGCCGTTTCTTTGGCAATTTCCGGCGGCACGAGAAGCGGAGAAACGACGGCCGTTGCCGCTGCCGCTGCGCCGACGCCGCTCAGAAAGCGCGATCCGCAGACGGCCAGCCTGCTTTTGACGGAAGATTGTTTTGCGTCTTTTTCCATTGTCTGCCTTCTCTTTGTTACAGTCCGTATTTGCTCCAGTCGACGGGGATTTTCTCCGTGTGGCGGAGAGCGGTTTCATAATGGTCGGCAATCTCCTGCCCGCGGACTTCGACCATGATCGCGTTGTCCGTGTTTGCCAGCGTCTGCCGTATTTCGGGACTGATATTGTCGAGGATCACGTTTTGTCCGGGATTACGGACGAGCAGGGCATGTTTTCCGCCGTCGTACAGAATAATCGGCCGCTCTTTTTTTCCTTCCGGTTGCGGCAGAAAGATCAAGAGCTTTCCGTCTTCGTCGGTTTTGATGATGTAAAGTCCGTCTATCAGTGTCTGAGTCATATCCGATAAACTTTCAAAAAGAAAAAACCGCCGGCCGGTTACCGTGTTTTTGATACGGTTTTTGGCCGGCGGAAAATGCCGTTAACGGGACTCTCCGCCCCCTCTTCCGTAACCGCGGGACGGGAGTTGTCCGTTGTTGCCGGCATTTCCCGCGATGTTGGAATTGTTCTGTTTTGCTTGTTCTTTTTCCGCTTTCAGACGGCGCTGGATAGGGCTGAAATCATGCTTCGGCATTCCGATTTTCATGACCAGAATCGGCGGCAGCCCGATATCGGCCAGATCATTTTTGACGTTGTCGATTTCTGTTGACGCTTCGGTAAGGTAGGGAGTAACCGCGTCACGTGCCGCATTGCCTTTGTAAAATTCGTCTTTAACCAGTTTTTCGTATTCTTCGTTGATTTTTCTGGTTGCGCGAGCCGCCTGGGTCTGCTGCATGAAAGAGAACAGATTTTGGGCTGCTTCCGGCGGCATGTCACGAACCTGCATCTTTTCGGAACCGCGGATCACTTCTTTGAATTTTTCTTTTTCCTCGGGCGTCAGGGATTTGCATTTGTCGGAAACCAGATAGTCCAGGGTTTTGTCAGTGTTGTCACTGTATGCTGCATACAGTTTAGCGACGGCTTTGGCCGCGCCGATGGCGTCCGCGGCACCGTTCCTGTTGCCCGAACCGCTGTTTTTGATAAATTCTTCATATTTGTTACGCAGACCAAAGTCTTCCCACCAGTCACGGAACGGAGAAAAGTTGTAAGCGCCGATTGCGCCACGGATACAGCGGCAGTCGACGTTGTTTTTGTTGGCGGGGTCTTGCCAGTTGATTCCTTTTTGCTTCAGCTGGTGGGCAAACTGCAGAGCCAGGTCTCGCCGGTATTTGATTACCTTGGGGTTGTTTTTGCCGTTTTTGCCTTCCGCCGCGTCAATCATCTTGTCGAATTTGGTTTGCGACAGCTTTAATCCGACCGGAACGATCAGCGCCCGGCCGCAGGCGGCGCGGATGGAGCCTTCGTTGGCGTCGCTCATGGTGCCGAATTTGACCCGGCTGATGCCGGCGTCTTTGTAGGTGTCCATAATTCTGTCGGCATAAGTATCGCTCAACGGTTTTCCGTTCGGCGTAGAGAACGAAATTTCCAATCGTCCGTCTTTGTCCATTTTAACATAAAGCTTGCATTCGCTGCGAACCTTGACGTCTTTGGTTTTCTTGTCGATGACGCCGTCTTGTTCCATGTTTTCGGGATTTTCCTTGTCAAACGTGGTGAAGACGGTGTAACCGCTTTTGTAAGTGATAAAGTAGCTGAGGTTGCGGCGTTTGTTTTTGTCCATCCACTTGGTGAGCGATTCGACGGCGTTGTCGTAAGCGTTTGCCGGCGCTTTGTTGCGATCCGTTTTCTGAATCGGCAGCGTGCCAAAAGGCAGACCTTCGCCGTTGCCTTCTGACGCCTCGTTTCCTCTCTGTGTTTCGCCGTTTTCCCGGTCTTCTTCGTACGGAGTGTCGTTGTCGTTTGCAGACTGGTTGACGGTAAGCGCATCTGCCGCGCCGGAAGTTACGAACTCGTCGCCGCCGCGTTTGGTTTCGTTCTCGGCTTCCTTTTTGACCGCGGCAAACAGTTCTTCCGTCCTGGCGTCCGCGTTTTCAAGCTTCAACCCGTCCATGTCGACGAAGGAAGCAAGTCCGCGGCGGTCGAGCCAGGCGAGTATCTCCCTTAGCTGGTCGGGACTCATTCCGTTCGGATCAAAAGACAGTTTGCCGTCATGAATTTGGAAGGATACGTCGGCCGGTTTCATGATTTCGACGGCCAGAAACAGGTTGCCGTTCTGGTCTTCGCAGATTTTTGCGCGGGTTTTGTCGGTATCGCGTTCGTTTTCCTTTTCCCGGTTTTCGGTATGAACTTCTCCGTTGGCCGTTTCTTTCAGGGAAAAAAGGGTGGTGTAAAGTTCCGGATTTTTGTCAAACAATTCCAGATCGTTTAAGGCATTTTTATAAGCCATTTCCTCTTTGCGCTTACGCAGAAATGCCTCCCGCGCTTCTCGGTCGCCGCCGATTTCTTCCGGAACTTCGGTAACTTGGGAAATGCGGCTCCGCAGCACGTTTCTGACTTCTCCGGCAGCATGCGGACGCTTGTCGGCAAATGCCTGAAAGTCAAGCGGGATAAAAGGTTTGTCTTCAATGTTGTTGGTGGCTTTGGTAACCATAAAATCCTCCCTGCAAAAGGCTCTGATATAGGTTCATCATATCATGATTATACAAAAAAGCAAGCTGTTTTTGACAAAAAAAGAGGCCGCGCCGCCGCCGAAAGTCAGTGATATTTGCGGACGATGCCGCTTAAAATTCCCTGCACTTTCACCCGCGAAGGATGCAGTTTGCGGATTTCGTATGCGGGGTTGCAGGGTTTCAGCCAGATTTCGTCTTTTTTCTTTTGCCAGACTTTAAGCGTTGCCTCGGCGTCATCGATGAGGGCGACGACGATTTGTCCGTTTTCGGCGTTTTCGGCTTTGCGGATGATGGCGGTGTCGCCGTCCAAGATGCCGGCTTCGATCATGGATTCTCCTTCAACCGTCAGGGCGTAGAATTTGCCCCGGCTGACCATGTTGAGGGGAACGGTGATGCTTTCGTTTTCGTCGGCAATGGCGGCGATCGGCGTGCCGGCGGCGATTTTGCCGTAAAGGGGAATTTGGATTGCCGCCCCCTGCAGAGCCTGCCTGATTTTCTTTTCTTCCTCAATGATTTCCCGCGGTTTGAAGCGGGGAATGCGCAGAACCTCGAGCGCGCGGGCCTTGTGCGGCAGCTTTTTGACGAAGTCGCGTTCGATCAGCTCTTCGATCAGGGCGTGGATGCCCGATTTCGATTTGATGCCCACCGCCTGTTTCATCTCTTCAAAAGAAGGGCAGCAGCCGTTTTCCTTGATCGAATTGTCGATAAACATCAGCAGCTTGTATTGTTTCGGGGTCAGCATCTTCTTCTTTCCTTCGCGTTTATGGTTTGATTATCTGTTCTACTTTAGTTCTTTGCCGCCGTCAAGCAATTATTAGGTTGAAAAGTTTTCGGCTTTTGTTTATAGTGACGGAAAAACAAACGAGAACTTGAAAAGAACAGGAATTTACCAATGGCAACAGAAACCAACATCCACAGAGAATCCCGCCTGGCAAAACTCAATGCCCTGACGGAAAAAGGCTACAATCCCTATCCGTATTGTTTCAAACCGAATGCTTTTGCCGCCGATTTGCAGGAAAAATACAAAGATCTGCCGGCCGGAGAAAATACCGAAGACCGGGTGACGGTTGCCGGCCGCGCGATGGCGGTGCGCAACAGCGGCATGTTCATCGATTTGAAAGACAAGAGCGGAAAGATCCAGGTTTTCTGCCACAAAAGCCATCTTGACGAGGCCGGGCTGGAACTTCTGAAATGCCTGGACGTCGGCGATCTGGTCGGTGTTTCCGGCTTTGTCCGCCGCACTCCCCGCGGAGAGCTTTCGATTGCTGCCGAAAAGTTTGACATTATCGGCAAATCCCTGCAGCCGCTGCCGGAAAAGTTCCACGGCCTGACCGACATTGAGGCCAGATACCGCCAGCGTTACGTCGACTTCATCATGAACGACGACAGCCGCGAAATTTTCAAAAAACGCTGCCGGATCACTTCGGCCATCCGCCGCTATTTTGAGGAACACGGTTTCCTTGAGGTGGAAACGCCGATGCTGCACCCGATCATGGGCGGCGCCAACGCCAAGCCGTTTGTTACCCATCACAATGCGCTCGATATGGACCTTTACCTGCGCATTGCGCCGGAGTTGTACCTCAAACGTCTGGTCGTCGGCGGGCTGGACCGCGTGTTTGAAATCGGCCGCAACTTCCGCAACGAAGGCGTCGACAAAAAGCATAATCCCGAGTTCACCGCGCTGGAAGCCTATCAGGCCTATGCCGACTATAACGACATGGCCGAGCTTATTCCCGATCTGATTCGCTATGTCTGCGAACAGGTGCTGGGCAAGCCGTCGTTTACTTTTAACGGACAGGAAATCGACGTTTCCCGGCCTTTCCCGCGCAAATCGATCGTCGATCTGGTCAAAGAATATGCCGGCATTGACCTGATGGCGGCTAAAACCGTGGAAGAAGCGCGCGAAATGGCGAAGTCGATCGGTATTGACGCTTCCGAATGTTCCAACTGGGGCAAAGTCGTGCAGTTGGTGTTTGACGAGAAGGTCGAAGCCAATCTGATTCAGCCGGTGCTGGTCATGGACATGCCGCGCGACGTTTCGCCGCTGGCCAAAACCCACCGGAGCAATCCGCGTCTGGTCGAACATTTTGACGCCTATGCCTGCGGTATGGAACTCGGCTGCGCCTATTCCGAACTTTCCAACCCGCTTGAACAGCGCGCCCGCTTCGACGCCCAGTGCGCCGAACGCGAAGCCGGCGACGACGAGGCTCAGATGCTGGACGAGGACTTTGTCAACGCGTTGGAAAACGCGCTGCCGCCGACCGGCGGAATGGGAATGGGGATTGACCGCCTGGCCATTCTTCTCACCGGTGCGGAAACGATCCGTGACGTTATCGCTTTTCCGACTTTGCGCAACAAATAAAAAATGAAGACGAAGGACGGAAAGGAAAGGCGGACGAAAACGGCGCCGGCAGGCTGGCGCCGCCGGCTGTCGTTTGCCGTCGGCGGTCTGCTGTCGTTTTTTCTGATCGGGCTGTCGGTCCTTTCCGCGGCCGAAAACGGCAATGTTGCGGAGAAAATGCTGCCGGCTGTCGAAGCGGAGAAACTGCCGCCGGCTGTTGAAACGGAAGACGACGGTTATCTGCAAAAGGCTCTGGAACAGGACGAACTGGACGACGACAACCTTTTCCGGCTGGAAGACGCCGTGGTGAGGAGCGAACCTGACGCGCCCCAGCCGCCGGAAAACGACTGGGAAAAAAAGGTGGCTTATATCAACGAGATTGAGCTTCCGTCTCAGGTTATCTATGATTTTTACGAAGAAAAACTGCCGGAAGACGTCATTGACACCGAAGCGCCGAAAAACGTTCACCCGAAAATCAGCGGCATCAAAATCGAAGTCAGCCGCAAACCGCCTTATTTCGGCCGGGAACCGGTAATTGCGATCGTGATCGACGACATGGGCGTCAGCCACCGGCGAACGGCCAACATCAGTTCCTTGGACTATCCGCTGACGTCTTCTTTTCTTACCTATGCTTCAAACTTGCGGCCGCAGATTGCGGCGGCCGAACGGGCGGGGCATGAAATTATTGCCCACCTGCCGATGGAACCCAAGGCCAGCATGAACGTTTCGCCCGACGTTTTGACGGTTAAGATGAACGAAAAACAGGTGGCCGAAGGCTTGAACGGAATGCTTGACAAGTTCCCCGGCATTGCCGGCGTCAACAACCATATGGGCAGCCGCTTTACCGAAGATGCGGAGCGGATGGACGTGGTGATGAAAGAACTCGAAAAACGCGGGCTTTTTTTCCTCGATTCCAAAACCACTCCGCATTCTGCCGGCGAAAAGGCGGCAAAGGACAACCGTGTCCGCTATGTGTCGCGAAACGTTTTTCTCGACAACGAAGACAAGTTCGACTATGTTATGCGCCAGCTTCGTCAGACCGAAGCCATTGCCCGCAAAAACGGGTATGCGGTGGCTATCGGACATCCCAAAGAACAAACTTACAATGCGCTTAAAGTCTGGCTTCCGACTTTAAAAAGCCGCAACCTGCGCCTGGTGCATTTGAGCGAAATCGTCAAAGCGCTTAACTGACGTTTCGTATATCGCTTTGTAAAACTTAAGTGTATATAAGATGTTATGCCGGCCTCAGCCGGTTTGTGTGCGGCAAAAAAACGATCCTTTTTTTGCCGCATGTTCATATCATTGCGAAAAAAACGCCAACATGTTGACAGCTAAAATAAAAATCGCTAATTTGAAAACTAATTTTGCATGGTTTGTTATGACTAAAAAAAGGATCGTTAAATTGCGTCATGCAAACGCTGTACGATTCTTCAAGGAGCTGAAATGAAATTTGACATTATTATTCCGATGGGATGTTACTGTGCTTCGGCGCAGGCTTTGAAAAGCGTTAAAAAGAGAAGTCGTTCGCTGCCTTTTGACTGGGTCGGACCGCTTTCGTTTGATCAGGCCGTCCGTTTTCTGGAAACCGGATTTGAAGGCTTTTTTGAAAAAGAAGATTTGGTAAAATATGAAAAGGATACCAAGAAAAACGTAGGATATGTCAATACTCGCAACAATCTGCTTTTTCTGCACGATTTTAAAGAGGTGGCGCATTTTGACGAAGAATACGTGCAGCTGCGCGAAAAGTACGAACGCCGGATCAAACGGATTTATCAGACGATTCGGGATTCGAAAGATATTTTGTATTTGCATGTTCATACGCCGGATATGATGGACCGTCTGCCGGCGGACGAAGAACTGCAAGCCGCCCTGGAACGGCTGCGGAAAATGTACCCGGAAAAGAATCACCGTCTGTTGTTTGTCAATCTGGCGGAAACGGAAGAGGGCAAGACCGGTTTTGAAAAAAGGGAAATCGGCGGCGGCATCGACTATTACGACTGTTATCGTGATCGGGATGCCGCGTTTGACGAGAATTTTCCCGGCTTCGTCTATTTCAAAAAGAACGTGGAAGCGGTTTTGAAAGCGTATAAGGTTCGCAAAAACGTCAAAGACGTCATGAAAAAGTTTGCGTTTAAACTGCTCGACGCCCTGAGCCGTCTTGTCCCCAGCCGGCGCGTCCGTGAAAAAACGAGGATGTTGTACAAAGAATACAAATGATTTTTGAGCTGCCGGCCCTAAACGGGAACGGTAGCCGGTGGATACGGGTATGGAAAGATTCGATTTTATTGTTCCTTCGGGATATTTCTGCGTGACCGGCTATCATTTGCGTCATGCTCGCCTTCACGGAGAAACGCTGCCGTTCGACTGGTTGGACGGAGTGACGCCGGAGTTGTTTGCCGGTTTTCTGGAAAGTCGTTTTCGGGATTTTCTGGAGTTGCCGCAGCTGATTCCGGAAGGGAAAAAAGAAGAAGGAGACGGGCATTATCGTTTCCGCATGCCGAGTGGGGTCGTTTTTGTTCACGACTTTGCCCGTCCGGATCCGGCGGAAGAATTTGCGGGAGTAAAACAGAAATACGACCGCCGCATCAAAAGGCTGTTTGACAAAGCGGCAAAGGCCCGGAGCATATTGTTCGTGCATTGCGGCCGGAAAGAAGCCGACGCGGTCAGCCTGCAAAATATTTACAAGCGTTTGCAGGCGCTGTTTCCCGACAAAAGGGTGAAATTTTTGTACGTGCGTCTGATTGACGGCAAAAAAGGGTTTGATTATGTTTCCCGATCGCCGGAAATTGATGTGGTTGACATGGAATTTGGCACCAACAGCGATCCGAAGCAGTTTTGGATCGGCAATACCGGTGTTTTTAATCGTATGTTGTCCGCCTACCGTTTGACGTTTGCGGCGCGCATCCGGTTTTGGATCAATCGCCGGAAACGGAAATTCAGCAAAAATTATGACCGGATGTGAACGTGCCGTCGTTCGTCTGATGTAAAAGCTCTCTTTTCCGGGGGCTTTTGGTTTTGACGGGGCGGTTTTCCGCCGGGAAGGCCGGCTGTTTGTCTTATTTTGTGTTCTGACTTGGTTTGCTGCCCGTTTGATGTCGTTTGTTCGGAATTTGCTTAAAAAAGTCGGAATGAAAAAACGGCAAAAAGAAAAAGCCTTGAAACAAATCAAGGCTTTTCAATTTGGTAGGGGTAGTCAGACTCGAACTGACACGGCCTGAGGCCACAAGATTTTGAGTCTAGCGCGTCTACCAGTTCCGCCATACCCCCATAAAACAACCAACAAATAACCGATAATTTTGCAAACGTCAACATTTTTTTTACCAAGCTTTGTTATTTTAAATCATCTGGACAATATCAGCGGAGGGCAGGTTTTGCAAAAAGCGGAAGAAAAGGCGGTTGCCTGTTATCAAAGCGGGAATTTTGCGGCGGCGCTTCGTTCTTTTTTGAACGTTCTGGCCGAAGACCCGAAACGCGAGGACATTCTCGTTTATATCGCCAATTGCTACGACGGGCTGGGGCAGAAGGAGGAAGCGGTCGCATATTATCGCAAGGCGTTGAAGGCGAACAAAAAGTCGGATATTGCCGCCGCCAACCTGGCAATTATTTTTTATGAACTGCAGGATTACGCGGAAGCTCAGAACGCCGCCGAGCGGGCGCTGAAAATCAATCCGCGGAATGCGTCCGCGCTTTCGGTGATGGGCAATCTGCGTTATCGCAAAAAAGATTTTGACGGGGCGTTGAAATTTTATCAGCAGGCGATGGAAACAAAACGCGATTTCTATACCGCGGTGCTGAACGCCGCCTCCATTTATTTTGAACGCCGCGATTTCAACACCGCCTATTTTTATGCCAAACGCACCGTACAGTCGCATCCGGATTCCCTTGAAGCGCAAAATCTGCTGGCTCACTGACTTCTACAGGAGCTTCTACTGCCTCAATTTCTTTGTCGGCTTTTTCCATCAATTTTGAAAACGGCACATAGAATTTTTCCAGTATTTTAGTCTTATCAGCTTTATGCTCAGCAATCTCATCAAGCTCTGTTTCTAATTCAGCAGAAAAAGGAATATGACCGCGCGCTGGAAATGGGCTGGCGGGCGGTGGTGCTGTCCAAAGGCGACAACGACCAGCAGATCAACTTCGGCTATCTGTTGTATGAAATTGCGGTTGAGAGCCCGGCAACCGACGTTCTTTCCCATGCCCGCCGCTGGCAGCGCGAATATCCCGACAACCCGATCGTCAGGCATATGACCGGCGCCATGCTGAACGCCGGTCACGTCAGCCAGATCAACAGCGTTTACGTGCGCGACATTTTTAACGCTTTTGCCGACGATTTCGAGAATGTGCTCGGCAGTCTGGACTATGCGGTGCCGAGCCTGATGGCGGAGGCGTTGGAAGCGCTGGCGCAAAACGTCAGGCTCAAGAAAATGAAGATTTTGGACGCCGGCTGCGGCACCGGCCTGTGCGGAGCCTATTTGAAAAAATATGCGAAATTCCGCGGCCTGGACGGCGTGGACCTGTCGGAAAAAATGCTGGAAGTCGCCCGCCGCAAAAAACTTTACACCCGCCTGTACAATCAGGACTTAAGTCAGTTTTTGTCCCGGCACGAAAACGGTTATGACCTGATCAACGCCGCCGACGTGTTCACCTATTTCGGCGAACTCGGCAGCGTCTTTGTTTTGATGTTTGACGCTTTGAAGCCGGGAGGGCGGATTTTGTTCAGCGTCAGTGAAAATTCTCATAACAAAGACGATTATTTTCTCCATCTGTCGGGACGTTTTCTGCACAGTAAAAGTTACGTCGAAGAAGGTTTGAAAAAGCGCGGTTTTATCATTGAAAAGTTAAACCGCGTCAAGCTTCGCAACGAAGGGGAAGCGGAAGTCTGGGGCTGGATCGTGATGGCCCGCAAACCCTGAAAAAAACAGAATGAAAGCCGTTTGCCAAAAAAAATCAAAAAAGGAAAAAGCAAAAATAAAAACCTCTCTTTGACGAGAGGTTTTTTAGCTCGAAAGTGTCCTGAATCAAACTTACTTTTTAGCAGTTTTTTTCGGGGCTGCTTTTTTCGCGGAAGCAGATTTGCAGGAAGTCGATTTTGCGGAAGAAGACTTCGAGCAGCAGCATTTGCCGCCGTTCAGCTGTTCAACCGCCATCATCCAGAATTTTTCGTCCTGACCCTGCGGGCATCCGGCGTTCTGCCAGATGTAGTAGGCTGCTTCTCTGATAGCGTTTTCATTATAATTTACCATCACTTACTCCAAATAAAAAAGTTCGGTTAACATCATCTAATATACATACAAAATTTTATCCGTCAATATGTAATCTCATACAAAATCAATAATTAACCGGCGATAAAATTTTTTAACCAAATAAAAATGTCTTTGTGGTGTAATTTGCTTGCAATTCTATAGATAAGAAACTATAGATAGATTTAAAGAGCCACGCTTTTTTTTAGTTCAAATTTAGAGGTTATTATATGGAAAATTTATTATCCGACGCAGAGATGGAAGCCGTCATCGACGGCGATCACGGCAATGTTTTTGCCGTGCTTGGCATACACCGCGACAAAGGCAGCAAAAACGTGTTTATCCGCGCTTTTCAGCCGCATGCGAAATCAATTGAGGTGATCGGCCGCGACGGCGTTTCGCGCGGTATGATGAACCGCCTTGACGAACGCGGTTTTTTCCAGATCAACCTCGGCGCCGGCGACAATTTTTCCTACCGGTTCAAAATCGAAAACGACCGCGGCGAGTTTTACGAGGCGGAAGACACTTACCGGTTCCGGCCGACGCTCGGCGACATCGACGTCTATCTCTTAGGCGAGGGCAGCCATCTGGAAATGTACAGGAAACTGGGCGCTCACGTTTGCGAACAGGACGGCGTCAAAGGCGTCAGCTTCGCCGTCTGGGCGCCGAACGCCAAACGCGTTTCGGTGGTCGGCAATTTCAACAACTGGGACGGCCGCACCTGCGTCATGCGCAAATATCCGACCTGCGGCGTGTGGGACATTTTCGTCCCCGGTCTGGGCGAGGGCGAAGTTTACAAATACGAAATCAAAACGCAGCAGGACTATATTCTCACCAAATCCGACCCGGTCGGCTTTTATGCCGAAAAACGTCCGCATAACGCGTCGATCGTCTATGACCTGAACCATTACCGCTGGAACGACGAGGAATGGATGTCTCATCCCGACCGCCACAACCGCCTTACGGGGCCGATGTCGATTTACGAAGTGCATGCCGGCGCAAAGGCGAAAACGGCGGCGAGTATTTGACTTATCGCGAAATGGCGGACACGCTGGTACCCTATGTGACCAACATGGGCTTTACCCATGTCGAGTTTCTGCCGCTGGCCGAACATCCGCTTGACGCTTCCTGGGGGTATCAGGTGGTCGGCATGTTTGCGCCTACCAGTCGCTTCGGCACGCCGGACGACCTGCGTTATCTGATCGACAAGTTCCATCAGTCGGGGATCGCGGTGATCATGGACTGGGTTCCCGCCCATTTTCCGAAGGACGGGCACGGCCTGTGCGAATTTGACGGCACCCATTTGTACGAACACGCCGATCCGCGCAAGGGCGAGCACAAAGACTGGGGAACCAAGATTTACAACTACGGCCGCACCGAAGTTTTCAACTATCTGTGCACCAACGCGCTTTACTGGCTGAAGGAATATCACATCGACGGGCTGCGGGTGGATGCGGTGGCTTCGATGCTTTATCTCGACTATTCCCGCAATCCCGGCGAATGGATTCCGAACATTTACGGCGGCAATGAAAATCTGGAGGCGATTGCCTTCCTGCGGCGGATGAACGAACTGGTTTACGGGCTCAATCAGGGAGCCTGCACCTGCGCCGAAGAGTCCACTGCCTGGCCGATGGTTTCCCGCCCGACTTCGATGGGCGGTCTCGGCTTCGGCTTCAAGTGGAACATGGGCTGGATGAACGACAT
>OGHS01000806.1_pt1 | contig 12054 bp, 10 predicted proteins | sample 1571611 | NCBI WGS metagenome assembly OGHS01 (sample SAMEA2581944, study PRJEB24529) | metagenome | biome: Human gut stool | place: China | collected 2011 | reverse complement strand
TGCACTGGGGTCGAGGATGAATTGGACGTGACCATGGCGCAGAGGACGGAACTGGACTACCTCATCTACAACGATCCGCTGGGCTATGCGGATTTGATTCTGAACGGTGACTCGGAGAAATATTTGAAGAATGTGTCCGGTAGTCGTACACTAGAAGATTGAAAAGTAATTGTCTGTCGAACAAAAATGTTAGGCAGACAATTTTTTTCATAGATTTAGAAGTACTGTCAGTTCCAGCCATACAAAAACTTTGGGTTCAGCAGATGGATCTTTGCACCGGAAAAATCAAGGATACCCTCATCGCGCATCCGGCACAGCTCACGGGAAAGAGCACTGCGGTCCACACAGAGGAAATCTGCCAGTTCTGTCCGGGTGTAGGGTAGACTGTAACAGCCTTTTTCATCGGGTGTCAAGGTTTGAAGATAAATCTTCAGACGATCTCGAAGCCGTTTTTGTGCTAAAATACGCACTTTGGTGTTAAAAAAGAGAAGCTGCTGCGCCATATCCTGCATAAGATTTGCTGTGACTTGCATCCGGCAGGGACAGGACAGCGTTTTCTGTGACATCAATGCGCTGAAATCCAGCAGCATTACGGTACAGTCCGAACTGGCACGCAGACAGACCGGACTTGTCGTCCAGCCAGTACAGGCCAGTTCTGCACCAAATACTTCTCCGGGACAAAAACGGCAGATGCTGATTTGATTGCCATTTTCATCATACAAAAATTCTTCTATCGTGCCATCCAGCAGAACACCCGTATTGTGGCTCTGCTCACCCAGCTCGACGATGTGCGCACCACGAGGATATTCACGGACAGTCGCATTCAAGCAACGAAGGACTTCCCTATATTTTCGTGGCTGGATGCCGTTGAACATGCCGCATTGCTGTAAAATCGAATAATATTGCTCCATCTTAAAATTTACTTTGCCGTTGCCATAACAACGGACACTCCGAGGTAGTTGTGTTAAACTCTTGGTTAGAGATGTCTAATTAAAAGGCATCATTATTATACGGTATAAAGTTTGAAATGTCAAACCCTATAACGTTCAGGGTTGATATCGAAGGAGTGACACAATGCTTTCGTTGGGAATGGATATCGGTACATCAACGGTCAAGTTGGTGCTGCTGCGGGATGGTGCAATGGCAAAGCAGTGGATGGGGGTGCATCACGGCAGGCCGTTCGCCTGCCTGAAAAAAGGACTTTCTGCATTGGAACTGGCGATGGATACTCCGTTTTCACTCTGTGTGACCGGAAGCAACACGGAGGCTCTGCTGGAGCAAGATTCAGCCATTCCCTCTTTAGGCGATATCCCAGCTATCGTCGAGGGTGTGCGCTGGATCATTCCGCAGGTGGGTTCGGTCATTGAAATTGGCAGTCAGGGCGCGCGATTCATCACGGACTTGCAGAGCCGCGCACCTCAGTTTTCAGTCAACGAACACTGCGCGGGCGGTACAGGTTCGTTCTTTGAAGACCAGATGTCTCGCGTGGGCTGCAGGCTGGGAGATTACTCTTCGCTGGTCGAGCAGGCACAGAGTGTTCCGCGCCTTTCCGGTCGGTGTGCGGTCTTTGCCAAAACGGATATCATTCACCGCCAGCAGGAAGGCGTTTCCACACCGGACATTCTGCTGGGATTGTGCTATGCAATGATCCGCAACTACAAGGCGACCATTGTACGGCGGCTGCCGGTCTGCAAACCGGTGGTATTCTGCGGCGGCGTGACCTGCAACTCCGGCGTGATACGGGCTATTCGGGATGTGTTCGACCTGACCGAAGAGGAACTGATCGTCCCGGAAGAAGCGCGTTTTGAAGCGGCCATCGGTGCGGCGTGCAAGGCAGAAGGCACATTTACGCTGACGCAGCTGGATGCGTTGCTGAACGATGCAATGGCAACACGCTCCACGACAACCGGGCTTCCCAGACTGGAACTGCTGCCCGGCACTGATCTTTCTGAGCCGAAGGCCACCGGTGTCCTCCCGGAGAAGGGCTGCGCGCTGGGTATTGATATTGGTTCCACCAGCACCGATCTTGTTCTGGTGGGGCCGGAGGGTGAACTGATGGATTTCCAGTATCTGCGCACCGCAGGCGACCCGGAAGGAGCTGTCCGCAAGGGGCTGGCCAGCATCCGGGAACGGTTCGGTGATATCCGGTTCACCGCAGTCGGTGTGACCGGTTCAGGACGAGAGCGCATCGGCAAACGTATCGGAGCAGATGCTGTCCGGGATGAGATCACTGCGCAAGCCAAGGGAGCTGCTCACTGGGTACCGGAAGTCGATACTGTGTTTGAAATCGGCGGACAGGATAGCAAATACATCAGCATCCAGAACGGTGAAGTTGTGGACTTCCAGATGAACAAGATCTGCGCCGCCGGTACCGGTTCTTTTGTGGAGGAGCAAGCCGTCCGCATGGGCATCCCACTGGCGGAATTTGGCCCATTAGCCTTATCCTCTGAACATCCGGCATCCTTGGGAGAACGGTGCACGGTGTTTATCGAAACGGCCATTGCGTCCGCTTCCGCTGAAGGTATTTCACGGGCGGATATTGCCGCAGGCCTTTGTCACTCCATCGTACAGAACTATCTGCATAAAGTTGTTGGTTCTAAACCTGTGGGGCAGCACATCGTTTTGCAGGGCGGTGTCGATTACAACCCCGGCATTGTGGCGGCATTCCAATCCGCATACGGCGACCGCATACAGGTCAGCCCGATCTTTTCCATCAGCGGTGCATACGGCGCGGCCCTGCTGGCGCAGGAAGCGGTGGGCGATGCACCTAGTCAGTTTGTGGGCTTCGACAGCCCTGCACAAGCCGCAGAGGACAGCCGCAGCGCGGAGATCCAGAAGAACATTGACTTCTACAAGCAGGCGGACAAACTGCTTTTGGAGGGTTATACCGGCAAACGCGACCCACGTAAAAAGACCGTAGGTGTGCCTTTTGCGTTGATGATCCACAAGTTCTTCCCGATGGCAAATGCCTTCTTTACCTCGTTGGGCTTCAATGTCGTCCTGACTGACCCCACCAGTGAGGAAACGATCCGGCTGGCTCAGCAGACCGCACAAGGGGAGACCTGCTACCCGGTCAAACTTATTTACGGCCATATGCAGCAGCTCATCGACCAAAAAGTAGATTATATCTTCCTGCCCACCATCCACACGATGAAGCACGAAAAGAGCCGTGTGAAACACAACTACGGCTGCGTCTATATGCAGACGGCGGCGGTGTCCATCGCAAAGGCACTGGACATCGAAAGCAAGGGCATCACCCTGCTCAGCCCGGTATTTGATCTGGACTTCGGGCAGGAAGCCATGGCCACCGCCATGCTGGGGCTGGGCAAAGTACTAGGTATCCCGAAGCCGCTTTGCGCAAAAGCACTGCTCAGCGGTGCCATGGCGGTGCGCCGCCATACTGCCGCAGTGGAAAAGCAGGGCAAAGCACTGCTGGCTACCCTGAGACCGGACGATAAAGTGTTGGTGCTCATCACCCGCAACTACGGCGTTTCCGACCCCATCCTGAACATGGGCATCCCGGAACTGCTATTGGAGCGGGGCTACAAGGTCATTACGCTGAGCCACCTGCCCGGTCATGCGCTAGACATCTCCGATGAATACGATAATCTTTATTATCCGTTCGGTCAGCATATCCTGTCCGGAGCAAAGCTGATCGCTCACCACCCGAACCTCTACGCTGTCTACCTGACCAACCACGGCTGCGGCCCGGATACCATGCTGTCCCATCTGTTCAAGCAGGAAATGGGGGATAAGCCCTACTTGCAGATCGAAGTGGATGAGCATTTTTCCAATGTGGGTGTCATCACTCGCATTGAAGCGTTCCTGAACAGCCTGAACCACCGCCCGGTGGAAGTTCTGCCCAAGGACTTTGTGCTGGAACAGGTCGAGATCCACCCCTGCCATCTCCCGGCGGTGCCGGAAAAGGATTTTCCGCTCTGGTTGCCGCCGCTGGGCGAATACACGGCATCGTTGACCGGATATTTCCGTGCACAAGGGGTAGATGCCCATGCACTGCCGCATCTCAGCGCTCATGCGTTGAGCCTTGGACGTGCCGAGACCGGCGCAAAGGAATATCTGCCCTTCCCTGCTTTGCTGGGCAGCATCCTTGCTGAGCGTAAAAACGACCACGCACATGCGCAGTTCCTGATTCCGCAGACGCAGGGTGCGGAGGCAGACGGTCAGTACGCCCGTGTCATCCGTGCTGTGTTGGACCGCAGAAAAGAGCAGAATGCTCAACTTATCAGCCCAATGCTGGAAACACTGCCCGAAATGGCGCAGAACTGTGACGCACTCTTCCGCGCACTGTTGGCGGGAGATATCCTCTATGCTGCTCCGGCAGATAAACGTGCAGACATTTCGGCACAGTGGGATGCTCTGCCCGGCTGGGAGCAGCTGCACACAGCGGCGAGAGAGATCGGAGCACTTCTCACCAAAGGCCGCCGCATTGCCGCTGTTGGTACGCCGCTCTGCCTGACAGAACTGGACAGCGGCGTACTTGCCGCGCTGGAAGCCGAAGGCGAACAGGTGCTTCGCGCCCCACTCAGCGAGGCACTCTGGTTTCTGTGGAAAGACAATTTGGATGAAAACAAACCATCGGCTGGTTGGCTTGACCAGATGCAGAGGCAGATGCAGACCCTTGGGAATGAACTTGGAGCGCAGAGTGCCTTTGCGGAAGACGCTGAAACACTGTTCCTCATTGCGGACTCTGCCTTGCCGAATTTTTCAGGCGGGAACGGCCGATATCGGTACGCCAAGGCCGTGGAGCTTTCTGGCCGTACCAATGCAGTGCTGACCCTTGCACCCCGGTATGAAAATACCGCTATGATTCTGGATATGCGCGGCCTGCACGATGCCTGTCGGGCTCCGCTGTTCCAGATTTCCCTTGATAATGACTGGGATGAAACTGCATGGAGCCGCTTGCGTTCGTTCCTCTACTACTGCTGAATCTGGCAGACGCAAAGAACCCGTCCGGTACGTCCGGACGGGTTCTTTGCGTCAGTTGTGATGAGAAAATCGCTTATTCGATCACCAGCAGAAGGCTCATTTTGAACTTGCCCTGTGCAGTGACGCTGTGCAGGCCGTTTTTGTCAAAACGGAAGCTCTGGCCTGCGGTCAGCTCATAGTCCTGACCCTCATAGCCGATGATGGCCTTGCCTTCCAGCGCGGTCAGGATGGCGTTGCCGGGTGCACGGTGCGGGGTCAGGCCGGTGCCCTCGTCAAAGGCCATCAGCACGAATTTCATGTTGTCGGCGTGGACGAGGTCGAGGTTTGCAATGCTGCCGTCCTCGTAAGAAATGAGATTTTTCAGTTCGGTGGGCTGGCCTGCTTTGAGAATGTTGTTCATGGTGAAGTTCTCCTTTTTCAGAATGATTTCAGTATAGATCATGCCGCTGTCGGTCAGACAGCCACAGAGCGTTTTGGGCGGAACGGCCAGCAGCTGGCCGGGATGCAGCGGGACAGTACGGCTCTCTCCACCCAGAAGAAATATGCCGCCACCTTCTCCGCACAGATACAGGGTAGTGCAGTCGTAATACTCCGGGGTGATTGAGGTGCCGCCGCCCAGCGAGAACCAGGTAACAGGTACACTCTCGCCCAGTTTTGCTGGGCGGGAAACTGTCATGGCTTCCCGGATGGGACGCAGCTGGGAAAGCGTAAATGGCATCTTCATACGGCATTCCCCCGCAAGGCCACTGGCACAATGCTGCGCACGGCGCGTCCCTGATAATTCAACTCGTCCACGATGACCTGAACATCAAAGGAATAGGAAATGTTCTGTTCGTTCAGGATGGCGGCAGCCTGGCCGTAGAAAAATTCACCCTTGCGGTTGAGCATCAGTGCTTCGTCTGCCACGCTCATGGCGTTGGTGGGATAATGGGTGTTCATAATGGCGCTGATGCCTTCCTCATGCGCCAGCCGCTCCACCATGTTCAGGACAAGGATCTGGTTGTGGAAGTCCAGACCGGTCTCCGGCTCGTCCAGAATAATGAGCTTGGGGTCGTTGATAAGGGCACGGGCAATGAGCACCATTTGCAGTTCGCCGCCGCTCATCCGGTTGCAGTCCTTGTTGGCAAGGTGAGAGATGCCCACCCGCTCCATCATGGCTTCGGCCATTTCCAGTTCCTCTTTGCCGGGCTGCTGGAACATGCCCAGATGGGCGCTGCGACCCAGCAGGACCATCTCCAGCCCAGTATAGGAGAAGGCAAACCCGTGGGACTGCGGGATGTAGGAAATGGTGCTCCACACTTCCTTCGGCTTCAGGGTGTGGATCTCCTTACCATAGAGCAGGGTCTTGCCGCTGTGCCACGGCAGCAGACCGATCATACATTTGAGCAAAGTGGTCTTGCCGATGCCGTTTGGGCCGAGGATGGCAAGAATGTGTCCCTCTTCCAGTGTCAGGTCGATATTTTCCAGTATGGCAGGCTGTCCGGGGTAGCCGAAACAACCTTTCTGTACTTGCAAGATCATCGCAGGTTGCTCCTTGTCTTATTCAGCAGAGAGATGAACACCGGCGCACCGATGATGGCGGTCAGGATGGAAAGCGGCAGCTCAATGATGCTGATGGTGCGCGACAGTGTGTCGATCAGAATCATGAAGCTGGCACCAAGGCTCAGGCTCACCGGCACGACATAGCGGTTGTTGCTGCCCACCAGCATCCGGGCGCAGTGCGGGATCAGCAGCCCGATCCAGCCCACCTGTCCGCACATGGATACCGCCGAGGCGGTGATGAGGGTGGAAGCCAGAATGAACAGCATCCGGGTCTGTTTGATGTTGATGCCGCTGGCGCGGGCTTCGTCATCGCTAAGGGAGAGGATATTCAACCGCCAGCGCAGCAGGTAAATGACAGCGATACCTACAAGGATGAGCGGGCAGCCGATGAGGATCTTCTGGTAGCTGGCGCTGGTAAAGCTGCCCATCAGCCAGTAGGTGATCTCCGGCAGCTTGTCCTGCGGATCGGCAGTATATTTCAGCAGCGAACCCAGTGCGTTGAACAGAGAGGATGCAATCGTGCCGGCCAGCACCAGATAAACCATAGAACGCCCATCACTCTTGCCTGCGACTTTCAGAGTAAAACAGACGGAAATCAGGCCAAAGACCAAGGCGATGAGCTGCGTTTCCAGAATACTGCAAGACAGGATAATAGCAAGAATTGCACCCACACAGGTGCCGCTGGTTACACCCAAAATATCCGGTGTGGCAAGCGGATTGGAGAATAAGGATTGATAGGTATTGCCTGCGCAAGACAGACCTGCGCCGACGATGATGGCCGTCAGAATGCGGGGCAGCCGCAGATTGATGACGATGGAGTAGTTCTGTACATTTGAGGTGCTCTCACCCGTCAGAGCAGTGCGCAAAGCTGTGAGAACTTCGCCTACCGGAACATTCATTCGCCCAAAGCACAGGCAGATGAGTGCGGTCACAAGGGGAAAAGTGAACATCAACACCACGGCCAGAGGAGTGAACCGGCCTTTTTTATCCAGATGGTATCTTTCATCAGTACAGCAGCATTTCCTCCAACTCGTCATCCGTCACATCGTAGCCGTACCATGTCTTGTAATATTCCTTGATGGTATCGCCCAGCGGATAATCGGCAAAAGCATCCGGGTAGGTGTTGCAGGCCAGCCATGCCAGCACCAGCGGAGCATCCGGATTCGGGGTGAACCAGTTCCACATACCCAGCGTAGTGTTGTAGACTCGGCCGCTCTTCACGGCAGTCAGGGTGGAGAAGTCAGCACCGTCCACATTCCCGCTCAGCACGTCCTCGGTGCGCAGGGGCTGCAGGCCGGGACCATCCAGGAAAAGAATATCGGGATCCCAGCTATAAATCTGCTCCATGCTGGCCTGTGCAAAGCCAGTGGCTTCCAGTGCCTTGTCCGTTACGCCCAGACGCTTCATCCAGTAGGTGCCAAAGGTGCCCTGACCGGATACCTGCGGTACACCGTCTGCATACTTCCACAGAATCAGCGCACTGGGGCGATCCGTTTGAGGAATTTCCGCAATACGGGCTTCCACATCGGCCACGATCTCGTCACCGGCAGCCACAAAGGCCTCGGTCTTGCCCGGTTCGCCAAAGATATCCTCCAGCAGTTTCAGCCACTCCTCATAGCGCTCCAGCGGGTCAGCCTCGGTGGAAGCACCCACGGTGGCAAAGCCGATCGAGGGAATACCGCTGGCCTTCAGGATCTCTGCATGGGAGGAATTGCCTGCATTGTACAGGATGACATCCGGGTTCAGCTTCATGATCTCCTCAATATTGAGGTCGCTCTGCGCATAGACCGTGTCGCTGGATTCCATCAGCTCCGGGGCGATGTTCTTGAGCACGGTGTCGGAAATGACCGACTTGAAGGAGCCGCAATAGCCCACGATATAGGGTGCGCTGCCCTCAAAATAGGCCATGTAGGTGGACAGGATGGGGATCTGGTCGATGACCACACGAGTGACCTTGTTGGGGACTTCGACCTCATTGCCGCCGTGGTCGATGACGGTGTGGGTGCCGGTCTCATCGGCAGAAGCCGCAGAAGAGACTGCTTCGCTGGAAACAGAGGCAGATTCAGAAGCGGCAGCGGAAGAAGCTGCATTGCCGGAACCACCACAGGCGGTCAGGACACCGGCAGCGCTGACAGCAGCCATAGCAGCGAGAAAAGAACGACGTGTAATCTTTTTCATGGGAAACTCCTTAAAATGATGAAAATTTCTGGTAGTTGGTTATACATAACCAACCGCAGAGCATTTTAGCAGATTCCCACAGGATTGTCGGTTGCTATGGCAACCACTCTCCAAAATCGGAAGAAGTCTTAAAGTTTTCCAAGAAAAAAACAGGGCGCGTCCACCCGGACGCACCCTGCAAAAATCCACACACGATAGCGATATGTACAACAGGGCGTTCCCCATCGGGAACGCTCTGTTTCTCATTGCTGGGGGCATGATGAGCCTGTTCCGCCTGCCATAGGCAAGCTCGCGTTTGCGCAGCGCAGCGGAGCAATGAAAGCCCCAGTGGGGCTTTTAATAAGCGACCGAACGGTCTTGCGTTAGCAAGATGGAGGGGCCTCACCCCGACAAGTGACCGCTGTCCTTCCTCGCTGTTCCAGCAGGCAAGGATGGCCGGGTAGAATGCCCGTGCCAGACGGTCGATGACTTCATCGGGATAGGGGGAAGTGTTTGTGGACTTTTTCTTTTTGTTCAAACGCACGCTCCTTTGGACATTGGCAAACAGCATACCATGTGCCTGTTGTTATGCTGTCTGGTCTTTAACATCTGCGAGTGCGGCTTCCAGAGAAGTAAGATAGTCCTTATGCTTGTGAATAATCTCCAGAATCACATCACGCTGCGCATTATCGGGCATCTGCTCCAACTGGTAGTTGAACGAAATGCGGAAACGAGTAGTGAGTTCTTCCAACGCCACATACTCGTACCGTACATCCTCCGGGTAAGCATCGCTGTCGTAAACCGATTCAAACTTTCGGAATGGCATGACAGGCGCTTTGCCCGGAACGCGAATCACACCGTCAGCGTCAGGCGTCGGTTCCACCTTCAGCTCCGGGTGCAGAATATCCTGCAAGGTCTGTGCGCGGTCATTGCTGGCCACCTTGGCAAGGCGGTGCATATCCGCTTTGGACACTTTCATCTGTCCGGACAGGATGCTCTGCTTTAAACCCGGCATCAGTTCTTCTGCGATCTCCACGCCTCTCATATACTTCGAGGCGCGGATAACGGTGTCTTTGCTCACTCCGTTTTCTGCTGCGATTCGGTCGCAGGTTTTGCTGCTGTCGATCAAGTTCGCTTTTAGCGAACTTGATTTTGCATCGGTGCTTTTGCGGTCACCGCCGTGCGCAGCTTTTTCGGCTTCGTACTGTTTGCCCATCAGGTAGTACTTCTGCTCCGGGGTCAGATTGCGCCGCCCCAGCTGATTTTTGCAAATCCAAGCGAGAACCTCTTCCCGGCTTTCAAACGGGAGCGGCATGGTGGAAAAATAAATCTCAGGATGCTTCTGGAGGAGAGCATAACGATTGTGACCGTCAACAAGTGTATTGCCCCAGATACTCATAGAAGATTATACCCATTTACTTCTTTCTGCGTTTGCCACATTGTGGACATCCATGTCCTTTTACACGACTTCGAATCTCAGATTCCCAATGATTTCCGCATACAGAGCAAACCCACCAAGCGTGTTTTCCGCTTTTGGGTAAGACTTTTCGGGGGTCTAATTCGGTATTTCTCTCATAGTCCCATTCGTTAAGAAGCTCTGGATATAGGGTGGCCAAATCATTTATGCCTGTCTTAGGAACTCGTCCACTACAACAAGGACAACCAATTCCTCTTTTTCTGTTATTGGGACTTGCTTGCCATTCGTAACCGCATTTCGGACAAAGCCACCAGACAGGTTTGAATTTTCCGGCGGTTATATCATTTGGGGTTAAATCGCCATTTTTTGTGGGATGCCATTCTTTGGAAAGTTCTGGCATGGTTTCAGCGAGTGAACCAACCTTTTTAACTACACCTTGTGTAAAACTTTTTCCACGGTGTTTTTTTGAACATTCAGCGCACCCAAAGCGCCCTTTTCGTGTCATGCTGTTAATGCTACATTTCCATTCGCGTCCACAATCTGGACATTTCCACCAGACGATTTCATTTGAACTGACGGTAAACATGTCTGGAGTTAAGTCCTGATTCTTCACATAGTCCCATTTTGAGGCAACGTCTGGACGTAAAATTGCGAGGGAATTATCAATACTTGTCAAATATCCTAAGATCTGCGGGCGGTCACGTTCGATATTTACATCGATTTGACTGTGAATATGTCGAGGATCTGTTCGAGTCCACATATTGGAGGAAGCATCTATAGAATCGAGAATGACTTTAAGGGTGGTTTCGAGTTCGCCTGTCTTTTTGACCTTTGAAATGGTATAAACCACATCAGCAGTTTGCGCATTGTCAACCCAATTGCGGGTATTCTTCTCTTTGATACGGATGAGCTTCACATGATTTTCTTGACATAATTTATATTTGCGGATGTCTCGTTCATACTGCTCATCCGATTGGTGTCAGTTTGCACCATCAAACTCAATTCCGATACGAATAGAGGGAATATAAATATCAAGCTCCATAGAACCCAGAAAAGCGGGTTTGTATTTGTTGATAGCGTCGGAATAGAGCTTATGAACGTAAAAGAAGGTAGCCTGCTCGGGGAAAGAGGTTTGGACTCTTAAATTGCAAATAGGGCATTGTGTGTTATCTGTATTGCGGTCATGGATAGTGGCTTGATATTCGTGACCGATAGGGCAAAGCCACCATACACGTTTTCCGCTTCCAGCAGTTACTTCATACGGTGTCAGCGGAGCATTCTTAGATGGATGCCATTCGACAGAAAGGCTGGGATTGACCGAAGCTAAATCATTGAATCCTTTTAACACTTTATGCCCTGAGCAGTAGTAGCATGCACTTCCACGTCGCGTCCGCCGTTCAACAGTTTGCTCATAGGAATGTCCCCGTGAACAAAGCCACCAAACTTTCTTTTTGCTGTACGCTGTTATGCTGGAAGGTTTAAGTTCTGTATTTTTGTAAGGATGCCATTCGGTTGCGATGTCTGGAAAAAGAGTTTCGTGGTCATTATAACCAGTGAGCACTTTTCTATGGGAACAGTAAGGGCAACCATAACCTCGTCCAACATGAAGATTTATGCTCTGTTCGTAAGAGTGCCCTTTGCAACAAATCCACCAGACTTTTTTTGAAGAGCCTGCTACGACAGCATCAGGTGAGAGTGGATGATTTTTGTTGAAGTCCCATTCATTGATGCAGGCAGGATATTGTGAAAGTAAATCGTTTTGACCTTTAACAAGCTTGACCATGGTAGTCCCTCATATCATCTATGAATCAAAATAGTTAACTCTACCATTTTAATATAGCATAATGAAAATAAAAATCCAGTATAATTAAAAAATTAGTCAGCAGGGTTTGGGGCAGGCACGCCCCAACAAGATCACTTCGGAAATGCAGACGCATTGAAGAAGTGAAGTCCCGGATGGACAGGAAATTTTCAAGAATTGAAAATTTGTG
>OGHS01000797.1_pt1 | contig 12175 bp, 10 predicted proteins | sample 1571611 | NCBI WGS metagenome assembly OGHS01 (sample SAMEA2581944, study PRJEB24529) | metagenome | biome: Human gut stool | place: China | collected 2011 | reverse complement strand
ACTAGGTACGTTCTATCCGAATGAACGTTATTTCTCTTTCCTAAAGGAACTGGGTATTCGGGTGCAGGTAAATAGTGATGCGCACTATCCTGAAAGAATAAATAATGCCCGCTTCGAAGGATTGTCCGCTCTGAAGAAAGCTGGCTTTACTTCTGTGGTGGAGTGGCATGGGGGGAAATGGGAAGATGTGTTATTGGAAAGCGCAAAGACGGTTATCGGGAGTCATAGTTAACTCTCCCACAACTTGTTTGTGATAAGTTACTGTTAGCTTATTTATTAATCTCATTACGTCCTCGCTTCCTGTTTTTATTTCGGTTGATGGTATCTAGCTCTTCCATAGTATTATAGAGTGGCTCTGCTAATAAGTTTTTAATTGATTTAGAGTATCCCAACGCTTTTGCCAATGCTACATACGAAGCCAAAGAGATAGTATGCTTTTGTTCGAACTTTGCGATTGTTGGTACGGGGATTCCGCTCAATGTAGATAAAGCATCTCTTGACAGACCTTTTTCCAGTCGGCGCTGTTGAAGATTTTGTGCTAATATGATTAGCAACTCTTCTGGGGTATCTATATCGAAATTGTATAGTAAAGGCATATTATAGTATCTCTTAATATTGTATTAGGTTATTATTGGATATTATTGTATCTTATACAAAGATATTCCTATTACTTGAAATTTCAAAATAAATAAGCTGTTATTATAAATGTCTCTCCCCATACAATAAATCAACTTTTCTCTTTCAACCTATCACCACTGCTCTGAAATCCTTTATTCATCATGCTTTCAGGACGGTGATAGGTTGTGTGTCACCTATCACCGTATCTGTCACCTATCACCTCTACAATATGTATATTTATACTCTTTTAGGCTTGGTACGTACTACTTTATACACATTTCCACGTTTCGTATGTATGGAAGGTACTTGATTCTTCTGTAATATTCTGCCAAATTGTATAATATTGCAATTGGAGATACGGATTCTACTGTCGTGTTGTATTTGCTCCATTATTTCAATAGCGAGAAGTTGTTCGTACGCTTCTTCCCCTTCTTTTGCAGCCCGGAAATACTCATGGAATAATTGTTCGGCTATCGGCATTACTTGAAATTCCTGATTGTTTTCGGTCATAACCTCCTCATCTTCTTTGTTGAACCAATAGCGTTCACCTTTGTAAAGGTCGTGCATGGCCTGCGCATACAACTGCTCATAATCAATGGGAGAGCAATCTATCGGCCCTTCTACGTAAATCACGATATATCGACGGCTGCCGGAAGTATCGGTCAGCAAATCTTTGTGGTTGCTTGTTCCGATGAAAGAAGCGTAACGGCGTAACTCTTGTGTGGCTGTGCCATGCGGACGGCGGACATTGATGACGGGTTTCTGAATGATATGCTTTAGAAAGGCCTGTTGACTTTCCCGGTTTTGGTCAAATTCGTCCATATTGATTAGAGCAAAGCGATTCAGAGCCAGTTCTGCATCCCGTTTGTTGCTGAAATCGATATGATCGGTATAATATGCTTGTAATTCGGGTGGAAGCAGGCTTCTGCAGAAAGTGGATTTCCGGTATGCCTGCGGTCCGACAAGTAGTGGAACCGTGCAGTTGGCATATTTACGATCAGTCTGCCTCCAATGTGCTACCATATTCAGAAACCAGCGATAGAATAGGTCGGGCCAATGTATATTATTGCAAGGAATGCGGACTGCCAATTCACGGATTCGGTCGCGCCCGTCCCAATGGACATCCAGACCGAAAAGAAAATCTTCTATCGGGTTGAAAATCGGGACACGGTCGGAATCCAGATAACGGACCACGTCTCTATCCCAAAGATTGAGCCCTTCCAGACGTGCGTTCATGGCAATACTGTTACGGATACGGTTGTTTATCGGACGGAAACAGAAACAAAATGTGTTTCGTTCGCGATACTCTGTTGTGGTAGTCATGGTGTTGTAGCGGAACTCATATCGTCGTTGCATATACTCTTCCGTCCGGAGTTCCAACTCCTGTTCTGTGGATAAAGGAGTTTGCTTCCCGAATCCTTTTGCATCCATATATACATTCTTCACAGTCTGCCGTATCAGGAATGATTTGTTCTTGGTGTAGAAATGGGCAATGCACCATCGTGCAGTCTCTTCTTCGGGTATGCCCGCCTGAAAGCAGTTTTCCGCCACTTGGACTAACAGAGGCTTGAGATCTTCGTCAGAGTGGGCATGCAATCTGGGATACAGTTCGTTTAAGGATTGATAGGCTTTCTGTAAGGCTGCCTCGAAAAGGGCTGATAAAGTATCGAAACTGTCATATCCCGGAATTAATCGTTTGAACGGTGATGTTTCTGCTTGTACCGATTCTTTATAAGTCGTTTCCGAAGGCATTTCCATAGGTTGGCGCATATAGATAACGGTGGCTTCGGGGTTGTAGTAAAGTTCCGGATCGTAGGTTTGCCGACAGTATTGTTCCAATGTCGGATTTTTAAGTTCGATAGGATAGGAGAGTACCGGTTGATACAGGCTGACGGCTTTTCTGTAAGCGTGTGCTTGAAACATTTCCGCTTCTTCCCGGCTGGCAGGGAGAGTCTTGTCCGGTCGTGTGAATTGTATCCATATTTTCACGGAATGTCCGCCGGATCCCATAAAGGCAGCGAATGTTTGCGAGAGTTCTGCCGCTTCCTGTTTGATACGGTTTACTTCCAGCCGGTTGGCAAGATGATTTACTTCTATTTGTACCAGTCCGTTGTATGCGGACATTTGTGCTCCATTGGTGGTTTTGCGGAAAACGGCAGCAGGGATAATCTTGGCTATTTTCTTACTCTCTTCCAATTGACAGTCCGGTGATGCGTAACGTATGCTCGTGCGTAGATTGCTTATCGGTCGGGCTTTCGTTTCATGCTTCATCGCTTCTATCTGTAGGTTTATATCCAACGTCCGCATGGTCGATGTTCCGCCGTTGTCCCGCATCAAAGTTAATTTCATGATAAATGTATTAATTGTTTGTGCCTCTCTTTTGAAAGGTCAACAAAGGTAATATTTATTATCTTGTATACCAAGAGATTTCTACTTTATTGCGGTCGATGTGTCTGCTTCGAGCGGTAGAACTGTCGGTTGCTATAGGAGAACTAGTTGTTTCAAGCGTGGAAACTGGAGTTTCATACGTATGAAACTAGAGTTTCTGTTACTTGAAACTAAGGTTTCTGCTGCTTGAAACTAAAGTTTCTTACGCTTGAAACTGAAGTTTCAGTGTGGGGAAACAAAATTGAAACCGACAGGTGACAGGTGATAGGTGACAGATGTGGTGATAGGTTCCGCACAACCTGTCACCGTGTATGAAAGTGCGATGAATAAGTACTTTCGGGACTTACGGTGATAGGTGATAGAGGAAAGTGAGAAATTTATTGGATGGGAATCACCATATTCCATGATTTATTTGCATTCTCGAATCCGCCGGGACCGTCCATCGTTGCAAAAAAAGCATGGGTCATTTTTCCGTTTTCATCGAATAGTAGGAAAGGACGTTCCAATTGCCCCTGCTTTTCCACTTTCCCATCTTCCCATTCTACGGTGAGAGAATAGGCTTTAGGATCCTTATCGACTGTCCAATGAATGCCGTCTTTGGAGTGAGCCATCACTCCGCCACCTCTTTCTCCGGTGAATTTTGCCACATGGTCTTTGAATATGGCATGATAACCTCTTTTGTCTTTCCATAAAAACGGATCTTCCGCTTCCCCTTGACCGTCTACCTGGAAAATAGGCTGGTCATTGTTGAGTACGGTATACGGCCCTTCGATAGAAGGAGCGTATGCAATACCTAAAGACATATCGGAGTGTTTACCGTTGGGAGTATAGGCACGTCCTTTGAAAATCATCATTACCGAACCGTCCTCCTGAAGGACCGGAGAAGGATTGGAAGTCAGAAAACTATAGAACGTATTGGGTTTTGTTTTCAGTATCGGTTCATCAAAACGTTTCCAAGGACCGTATGGACTGTCGGAAACAGCCAGACCGATTCGTTTATTGGCACGTCCTACGGTGCACCAAGGGCTACTTAGAGTCAACTCGGCGTATGTAGGTTCGGCGAAAGGATGGGTAGACCCCATATAGATAAGATAATATTTACCTTTATATTTCAGTATGCGTGGGTTGTGCGTAGAACGTCCGTCCCAATACTGTGCACCGCGTGCCGGTAATGCCACATCACTGAATCTATATGGTCCTTGAGGAGTATCAGATATTGCATGTACAATTTCCGAAGCTACCATCCATCCGGGATGAAAGGGCAGGGATTTGGGAAAGCGGGATACAAACATATGATATTTTCCATCCTCGTCTTTTACGACGGAGCTTCCCCATACCCAATATCCTTCGGATTCAAAAGCCGGTGTGTAGGGAGCCTTCTTCAAATTGTGGAACAATTCGTTTTTCGATTGTTGCTTGAGTGCTACCAGATTATCTATTTTCTGTGCGAAAACTATACTAGTGGAAACAAGGGTACACATGAAACAACTGATGACATATAAAAAACTTTTTTTCATGGCTTTTCTTTTTTCTGTGAGTGACATATCTGTTTTTCATCTGCAAATAACGGTTGTTTTTACCGGAATGAGGTGTATTATACGTACATGAATAGTACTTTCTGCGTACACTTTATTCTTCTTCCTCTTCGTTATCTGCATTTTCTCCTTTTCTGTATGTCTGTGGCACAACACGATACTTTTCCTTGAAACATTTACTGAACTGTCGGGGAGAGGAGAACCCTAGCCGGTCGGAAATCTCGGAAATATTGAGTTCCGGGTTTTCTTTGAGCATGATAGCAGCCCGTTTTAAGCGGATAGTTAGAATAAATTCATAGGGTGTTTGTCCGGTAATTGCTTTCAACTTGGTAAATAGTTTGGTACGGGCAATACCGGTTTCACGCGCTAGGATATCCACGTTGAACTCCACATTGTCAATATGACTTTCGATTACTTTCATAGCTCTATCAACTAATTCTTTATCCATAGCATTAGTGGCTAGTATCTGTGGAGTAGCCTGTGGTTGTTTGCTGAATTTCTCTTGTAGTATGATACGATTGTTTACCAGATTATTGCAGCGGGAAAGCAGGATATTGATATTAAACGGCTTGGTGATATAGTCATCCGCGCCCAGTCCCAATCCACGGATCTTGTCGATATCCTCTTTCTTGGCAGAAACCATAAGGATCGGCGTATTCTTGACCTGACGGATCCTGCGGCAGATCTCAAAGCCATCCATATCCGGCAGCATGAGATCCAGCACAAAGATATCAAAATCTTCTGCTAGGGCACGCTCGCATCCCTTGACGCCATTCTCCTCGATCACGACCTCAAAATCCGATAACTCCAGATAGTCCTTTTCCAGTTCCGCGATCGCTAGTTCATCCTCGATAATAAGTACTCTACTCATTTGGTACCTCCTGATATTTACGAATTACAAAATACATGACCGTTCCGATGGACTCTTTGCTGGTCGCCCAGATCTTTCCACCATGGTCTTCTATGATCTTCTTTACAATGGACAGACCAATACCGCTGCCGCCGGTTGCCGAGTTGCGCGACGCATCCGCGCGGTAAAACCGGTCGAAAATATATGGCAGATCTCTTGCGGAAATACCTCTTCCGTTGTCCTCGATCTCCACCTGAATAAAGTCACCGACATCCTTGATGCGGATATTGATAAATCCCTGCTGTTTATCCAGATACTTGATGGAATTGCCGATAATATTGTGGATCACACGACGAAGCTGCTCCGGATCTGCTATGATCAAAACATTTTCGTCCACATAATTAAAGTAGGCAAGCCTGATATTTTTTGTTTCAAGATCAAGTCCGATCTCTTCTACGCAATCATTAAAATATTCCGATACATTGATCTTTGCGAAATTGTAAGGGATACGGTTCGTATCAATTTTAGCATACAATGTCAACTCATTTAAAAGCGTATCCATCTCATTTGCCTTATTGTAGATCGTGCGGATATATTTATCCCGCTTCTCCGGTGTATCCGCCACGCCATCCATCAGTCCTTCCGCATACCCTTTTACTGCCGTGATCGGCGTCTTTAAATCATGTGCAATATTGCTGATGAGCGTCTTGTTTTCTTTTTCGCCCTCAATCTTTTCCTCCGCATTATCCTTTAAGCGCAGGCGCATCTCCTCAAACGATCTGCAGAGTTCCCCAATCTCATCCCTGCTGTCCGATTCCACTGAAAAATCAAGATTGCCGTCCTTGATATTCTGTGCCGCCGTCTGCAGTTTTTTGATCGGATTGATCATGCTGGTATACATCCAGATGGTCAGCATCGTCGCAGTCAGCACAAGGATCAGCAGGATCGAGATCAGCACATCAATGAGAAGTTTCTTTACCTCCGGAACTGTCTCCTCTAAGATCGTAACAATAAAGGCACTTCCGTCACTCCCATCCTGAAACTGGAAGTCGATCTGCTTGATCAGCACCTGTTCGTCACCATCAATGTAAGTGCCGGCGTCCTCATCTTTCACCGTATCCCCATACGACGGCAGCTGTGTCAGCAGCGAAATGCTTGCATCCTCACCGATATAAATTAACTCTTTATCCTTTCTCACGATCAGATAAGAACTCTTCTCCTCTAATGTCTGGTTGAGTTCATTTAAATATTCCTGATCCTCCAGCCGTGCCGGATCATTCTTCGCCGCATCTTTCAGTTCCTTGAAACATTCTTTCGTAAAACGGCTTAAAAGCTGCATGGAATTGGAAAAATAGCTGTAATTATTTTCCTTGATTCCATAAGTCTGCTCAATCGCCTTCACCTGTATACGCTGAAAACTGAAAAGTGCCGCCATCATCAGCACGATCGGAACAAATATGATAATACAAAAAGAAATGATGATTTTTGATTTCAGTTTCATATTACATGTTCGCCTTTCCGGTTTCTGTTCCCACAAAAAAGGTCATAAGGGTATTTTATGACCTTCATAAACATACCTTTATGACCTATTATAGCATGAAAAATTTCAAATCCCATTTAATTTATATAAAATTGTCTAAACTTTTTGTGAAGACAAATGAGTTTTGTATTTCAGATATCTCTTACAGATATTTTTTTAATGTCTCAGCTTTATCAACTGCCTCCCACGGAAGGTCTAAGTCTGTACGTCCGAAATGGCCGTAAGCTGCTGTTCCACGGTAGATCGGTCTTCTTAAGTCAAGCATCTTGATGATTCCTGCCGGACGAAGATCGAAGTTCTCACGAATGATCTCAACTAACTTCTCATCGGATAATTTACCTGTGCCGAAAGTATCTACCATAACGGATGTCGGCTGTGCTACACCGATCGCGTAGGATAACTGGATCTCACATTTTTCTGCAAGTCCTGCTGCTACGATGTTCTTTGCAACGTAACGTGCTGCATATGCTGCAGAACGGTCAACCTTTGTACAGTCTTTTCCGGAGAAAGCTCCGCCGCCGTGACGTGCATATCCGCCGTAGGTGTCTACGATAATCTTACGTCCTGTTAAACCTGCATCACCGTGCGGTCCGCCGATTACGAAACGTCCGGTCGGGTTGATAAAGTATTTCGTATCCTCATCTACCATGTCTGCCGGGATGATCTCATCAAATACATATTTCTTAATGTCTGCATGAATCTGCTCCTGTGTTACATCATCATCATGCTGGGTAGATAATACAACTGCCTCAAGACGTACCGGTTTTCCAGCCTCATCGTACTCTACGGAAACCTGTGTCTTTCCGTCCGGTCTTAAGTAGGTCAGTGTGCCGTCTTTTCTTACTTTGGTTAACTGTAATGCCAGTTTGTGTGCCAAAGAGATCGGATATGGCATTAACTCCGGTGTCTCGTTGGTTGCATAACCAAACATCATACCCTGATCGCCTGCTCCGGTATCAAGATCATCTGTTAAGGCACCCTCTTTTGCCTCTAATGCCTTATCAACACCCATTGCAATATCCGGTGACTGCTGGTCAAGCGCTACCATAACTGCACAGGTATTTCCGTCAAATCCGGTTTTTGCATCGTTGTAACCAATCTCGTTGACTGTTTTACGAACGATTGCAGGAATATCTAACTGTGCTTTTGTAGTGATCTCACCGGTTACTAAAACAAAGCCTGTACAGCTTGCTGTTTCACATGCAACACGGCTCATTGGATCTTCTGCCATACATGCATCTAAGATTGCGTCAGAGATTGCATCGCAGACTTTGTCAGGATGTCCTTCTGTTACGGATTCGGATGTAAATAATCTTTTTTCCATTTTTATGCTCCTTTTTCTGATAGTGTTTTTCGTGTTCTTTGCGTAATTCTCCATTACACAAAAAAAATCCACTTGCGAAAAACAAGTGGAAGTGATAGCTGTAAATCAATCATCAAATCCTCTTATTGTTCGAACATATATGTACTGTCAGGTACGATTCGCTCAGGTTGGCACCTTCCGTAGAGGGGTTGCCGTGACTTCACAGATCCTTTGTATCTCCATCACTCTGAATAAGAAAATTCTAAAAATATTAAGTTGAAAAACTCACAGTGGCTAGAATACACCTGTTTTCCCCAAATGTCAAGGTGTATTTTCTTAACCTTTTACACAAACCCGATTGACTTTCAAATGTGAAAATTCTATACTATACTTAATTATGAACGTGACAGACGTACAAATGAAATGGGGTTTTTTTATGAAGAAGGTAACAGTCAATAAACTTGAACCAGGCATGGTCACTGCCGAACAGATCCTGACAAAAAACGGACAGATGATCGTTGATAAGGGCGTCACACTTACAAGACCGCTTATCATGCGTCTTTCCTTTTATTGTGTTTTAGAAGTGGGTATTGAAGATCCGGATGAACCAAAAGATCCTGAAACACCGCATTTTATCCCGGCTTACTCCCAAAAAGTAAAAGCATCGAAAGAGTTTCAGACGTTCCAGTTTGATCATTCATTCGTACTGAACTCTTTAAAGTCCTCCATGGAGGGATATGTTTTTCACAATCAGCCGCTTGACACTGATGATCTTCTCGAACAGACAGTCAAACTGTTCAATTCCTGCAAGACATCACTGGAACTTTTTGATATGCTGCATAATATGCGCGCCTACGACGACAGCACTTACGCACATTCTTTAAATGTGGCTCTGATCTGCCGCCGTATCGGTAAATGGCTGAAAGTAGACGCCGCCACTTTAGACACTTTGACACTCTGCGGTCTTTTGCATGATATCGGCAAATTAAAGATTCCGGATGAGATTTTAAACAAACCGGACAAATATACCGACGAGGAATTTGATCTTGTCAAAAGGCATACAAAATTCGGCTACGAATTATTGAAAACTTTAAATATTGATCCACATATCAAAAAAGCTGCCCTGCTCCATCATGAGCGCTGTGACGGATCCGGTTATCCGCTGAAAGCGACCCAGAAAGACTTAGATGACTTCTCGATGGTTGTTGCAATCGCCGATGTTTACGATGCCATGACTGCCGCGCGTTCTTACCGCGCTCCTCTTTGTCCTTTCCAGGTCATTGAACGATTTGAGCAGGAAGGTCTTCAGAAATATAAACCAAAATTTATCCTTACCTTTTTGCAGCATATCGCATCCACTTATCAGAACAACCGTGTTCTTTTAAGCAACGGACAGAGTGCCAATATTGTGATGTTAAACCAGCAGCATCTCGCAAGACCGATCGTACAGTTAAACGACAACTCCTGTATTGATCTCTCTACACGTCTTGATCTGCATATTCAGAGTATTCTGTAAGTAAAAACGCAGCACCGCAGAGGTTCTGCGGAGAACGATCACAGTTTCTGATCGTTCTCCAGCAGATTTGCCTCTTCGAGTGCTTCTTTTGCTTCTTCTTCCGTTTCTTCCGGTGTACCATTCTCTACCGGTATCTTTCCAATGTACATAAACAGGCGTGCCACAATCAGTGGTACAAATCCTATAAAAGCACCATATGCCCCATATGTATAGACGGATACGCAGCCAATGCATGCACCAACAAAAAATGAGAGTACCGTCATCGTATACATGATTCCTTTTCTCCGGAATTCCGGATCTTTTGTCAATACAAACTGTGTCCATGCGAGCAGCGACTGTTTAAAATTATTCGTAGTAAAAATGCTTGCACTGTTATACCCCGATGCGCCGGAATAACTGCCCCACTGAAATGCCGAACAGAAAAATATCGGGTAAAGGCTCACAACCGCAGACATCCCCTCCGGCATCATCGCTGTAACGGTGAGTCCTGCTGCGTCTACCCAGAGCACCAGCTTTCGCATATCCAGTTTCGTAAAATTCGTCAACAGATAAGAAATCACAATCGCACTTCCGAAAATAAGAAATGCTAAAAATCGTATCCCCACTTCTGCAAAATTTTTTCCGGTGAGCGCCGCCGCCATCTCCATAACATTTCCGGTCTGTGCGGAACCAAAATTTCCTGCATGCAGCAATATCGCATAGGTTCCCAGAAATCCTCCAACCAGTGTAAGATTCCAGTGAAGGATCATATCAAGTTCTTTTTGAAATATTCTTCTCATCGTTCTCCCTCTTCCCTTAAAACGCTATCATCATGAATGTCTGCGCGCAAAAAATGCCATGGTAAAAGACGTCTCCCATACCCGGAAACGCCCTCTCCATGGCAGCTTCTACATCGTAGTCCCTGCATAACAGCTCTTGCTTAGCAGCTTCTACATAATATTCCCTGCATAGCAGCTCCTGCATGACAGTTTTCCCTGCCATGTTTTCAACTGCTATGACACTTTCAGTGTAAACTTCTGTATCTCTTTCTCTGTGCTTACTTTCTCGATCACAGCCCCCAGTGATGCGAGTTTCTTTTCAAATTCTTCATATCCACGTTCAATATAGTAGATATCGTCTACCACCGTGATGCCTTCCGCCGCAAGTCCCGCGATCACAAGAGCCGCTCCGGCACGCAGATCCGGTGCATTGACACGGGCTCCGGTATAATTCTCAATACCACCGATGATCGCTATATTGCTCTCTACTTTAAAGTTGGCACCCATGCGCGCCAGCTCACCGACATATTTAAAACGGTTTTCAAAAATACTCTCCGTAACGGTGCTCGTACCCTCCGAAATACCTAACACAACCGCAATCTGTGGCTGCATATCTGTCGGAAATCCCGGATACGGGAGCGTCGTAACCTGTGTGTGATGCAGTGGTTTTGAGGATACCACACGCACCGCATCATCAAACTCTTCCACCTCACATCCGATCTCAAGCAGCTTCGCACTGATTGCCTCTAAATGCTTCGGGATGACATTCTTTACGGTGACATCTCCCTTTGTCGCTGCTGCAGCAAGCATAAATGTTCCAGCTTCGATCTGATCCGGGATGATAGAATATTCTGTCTTGTGCAGTTTTTCAACACCAACAATCCGGATCACATCCGTACCGGCGCCTCTGATATTTGCACCCATGCTGTTTAAAAAATTGGCTGCATCAACAACGTGAGGCTCTTTTGCCGCATTCTCCAGCGTTGTCTTACCCTCTGCCATGGCTGCTGCCATCATAATGTTGATCGTTGCACCGACAGATACCTTATCCAGATAAATATGTGTACCTTTCAGCTGCTTTGCATCTGCAACCACCAGACCATGGCGGATATCTACCGTCGCACCAAGTGCCCGGAATCCTTTCAGGTGAAGATCAAACGGACGGCTTCCGATATCACAGCCACCCGGAAGAGCTACCTCTGCATGTTTATACTTGCCAAGGAGAGCTCCAAGCAGATAATAGGATGCCCTTATCTTACGGATATATTCATTGTCCACAACCAGATTATGAATAAATGATCCGTTCATCTTTACTGTATGCGCATCCAGTCTGTCTACCTTCGCACCAATATCACTGATTGCATTTAACAGCACATTGATATCTCTGACATTTGGTAAATTTTCTATTGTAACGGTCTCATCCGTCATAACCGCCGCAGAAATAATGGCAAGCGCAGCATTTTTTGCTCCGCCGATCTCCACTTCTCCGACTAACGGATTGCCTCCTTTAATGACATATTGTTCCATACCACACCTCTATGAACCTTTTCATACAAACACATAATTATAGTTGCTATTATGTGCTTTTGTCAAGAATTATATCACAGTTTCAATTTTGTTGTAAATATGCAGATATTCCCAAAAATGCCCTTCATTTCCGCACACTT
>OGHS01000784.1_pt1 | contig 12306 bp, 9 predicted proteins | sample 1571611 | NCBI WGS metagenome assembly OGHS01 (sample SAMEA2581944, study PRJEB24529) | metagenome | biome: Human gut stool | place: China | collected 2011 | reverse complement strand
TGCCCTCGCCGAAAAGATCCCGATACCACAGCGCCGTCTGCTTGGCACGGTCGTAATCCCCCGCCAGAATCGCTCTGGGGATCTCGCCGGCAAGGCAGGCTGACAGACAGATAAGCCCCTCATGATGCTGCGCAAGCAGCTCCTTATCAATGCGCGGCTTGGAGTAAAAGCCCTCGGTAAAGCCTGCGGACACCATTTTGATCAGGTTTTTGTAGCCCGTCTCGTTTTTGCACAGCAGGATCAGGTGGCTGTTTCCGTCAATGCGGTTTACCTTATCAAAGCGGGTGCGGGTTGCAACATAGACCTCGCAGCCGATGATCGGCTTGATGCCCGCCGCCCTGGCAGCGTCAAAAAACGCGACGCAGCCATACATAACGCCGTGGTCGGTGATGGCGCAGGCCGTCTGCCCCATCTCCTTGAGCCGGTCAAACATCCGGTCAATGCGGCAGGCGCCGTCCAGCAGGCTGTACTCGGTATGCACATGCAGGTGGGTAAATTGTCTCGGGGTGTTTTCAGACATGGGTCGTTTCCTTTTCATTGGGCGCTGCGGCAGCATCCAGTCGGGCAGCAGCCTCCTGGATCTTCTTCATCCGGTGGGAAAGCCCGGCCTTGCTGACGGGCGGGTCAAACTTCTGCGCCAGCTTAGCCAGCGGCAGATCCGGGTACTGCATCCGCAGCTTGGCTGTCAGGCGCAGATTTTCCGGCAGGGTGTTCATAGCCCCCGCAGCCTGCAGCTTTTCAATGGCCAGCTGCACCTGCACGGCGGCCTGTACACTTTTACCGAGGTTCGCCGTTTCACAGTTGGACAGGCGGTTCGTCTTATTGCGCATCTCATTGTAAAGGCGCTGATCCATAATGCGCATGGCCGCACCGCCCGCCCCCATGAAGGTGAGCAGATCCTCGATATGATCTGCCACTCTGATGTAGATGGTATTGGCGCCCTTGCGCAGTGCACGGTGGGGGTGGAAATCATGCTCGGCCAGCATAGCCTCCAGCTGCTGGGACAGATAATGCCGGGTCGAGAGAAATTCCAGATTATAGCTTTTTTCCGGGTCGGTCATCGTGCCGCAGCAGAGGAATGCCGTGGCAATAAACGCCTGCATACAGCTCTGGCATTTAAAATTTTCCGGCCGGATGCGCAGCGTAGGCTCCTTGCCGGTATGGCCGAACAGCGCCAGCATCTTTGCCACCTCAGCAGGCTCCTTGACGCTGAACTCATATACCGGGCCGGTCGGGCGCTCCTTACTCAGCACAGTGCTCTGCACACCGCAGCGGCGGTAGAGCTTTTGTGCAAAGGCAGCCACGCCCTCGTTTTCGGTCTGCAAGACCACACCGCGGTCATCAAAGTATTTGCCAAAACAGGCCACCGCATAGGCGGCGGCCATGTTACAGCAGGGCTTTGCAATTTTACGGCGCAGTATTTCGTTTTTCACTTCTTGAGAAAAGCTCAAGTCGGTGTACTCCTTATTATAGACTTCGTTTTACATCGCGGTGCTGCACACTGGGGGCGTAGCCCAGCTTTTCGCAAAACGCAGCGATCTTGCGTGCAAAGGTAATCGAGCGGTGCTTGCCGCCGGTGCAGCCCACCGCAATCATCAGCTGGCTTTTGCCCTCCTTGACATACAGCGGCAGTGCAAACTCCAGCATGTGCTCATAGCGGCGCAGAAGCTCCTGTGAGTCGGTCGATGCCATCACATAGTCAACGACCTCCTGATCAAGGCCTGTCTTATGCTTGAGCTCCGGCACATAGAAGGGATTGGGCAGGCAGCGCACATCAAGCACAAGGTCGGCCTCCTGCGGCAGACCGTACTTGAAGCCGAACGACACTACAGTCAGCGCCATCGGGCTTTCCCCTTTGTCCAGAAACAGTCCGCAGATGCGCTCACGGTTCTGTGCTGCCGAAAGCAGCGAGGTATCAATGACATACTTTGCCTTGTCCCGCAGCGGCTGCAGCAGCTTGCGCTCCCGGGCGATTGCCTCGGTGATGGGGACCTTTTCGCTGATGGTGATGGGGTGCTGACGGCGGGTTTCTTTATAGCGGCGCTGGATCACGGCGTCATTTGCATCCAAGAACAAGATATCATAGTCGATCTTTTTCTCGTCCAGATCTGCCAGAGCCTCCTTGAGCTGCTCAATGCTGCGCACACCGCGCACATCCATGACAACTGCCACACGGCTGAGCTGGTTTTCGCCCTGCAGGGCGAAGTCCACGATACGCGGCAGCAGCGCCACTGGGATGTTGTCAATGCAGAAAAAGCCGATGTCTTCCAGTGCATTCATGGCGACAGATTTGCCTGCGCCGGAAAGGCCGCTGACGATGAGAAGATTCATTTTGCACGCCTCTTTCTTTTATGCTTCCACCACACGAATTTCTTTTTCGAGGTCGTAGCCGGTCTTTTCTTTCACGACGGCACGCACCTCATCGCACAGAGCCAGCACATCTGCACAGGTCGCTCCACCCAGATTGACCACAAAGCCGCAGTGCTTGTCACTGACGGCTGCGCCGCCATGGCGGTAGCCCCGCAGACCGCACTGGTCGATGAGGGCCGCCGCAAATGCGCCCACCGGCCGCTTGAAGGTGCTGCCGGCACTGGGCTTGTCGAGAGGCTGTTTGTCTTTGCGGCGGGCCATCAGGTCGTCCATCCTGGAGCGGATGTCGGCGGCATTGCCTCTTGCGAGGTGGAACTTTGCCGAGAGGATGCAGCCGCCGTTTTCTTCGAAAATGCTGTGGCGGTAGCTGAGGTCGAGCTGTTCTGCCGGTACCTCAACGCTCTCCCCTTCTGCGGTCAGATACCGCACGGAGACCAGCACGTCCTTCATCTCGCCGCCGTAAGCTCCGGCGTTCATGTAGACAGCACCGCCCACCGTACCCGGGATGCCGTAGGCGAACTCAAGACCGGTGAGGCTGTTTTCCAGCGCCGTCATGCAGAGCGACGAGAGCATCTTGTCCGCACCGACAACGACAGCATCATAAGTCAGGGACGGGTCTTTGCCCGGGAAACAGATGTTTTCAAGAATACCGATCGCGCTCTTCATGGCCGATACATTGATGACAGCTCCCCGGTAGCCCGCATCCTCAAACAGGATGTTGCTGCCGTTGCCCAGCAGATAATATTTGACATTCGCTTCCTTCGCCAGCTTGATGGCGGCGCAGAGCTGCGCCTCATTTTCCGGCAGGATAAAGACATCTGCCGGGCCGCCGATGCGGAAAGTGCAGTGCGCGCTGAGCGGCTCATTTTCTTTGTATGCAATGCCCGCAGCGGACAAAGCCTGTTTCAATCGTTCCATTCGTTCTCCCTCTATCGGTAGAAAATCAGTCCATCGTGTCGTTCAGTCCCAGACGGATGAGCAGCTCCTTGGCGGCGTTATAGCCCATCTTCTTCTGGCGGTTATTGATAGCCGCCGTTTCCAGCACGACTGCAAGGTTGCGCCCGGGCGAAACGGGGATGATGGTGCTGGGGATGTTGACGCCCAGAATGTCATAATACTCGCTTTCCAAGCCGGTGCGCTGATAGTTTTTGGTGGGGTCCCATGCTTCCAGCTGGACGACGAGGTCGAGGCTTTCACTCACCTTGACCGCGCCCACGCCGAACACGCGGGCCACGTTGACGATGCCGATGCCGCGCAGCTCAATGAAGTGGCGGATGTTTTCCGGCGCAGTACCCATGATCTGCCGGTTGGAGACCTTGCGCAGCTCCACGGCATCGTCGGCAACGAGGCGGTGGCCGCGCTTGACCAGCTCGATGGCCAGCTCGCTCTTGCCGATGCCGCTGTCGCCGAGAATGAGGATGCCTTCACCGTAAACTTCCACCAGCACGCCGTGGCGGGTGATGCGGGGAGCCAGTTCAAGGTTCAGCATGCTGATGAGGCTGCCCATCATGGTGCAGGTCGTCTCGTTGGAGCGCAGCAGGGCTACCCCGTGCTGCTTTGCAAGCTCCTGCATCTCCGGGAAGGGTTCCAGCTCCTCGTTGCGGCAGAGGATGACGGCCGGCGGCTGCTGGCGGAACAGCTGGTCGAGGCGCTCACGGCGCTTTTCCGGCGTAAGACCGGCCAGAAAGTTCATCTCCGCAAGGCCCATGATCTGTAAGCGCAGCTTATCGAAATAATCGTAGTAACCGGCCAGAAACAGGCCGGGACGGTTGACCTCTGCGATCTCGACGCTGATCTTATCCAGATCGCAGGGCGTATAGATAACCTCGAGGCTGACCTTCTCGACCAGCCGCTTGAGCGAAACAGCGAAATTCCCCATTCGTTTTTCCTCCTGCATCCTCTGTGCTCTGCCATACCAAAAGGCAGCACAGTTTATCCTTCTTTATATTATAATCGAGATGGACAGCAAAAACAACAATTCTTTCAGGAATCTTTTCTGGTTTTGCGCCAGCGCTTGCATCCGGGGGCCAAAACCATATAATAGGAGGCAGGGATAGAGTTTACTTTACATGAGTTTTACATTTCGCCGGTTTCCGATTTTACATTCCACTCGTATACTCATAATCAGGGATAGGACCGGTGAAATCCAGTGCAGGTCGTGTAAAAAGCTGAGACATGATCCTGCACGGGTCCTCTACGGCCGCTGTCGATGTACAAACGCAAGCTTCAACAAGTGAGGAGTAAAACATGACTCTATTCAATGTCTTTTCTCTGCTGGGCGGTCTGGCTCTGTTCCTGTTCGGCATGGACATCATGGGCAAAGCCCTTGAGAAACAGGCCGGCGGCCATCTGCAGAAGATCCTGAGCAAGCTGACGGATAACCCCCTCAAGGGCTTCTTCCTCGGTCTGTGCGTGACCGCCATCATCCAGAGTTCCAGTGCTACCACCGTCATGGTGGTCGGCTTTGTCAACAGCGGCATCATGGAGCTGCATCAGGCCATCGGCATCATTATGGGCAGCAATGTGGGTACCACTGTCACCAGCTGGCTGCTGAGCCTTTCCGGCCTGCAGGGTGACAGCATCTGGATCCAGATGCTCAAGCCCACCTCCTTCAGCCCCATTCTCGCCTTCATCGGCATCCTGCTCTATATGGGCAAGAATGAGAAGAAAAAGGGCATCGGCACTATCCTCATCGGCTTTGCCATCCTGATGACCGGCATGACTACCATGTCCCATGCCGTCGAGCCCCTGCAGGGTGAGGCATGGTTCACCAACCTCTTCGTCCGCTTCTCCAATCCCATCCTCGGCGTTCTGGTGGGCGCACTGGTCACCGGCATCATCCAGAGTTCCAGCGCCAGCGTCGGCATCCTGCAGGCGCTGAGCGCCACCGGCGTCATCACCTACGGCAGCGCTATCCCCATCATCATGGGTCAGAATATCGGCACCTGTGTCACCGCGCTGATCTCTTCTGTGGGCGCAAATAAGAATGCCCGCCGTGCCGCCATGGTCCACCTCTACTTCAACATCATCGGTGTCACGGTCTTTTTGGCCGGTTTCTACGGTCTGAACGCCGTGGTCCACTTTGATTTTGTGAACGAGACCATCGCCGCCTGGGGCATTGCTGTGGTCCACTCCGCCTTCAACATCGCGGCCACCCTCATCCTTCTCCCCTTCGCAAATGGTCTGGAAAAGCTGGCCATCCTCACCATCCCCGACGACGCCGAAAAAGAGAGCTTTGCTCTGCTGGATGAGCGTCTGCTGAACACCCCCGCCGTGGCTGTGGAGCGTGCCCGCGCCGCCACTGCAGACATGGCCCGTGTGGGCGTCATGCAGGCCATGAGCCTGACCCACACCTGGGATGATACGCTGGCCCAGAAAGTCCGGGATGAGGAGAGCAAAGTTGACCAGTACGAGGACGCCCTTGGCACTTACCTCGTCAAGCTGTCCAGCCGTGAGCTGAACCATGCGGACAGCCAGAGCGTGAATACTCTGCTCCACACCATCAGCGATTTCGAGCGCATCAGCGACCATTCCGTGAACCTTCTGGAATCCGCACAGGAGATGCACACCAAGGAGATCAACTTTTCCACCGACGCCCGCGAAGAGCTGCAGGTGCTTGAGGACGCCGTGCAGGACGTGCTGAACCGCACCACCGACGCCTTCCGCAAGGATGACCTGCATCTGGCAAGCAAGGTCGAGCCTCTGGAGACCGTCGTGGACGAGCTGGTGCGTGCCATCAAGGCACGGCATGTCGCCCGCCTGCAGGCCGGCAGCTGTTCCATCGAGTATGGCTTCGTGCTGGAAGACCTGCTGACCAACTACGAGCGCGTCTGCGACCACTGCAGCAATGTGGCGGTTGCCCAGATCGAGGTGGCACAGGACAGCTTCGACACCCACGCCTACCTCAACGACCTGCGCAGCGGCCATGCCTCCACCAAGGAGAGCGAGCAGTTCCAGCGCCGCCTGAACCGCTACCGTGAGCGCTATCTCTTCCCCGACGAAAACGTCACCGAAACGGAGGACAAACAGGCATGATCTATATCGTAGAAGACGATTCAGCCATCCGTGAATTAGAGCAGTATGCATTACAGTCCAACGGCTATGAGGCCGTGGGCTTCGAGTCCTCGGAGCCGTTCTGGCAGGCCGTCCACACCGCGCCGCCGGAACTGGTCATTCTGGACGTGATGCTCCCCGGTGAGGATGGCTTCTCCATCCTGAAAAAGCTCCGCGCCGCCCCTTCCCTGCGGCGTCTGCCCATCATCATGATAACGGCCAAGTCCAGCGAGCTGGACACCGTGCGCGGCCTCGACTGCGGCGCAGACGACTACATCACCAAACCTTTCGGCATCATGGAGTTCCTGAGCCGGGTGCGGGCAGCCCTCCGCCGGGCAGAGCCCGAGGCGCGGCCCAACGTCTACAGCTTCCGGGAGATCCTGCTGGACAATGCCCGCCACAGCGTCACCGTCAGCGGCGCACCGGTGGAGCTGACCTACAAAGAATACAGCCTGCTCCGCCTGCTGCTGGAAAACACCAACCTTGTCGTCACCCGCGAGACCATTTTGCAGGTGGTGTGGGGTACTGACATCTCGGTGGAGAGCCGGACCGTGGATATGCACATCCGCACCCTGCGCAAAAAGTTGGGCGACGCCGGAAAGTACATCTGTACAGTGCGGAAGGTGGGCTACAAGCTGACGGACAGCGAGGAGGAGCTCGAGCAATGAAACCACGCAGCATGGAAGAAAAAATAAGCTATCTGCTGTTTCTGATGGGCTTTGCGGGGCTGGCGTGTACCGCTGCGCTCTGCATCTTTGTGTTCCACAAGGCGTTCCGGGAGCAGGCCTGGACAGCCCTCGAGCGGGAAGCCGACCTTGTGGCCGCCGGCTGTGCGCAGGTGGACGCCTCCAGCCAGCTGGAAACTTATGTGGACGGCTCGCTGCGCATCACTCTCATCGCCTCGGACGGCAGTGTGCTCTTTGAGTCGGCCACCAACCAGCCGATGGAGAACCATCTGAGCCGCCCCGAGATACAACAGGCCATGAAAAGCGGTGTGGGCCGCGACTGCCGCGACTCCCAGACGCTGGGCTATGAGACTTATTATTACGCCATGCTGCTGACGAACGGAGACATCCTCCGGGTGGCGCAGGACTCTGAGACGATCTGGTCGATTTATGACGCCGCTCTGCCTGCCATCGTGCTGAGCTGTTTCTTGATGATGGGCGCAGCCGCCATCATTGCCGGACTGCTGACCAAGAGCCTCGTCCAGCCCGTGCTCAAGATGACCGATGACCTCGATCACATCCAGGAGAATGTCCCTTACAAGGAGCTTATCCCCTTTGCCGAGAGCATCCACTCCGACCGGATGCTGCGGGAAAATAACGAGAAAATGCGGCAGGAGTTCACGGCCAATGTCAGCCACGAGCTGAAAACGCCTCTGACCAGCATCTCCGGTTATGCAGAGCTCATCGAGACCGGCATTGCAAAACCCGAGGATACGCCGGGTTTTGCCCGCAAGATCCATGTAGAAGCCAGCCGGATGATCCAGCTGGTCAACGATATTCTGCAGCTCTCCCACCTCGACAATGTGAGCGAGACGGGTGCTGCGCCTGCAATGGAAACGGTCGATCTGTTGGATGTGGCCCGAGAGTGCGTGGAGCGCCAGAAGGTCAACGCCCGGCGCTCCTATATCTCCCTGACCTACCTTGGCGAGAGCGCCCCTGTGGCAGGCAGCCGCAGCCTGCTGGATGAGCTGTGCCAGAACCTCTGCGACAACGCCATCCGCTACAACCGCCCCGGTGGAAAAGTCCAGATCATCACGGCCTGCACCCGGGACGGTCACTGCACCCTGACCGTGAAGGACAACGGCATCGGTATCCCGAAAGAGGCGCAGACCAGCGTGTTCGAGCGCTTCTACCGGGTGGACAAGAGCCGCAGCAAAGCCACCGGCGGCACCGGTCTGGGTCTGGCCATCGTCAAACACATCGCCCGCATCCACAACGCCCGCATCAAGCTGGACAGCGTTGTGGACGAGGGTACCACCATCACCGTGATTTTCGAAACGGCTTCTTAACATTTCATGAGCTTCACGTCTGCCCGAATTTCCGGGCAGACGTTTTTTGTTGTGAGCGCAAAGTGACCGTCACGCAGTGCCTGATGCGCACCGAGTCCGGAGATGTCCAGCCCCAGCGTCCAGCAGCGGCGGACGGTGTCCGCACAGAGAGCTTCCAGTTCTGCTTCGGCGTCGGCGGGCAGGGCATTATTGCGTGAGAGCGCGTTCACCCGGAGAAGGAAGCTCTCCCCTTCCCGCTCCACGCCGCAGAAAGCCCGGCGCAGGCGGAGCGGCCCAGATTCCAGAAAGAAACGATGCTCCCCTGTATCCGTCCAGCTTTTGCCCTGCAATAAGAGTGCCATTTCCGTCTGGGACTCGGTCAGCTGGCCGGTCTGTTCCGGGGTGATGATGAGGGCTTCGGGCCTGTAATGTGCATCCTCGTCTTCCAGCTCCACGACAGGCAGGATGAAGCCGCTGCTCTGCTGATAGAGCCGGGGCGCGGCCGGGGCAGCGTTTTTGACGCATTGCAGGAGATTTTCAGGCAGGACGTCTGATTCATCGGCCCGCTCTTTCAGCGTCTCTACCGAAAAGCTTCCCCCGAACACCCGGGACGCCAGCCGCCCGTAGGGTCGATGGAGAAACAGTTCTTCACAGGCAGACAGCGTTTGCCGCACCGAATCCTGCTCGGCCAGAAGGTATTCGCAGAGCCGCCAGTCCGCCCGCTGGGGCAGGGCTTCCTCGGCGGCAGAAATGGCAGAAGAAAGCTCGGGGCCCCGGCCAATACAGAGACGGATAGCGGCTTTGGCCTCGGAGGAATCGGCGGAGGCTTCCGGGAACTGATACAGCAGACCCACTGTCCAGCTGTCGCCGTTCGTCTCGACGAGAAGGGCGCGTATCATGCTTTTTTCGGTGTTGTCCCAATGCAAAAAGAGGCAGAGCCAGACGACGAGGACGCCTGTAGCCATCAGCCGCAGCCAGCCCCGGCGGGTCATCGTGCAGCCTCCGCATTTACAGGCCCTTCGGCAAGGCGCTCACAGAGCAGCCGGACAGCACGGACGATAAAGCCGAAGCGGAAGATCGCCGCCGCCAGCCAGAGGAGCAGGAACGCGGCATCAAAGCGGGAGATGCCGCCGAAGCTCCACGCCCGCAGCAGCTCATAGCCCGGGTAAGCCTGCGGTGCGCCGAAAAGAAGGGCCAGCCCCAGCGCATAACCCGAGGAAATGACGGCAGCGATGATTGGAAGCCACGCGATAGGCTTTTTACTGATTTTCGCATTATTTTTGCTCATACAGAGAAGCGGAAAAGAGAAATATTCCGGGTAAAAAGATGCATCCGGAAGCACAAACGAATGTGCCGTCTCACCTGTCACGAGCACCTGCCATTGCAGCTGTCCGGCCAGACCCAGCACACAGAACACGATACCCAGCACTACGAGCCACCCGAGGACGGAGGCCATCCGGTCATACAGCTCACAGCCGAGGCCCCACCCTGCCCAGAGAAAGAACGGCAGCAGACCGATGAAGGCCATAGACGCAAACTGTTCCCAGCAGGCTTGTTGGAGCATTGCAGCCGCCCGGACAAGTTCGAAGAGATACCAGAGCAGAAAGACGGCACAGATGCACTTTCCTGCAAAGCCCGGGCGGTTCAGACGGGAGGCGTTGACCGAGACGAGCGCGGCAAGGAGCACGAAGGCCGCTGCCGCCAGTACATTGCTCAGCAGGACGGCGCGGACGGAGCCGGTCTGCCCTGCCCCGAAGATGGCGCGGCCCAGCTCTGCCGCCGCAACGCTGAGTGTCAGCGTCTGGGCCGAGAATGTCTGTTTTTGCTGCATTCAGGAACCCCTCCTTTGCCAGATGGTAAATGGGCGGCGGGACAGCGCCCGATAGTTGCGGCGGACGACGCCGTCACCCGAAAAGACTGCGCCCGAAAGATAGGGTACCCCCATCGCGGAGATGGACGTCAGTGCGGCCAACACGCCCAAGGCCGCACACACCAGACCTACCGGACCGGCCAGACCGGCGGCCAGCGTAACGCCCAATCGCAGCAATGTGGCCGGTTCGTACAGCGAGGGCGTCACAAAGACCGAGATGGCCGTGATGCTGGCTACGAGGATGACCGGCGTACTCAACAGTCCGGCCCCGATGGCGGCGTCACCGATGATGAGCGCTGCCACAAGGCTCACCGAGTGGCCCAGCGTCTGGGGCATCCGAAGCCCGGCCTCCCGGATGATCTCCAATAAGATGATGACCAGCAGCATCTCGGCAAAGAGCGGCAGAGGCGTCGCCTTTTCTGCCGCCGCGATTTTGAATAATAACTGCGGTGGGATAAGCTCGGGCAGATAGACCGCCAGACAGACAAAAACGCCCGGCAGAAAGATGCTGAGATAAAACGAGCCATACTTCAGGACGCGCAGGAACGACGAAAAAACTGCCGTGGTGGCGTAGTCGTCGAGGCAGTCGAAGTTCTCGCAGAAAAGGGACGGCAGCACCAGCGCCGAGGGGCTGCCGTTGACAAGGATGACGATTTTCCCCTCACAGAGCTTTGCAGCGGCGGAAGCCGGGCGCTCGGTATAGCTCACCGGGGCGAACAGCCTCCACCTGGCCGGGAAAAGCCACGGTACAAAGTAGCTGGAATCCAGCAGAACCTCCGGCTTTGCTTCCTGAAGCGTCCGGCGCACCCGCGCCACTGCCGTCTTGTCGGCCTTGTCTTTGCAGTAGCAGATGGCGTATTCGGTCTTCATGGCACAGTCGGCCTGTGCGGTCTCCATCACAAGGGTGTCGGTACGGATGAGGCGGCGCAGTAAACTCAGGTTGACCCGCAGCAGGTCGGCGAATCCCTCCCGGGAGCCGCGAAGGTTTCCTTCCCCGGAGGGCTCTTCCACCGAGCGCGATTTCAGCCCCTGCACCGAGAAGACAAGCCCCTTTTTGCACCCGTCCAGCAGAAGCACGGCCATGCCGGCAGTCATGCGGCGGATGAGGTCGTCCATGTCCTTGACCGGGCCGTCCTCGGCGGGCAGACCGGAGTGATGCATCAGAAGCTCATACACCTGCGTACCGCTGTGAGGCATCCGCTCCGGCTCGAGGCTGGGCGTATGCCGGGTGGCGGCGTCCAGTAAAAGCGACCAGAGCGACTCGAGGCTGGCCATATTGTCGAAAAGGACGATGGCCCCCGGGCAGTGATAAAGCTCGATGCGCTTGGCATAAAAATCCGCCGAAGCGCCAAACCTAGCGTTGAGCGCCGCCAGATTCTCTTCCAGCGACGAAGAAAGCTGCAGCATACGGTATCCCCCCTTTGCCTGCCAGTATTCCCCCACCAACGGTGCTTATTCAACCCACAAGGAGGGCCTTCTCGTGAAGCTTCTGATTTTCCGCACCCTGCTCATCTATCTTTGCGTTCTGTTCGCCATGCGGCTGATGGGCAAGCGTCAGCTGGGCGAACTGCAGCCCGAAGAGCTGGTATCCACTATCCTCATCTCAAATCTGGCGTCCATCTCCATCGAGTCGGAAGAAGTGCCGGTGACGGCCAGCCTCATTCCCCTCTTCCTCATCGCGGCTTTGGAGCTGCTGGGGTCGGCGCTGAGCTTCCGCAGCCAGAAATTTTTCAACCTGATGTCGGGCCGCCCCAAGACGGTCATCCTGGACGGACAAATCGACCAGAACGCTCTGCGCACCCTCCGGCTGACGACTGCCGACCTGCTGGAGGCACTGCGCGGCAAAAACATCTTTGACCCACGGGATGTCTCCTACGCCGTGGTGGAGACGAACGGCAGTCTCTCGGCGGCACTGCGCCCTGAGAAAGAGACCGCTACCCTCGCCGACTTGCAGCTGAAAGTTGAGCACAGCCACGCGACAATCCCCTTCGTGCTGGACGGACAGGTGCTCGAGGAAAAT
>OGHS01000758.1_pt1 | contig 12578 bp, 5 predicted proteins | sample 1571611 | NCBI WGS metagenome assembly OGHS01 (sample SAMEA2581944, study PRJEB24529) | metagenome | biome: Human gut stool | place: China | collected 2011 | reverse complement strand
CTTCTTCCAATAAAACTTGGATAGAGGTAGCCGCTTTCACAGTCACAGGCTTATAACCGATATACGAAATCTTTAAAGTAGCATTAGTAGGAACAGAAAGTGTGAAGTTACCGTCAAAATCGGTAATCGTTCCATTAGTTGTGGATATAGTCTCAATGACGGAAGCGCCAATAATCGGCTGGCCATCCGTTTTGGAAGTAACGTTTCCTTTCACTGTTATGTTTTGCCCGCAGAGGGCTGACATGAAAGTAAACAGGAAACAAACGCTGCAAAGAAGTTTTTTGTTCTTCATAATACTGAGCATTAGTTTGATGTTATTAATTTAAAAGTACGAATTTTATCTTTATCGATGATGCAAATTACGGTTGATTTATATCAATCGACTAAAAAAAATGTTTCAAAGGCTGTAATATATGTTGCATAGAGTACTATTTGATGGATTATATTGAAAATACAAATGGTATTCCCCATCTTTATACATGAGTGCATTGACATAGTTTTTATGGTAACAAAGTATTCTTATATCAGAACTCAAAAAAAATAGACGAAGGCAAAGATAGGAGCTATCTTTGCCTTCGTCTATAAACTTTGTTTCAAATGATGTCAACCTTATTTTATTGAAAATCGAATGAATCAATATTCATTGGATTAAGTATATGAATCTTCATCGTATGAATACCTTCCGACAATTGTACATTCGACACAGGGAAATCACTATAAGTGTTCCAGTTTCCGGTAGTTGCCGGAACAGGAGTCAACTGCTCCCCTCCATCAAAAGATAAAGCGAACTTCCCATCTTTCTCTGCAGCCCCACGAACAGTAACATTTGAGACCGACCTCAAAACCTTAAATGTATATTGAATCCAATCTCCTCCAGAAGTATTACTAATGTGGATGATGTTACTACTAGCACTGATAGCTACTCCCTGATCACTCCGGTAAGTTTTAAAATTACCTTTCGAACCTTCCCTAAATTGATACTTTCCTTCATCGAAATCTTCCGCCTGAATGATACCGGGTACTTGGCTGCATCCTTCTCCTAACTTGATACAATCAATATCCAATTCTCCACCTTTAATACGCAAATCAATATATTGTTCACCTTTTTGTAATTCGACAGGATATATAAAAGCTTCGTTCCATGTACTGCCCGAACCATCCAACTTTACTTCGTTCGTCTTATACACTCCATTTATAGCAATACGGAATTTTCCTCCCGAACGTTGCTGGCGCATCCGACAAGTAATAGCATAGGATCCAGTCTGTTTTACATTAATCGAATAACGCACCCATTCTCCGGACTTCATACTTTTAAGATAGGTAACACCATTATCCGTACCTACCTGCATATCCCCCTCCGACGGATTCTTGTGGTAACCATAATGTTCGCCACCTTTATTATAATGTTCGGCTTCCAATACTAACGTCTCCGATAAATCTACTTCCGGAGCCTTCATAAGGCTGTCCCCAGTTTTGTACAACTTTCAATCTATCATTTTGATCATATTCAATCGGATCTACACAAACCGACCGCAAAGCTCCTCTGCCTGAATAATTAGCGGTATGATAGAAAGCATACCATTTCCCCTTATATTCTACAATTGAACCGTGTGCCGTTTCTTCACCATGAGGATACATATATACACCGCACGGAGTAAATGGTCCCAAGGGATTATTCGACACAGAATATTGCATCCGGTTACCTCCTTGACTGGAAGCATGATTATCTGAGTGGCTCAAATAATATTTCCCCTTGTATTTATGCACCCAAGGAGCTTCATGAAAATCGGTAAAGCCTGTTAAAGGACTCATTACACCATCCAACTTAGTCCAATCATCCTTACGTAATTTTGCTCCCCAACAACCTTTACCGGCACCACTAGTATATATATAAGGTTGTCCGTCATCATCCACAAAGACACAAGGGTCGATCGTTGAAGGAATTCCTTCAATCACACCTTTCACCCTGAATTTCGCAGCTGGCTCTTTACTCGTTGCCACAAAAATACGCCATGTGTCCGTATCAATCTTATGAGGGAAATAAAAATAGTATAACTGATCTTCCTTATTATAAACGCAATCAGGAGCCCACATGAAACCATCAATGCCTATACCTACGTGCGCCTTCACAGTAGCGGAATTCATGATTTCCCCATGATCCGTCCAGTTTTTCATATCTGTAGTAGAAAAAACATGATAACGATCCATACGGTCACATCCCTGTGTCGGCTCCATATCATGCGAAGCGTAGACATAAAGTCGTCCATCAGCCCATACGTGTGCTGACGGGTCGGCTGTATAGAGTGTTCCGGTAAATGAGTTCTGATACATTTCTGATGCAAAATTAACGAACAACGGATTATGTTCGTAATAACCATATCGAGGATATTCAAACAAAGAAGCATCTACCATATTTCCTGTATATTCTCCGGTACGGGTAAGTACGAACTTATCTAAATTTACACTACCCGTAGTATACCATCTTAATACGTGCTTACCCTCACTCAACTGCACATTGGTCACTTTAACAGTACGTGAGAAGTCACTCCAATCTCCTTCCGGTGAATCTACGATCTGACCGGCTGACTTTCCATCCACCTCAAAGTAGAAGCTAGTTTTCCCACTACCCGCCACACAATAAGTATCAATGGAATAAGCTCCCTCTTGTGTGACTTGTAACGTATAACAAAGCCAGTCACCGTTGTTTATATTACTAATATTTACGACCTCTCCGCTTTTGCTAATGGCAACTTCCTTTTCTTCACGGTAATCTTTGTAGTTTCCAGCCGTAGTATTTTTAAAATGAAAAGAGATATTCTGCCCTCCATCATCAAAATCCTCCGCCTCTATCGTAGTCGGCACTTCCGATATAACAAACAAACTATTGCCTTCCGGTCCCTTCTTAAACGGCACTCCACGATAGTTAGCTAAATATTCCTCACAGCTGATACCATTATCATAGCGGTCATCAATGTATACATACTCATCGTCAACATCACTTCCCTGCCCGGAATCATCATTTATTACCGGGTGGTCTTCTTTACACGAATTCAGAACAGCTAATCCTCCCATGAATAATGGAAAGAGACACTTCATAGTAAATAACAAATTGTTTCCCATAGATTTTTCCTTTATTAGAATTGTTTTTAGTTGCTTTTTTACGAATCTATTTTTAATTAAGCCAAAGATAGTTTACCCCGCTTTATTGGGAGATTAAAAACCAATTAAACAGAGATTAAAAACCAATTAATTACTTTTTAATCTCAGATTAAGTCTTTTGATTCTCCCTTTTTAATACTTTTCGTTTTACTTTGCCATCAGATGATGCGAGAAAACTCATTAATATATAAAATATGAAGAAAAATTTCATTTTACTATGCAGTCTGCTGGCAAGTTTTACCTTGCAGTCTACAAAGATAAATGCACAGACAGCGACTAATGATCAGAAATTGATCTATCCCTACACCTTTGCTCCCAGTGAAGGCTTAGTGAACAAAACCGAAAAAGAACATCGCCAAGAAATCTGCCTAAACGGTTATTGGGATTTTCAACCCGTCTCTTTACCTAAAGATTATAAACAAGGTAAAGGAGTAGCTCCACAATTACCGTCTCCCAAAGACGGCAATTGGAGCAAGACACGAATTAAGATACCTTCACCGTGGAACGTCAATTCGTTCGGTTATCGGGATTTAGAAGGTCCCGACCATCGCAATTACCCTTCTTATCCTAATGAATGGGAACAAGTAAAAATGGCATGGATGAAGAAAAATATCACTATCCCTACCAATTGGGCAGGCCAGCAAATCAAACTTTATTTTGAGGCTGTAGCAGGATATTCAGAAATCTATATAAACAAAAAGAAACTGGGTGAGAATTTCGACCTGTTCTTACCGTTCAGCTTTGATATCACCGATAAGGTTGTTCCCGGAGAAACAGTAGAAATATTGGTAGGTGTCCGTAGTCAATCCTTATTCGAAGATAATTCAACAATCGGTCGACGTATTATTCCGGGAGGCTCCATGTGGGGATATCTTATCAATGGGATCTGGCAGGATGTATATCTGCTGGCTTTGCCGAAAGTACATATTGAAGATGTGTATGTGAAACCGCTAGTGTCAAAAAACACTTTAGAAATTGAAGTCACAATAGAAAATAGAACTGCTAAAAAAACGGAAATACAACTACAAGGCAATATTAAAGAATGGGTGAATTGTGCCGGCACAGATATTAATTCTGCTCCTGTACCTGAATGGACACTCGGCGAGGAAGCATTACGAGTTGCCCCATCCAAAGTTTCAGTTGACGCCAACGCATCACAAAAAGTGACATTGCAGATACCCGTCCATGAAAATGCATTAAAATATTGGACTCCCGAACAACCTAATCTATACGCTTTATTACTTTCTGTAAAAGATAAGAAACAAACAGTCGATACAAAATACGAACGCTTCGGCTGGCGGGAATGGACATTACAAGGAACTACCCAATGCTTAAACGGAAAGCCCTATGTATTACACGGAGACTCATGGCACTTTATGGGTATTCCGCAAATGACACGCCGCTATGCATGGGCTTGGTTCACCGCTATTAAAGGCATGAATGGAAATGCTGTACGTCCTCACGCCCAAGTTTACCCTCGTTTCTATATGGACATGGCTGACGAAATGGGGATCTGCGTACTGAATGAAACAGCCAACTGGGCCAGTGACGGTGGTCCCAAATTAGATTCTGAACACTTCTGGAAAGCCTCAAAAGACCATTTGAAACGTTTTGTACTACGCGACCGTAATCACGCGTCTGTTTTCGGATGGAGTATCAGTAACGAAAACAAGCCTGTTATCCTACATGTATACAATCGTCCCGAACTGATACCATCCCAACAGAAGGCATGGGAAGAATGGCGTGATATCGTACGTCTCTATGATCCGACCCGGCCTTGGATTTCATCCGATGGAGAAGATGACGGAAACGGCATATTACCTGTAACTGTGGGGCACTATGGAGATATAAACTCCATGAAAAAATGGATTGGTATCGGAAAACCTTGGGGTATAGGTGAGCATAGTATGGCTTACTACGGGACACCGGAACAAGTGTCTAAGTACAACGGAGAACGTGCCTACGAATCGCAAGAGGGCCGTATGGAAGGTCTGGCAAATGAATGCTATAATTTGATAGCTAACCAACGCAAAATGGGAGCATCGTACACTACCGTATTTAATATGGCATGGTATGCACTGAAACCGCTACCACTCGGAAAAAGAGATATCAGTAAAATCCCTACTGTTAATGAAGATGGAATATTCTTCGGAGAATACCGCGAAGGAGTCCCCGGTATACAGCCCGAGCGTGTAGGTCCCTACAGCACAACCTTTAATCCCGGTTACGACCCAACTTTACCACTCTATCAGGAATGGCCGATGTACGGTGCTTTACGTGCAGCCAATGCGCCGGGAGCTCCAGCATGGTCTCCTTACGCTGTCATTGACAAATCACAGTATGAGGCTCACGAAACCACACCTATAACAGATAACTATAAAGAAGTAGTCTTCATCGGTAATCCAAATAGCAAAGTGAAACAGTTATTAGATGGACAAGGAGTCATATTTACATCGAAAGTAACCAATCCTTCTTCCCTGCTTTATATTGTAGATGGTAGTCAAACATTGGATACAACAGCTAAAAAAGAGATACAAAAACAAATTGCAAAAGGTGCAGATATCTGGATTTGGGGAATCACACCGGAAACAGTTAATGGATATAATAAAATTCTACCTGTCCCAGTAGCTCTAGATGTATTGAAACGTTCTTCATTCCTTCCTGTACAAAAAGCATGGATGCGTGGTCTTAACAATTCAGACTTCTATTTCTGTGAACTTCAAAAAGCAGATGCCTGCAACTATTCATTAAAAGGAACCTTAGTAGAAGAAGGAGATGTCTTGCTGAATGCCTGTAAAACGGACTGGCGTAAATGGAATAAACGGCCGGAAGAAATCAAGACGGCCGGAACAATCCGCAGCGAATATGAATGCACAGCCGCTACACCCGTATTTGTAAAATACCAACAGGGTGCATCTACTTTCTATTTGAATACATTAACAGAGTTTGCCAATTCAGAGAAAGGATATAATACCTTGAACATTATTCTGAAAAATGCCGGTATTAGCTATAAAAAGCCTGAGATAAATATTAATGAAGTATTCTTCTTACGGGATAATCAGGTGAATTTCCCGGTAGCAACCAAAGATAAACTGGTAAAAACAAATGAAGGCTGGGCTTTGGAGTTCTACGTATTCAGTCCTCGTCCACTAGACGATTTACTGATTGAGCCGAATATGCCGAAACTGTCATTGATGTTAAAAGCTAAGAAACGTGAATTATCCATCAACGATAAACCCTACAACAACATCTCTCACAATGGCCGCAATGAAGTCATTTACAAAGAACTGCCTTTGTTGCAAGGATGGAATAAACTGGTTATTAAAGTAGGAAATGAAGATCGGCATGAGTTTAGCGGTTTCTTCAAATGCGACAATAAACAAGATTTTCTTCCATTATTAAAAGCCTCCTTTATTAATCCGGAAGCCAAATAATAGAGTATTAATATAATAAACATATCATGAAAATTACACATCTTTTCGCTACTGTAGCAATTTGTTTAATGATAGGAGCGTGTGATGGAGGACAACGCATAGTCAACCGGAGTCCGGTTGACTATGTTAATCCATACATAGGGAACATCAGCCACCTGTTGGTTCCTACATTCCCGACCATTCAATTACCCAACAGTATGCTTCGTGTCTATCCCGAACGCGCAGACTATACAACTGAACTTCTGAACGGACTTCCACTGATCGTTACCAATCATCGGGAACGTTCCGCATTCAACCTCAGCCCTTATCAAGGCGAAACACTCCACCCGATCATCACTTTCAATTACGATAACGAGCATCTCACACCTTACTCATACGAAGTGGAGTTAGACGATAATCGCATGAAAGCCGAATACGCACTTTCACATCAGGCTGCTCTCTATAAAATAACATTTGAAGCGGACAAGTCGGCCTATATCATTGTGAATTCCCGCAACGGTTCCATTCATGTAGGCGAAAATTTCATCAGCGGTCATCAACGACTAAGTGACAATACCAATGTCTACGTATATATCGAACCACAGGAAAAGCCATTAAGCACCGGCATTTTGGAAAATGGAATTATTGAAGCCAGCAAAGATAATGCCGAAGGTATAAATGCTTGTGCAGCATGGCGTTTCCCGGAAGGAACGACAACAGTCAGTCTCCGTTATGGTATCTCCTTCATTAGTGAAGAACAGGCTGAAAAGAATCTACGTCGCGAATTAAAGGATTACAATATAGAAAAACTGGCACAAACAGGGCGAGAGATATGGAATGAAGCACTTGGACGTATAAAGGTAGAGGGAGGAACGGAAGATGATAAGATTGTATTGTATTCTTCATTCTACCGTACATTCGAACGCCCAATTTGCATGAGTGAAGACGGTCGCTATTTCAGTGCTTTTGATGGTAAAGTACATGATGATAACGGTACTCCCTTCTATACCGACGACTGGATTTGGGATACTTACCGCGCAGCACATCCGCTCCGTACCCTGATTGACCAGAAAAAAGAAGAGGACATCATTGCCTCTTATTTGCTTATGGCTGAACAAATGGGAAATATGTGGATGCCGACTTTCCCCGAAGTGACTGGTGACACACGCCGCATGAATTCCAACCATGCCGTAGCCACCATAGCCGATGCTTTGGCTAAAGGGCTGAAAGTAGATACGGTCAAAGCTTATGAAGCATGCAGAAAAGGAAGAAAAAACGCTTGCCCCCTGGTCGGGAGCGGTAGCCGGTTGGCTGGATAACTTCTATCGGGAAAACGGATACATACCCGCCCTCCGTCCTAATGAAAAAGAAAATGACCCGAATGTACATCCATTTGAGAAGCGCCAGCCTGTTGCTGTCACATTGGGAACCAGCTATGACCAATGGTGTCTCTCCCGCATAGCAGAAGCATTAGGTAAAAAAGAGGAAGCCGCTCACTACCTGCAATGTTCTTACAACTATCGAAATATATTCAATGAGGAAACCGGTTTCTTCCATCCGAAAGACAAAGAAGGCAATTGGATTGAGCCTTTCGATTATCGTTATTCCGGCGGAATGGGTGCCCGTGAATATTATGGAGAAAACAATGGCTGGGTTTATCGCTGGGATGTACCCCATAACGTATCCGATCTGATTAACCTTATGGGAGGGAACGAGCAGTTTATCGCCAACTTAGACCGTACGTTCAGTGAACCGTTGGGACGTAGCAAATACCAGTTCTATTCGCAACTACCAGATCATACAGGTAACGTAGGACAGTTCTCCATGGCTAACGAACCATCGTTGCACATACCTTATCTATATAACTACGCCGGTCAACCCTGGAAAACACAAAAGCGCATCCGTCAAATGTTGAGAACATGGTTCCGCAACGACCTTATGGGTATGCCTGGAGATGAAGATGGCGGTGGTATGACCTCATTTGTAGTTTTCTCTTCACTCGGTTTTTATCCTGTCACTCCAGGTTCACCGACCTACAACATCGGAAGCCCTCTTTTCACAAATATAAAGATAACACTCAGCAATGGCTCTATATTTGAGGTCGAAGCAAAAAATGCTTCTGATAAAAACAAATATATCCAGTCCGCTACCTTAAACGGGCAGGAGTGGAATAAACCTTGGTTTAGCCATGAGGATTTAAAGAATGGCGGTAAGCTGGTATTGATAATGGGTAGCAAACCTAATAAGGCTTGGGGTAGTGGAGCAGACGCCACTCCCCCATCAGTAGAAAATAAATAAGCTCTATCCGATTACATAAAGATGTCTCAAAGTAGAATTTTGGATATGAATATTCTATTTTGAGACATTTTTTTCCTATTTTTGCACCTACAAACTGTAGAACAGACTGAAGTAGAAAATACTATGAAATATCAACTACAAATATTGTTTTTTATCTTACTTTGCCTGGTAGGCAAATTGGAAGCATCTTCCTTATATGATTACGGACTTTATCTCAAATCCCATGCTGTGCCGGCAGTAGAAAGAACGACCTTATATTTAGACGATAACCAGCCTTTTCCTATAAAGAATAATTTCACTATTTCTTTCCAGATATATGTACGTACCAATGAGCCTGATTTCGGTTCTATTCTCCATCTGCATACGAATACCAATCAATATATTCGTTTCTCATTTGTAGCGGGTGAAGAAAGACACTTCCCGGCGTTGGTACTCAACGAAGGTATCATCACCATAGACACTCCTATCGAACGCGAGAAATGGTTGGACGTCTCATTACATCTGCGACTGAAGGACAATGTCATAGAAGTAGACTACGATAACAAAAAAGTGTCAGCCATGGTTCCTTTAGAGGATACAAAAAACATTTCTGCCCTATTTGGACAGATGGAAAACTATCTGGCAGATGTGGCTCCCATCAATTTGAGGAACATAACCGTCACACAAGACGGTGAGCAAACACGTGAATGGAAGTTATGGAAACACAACGACGATGTTTGTTACGATATGAAAGAAAAAGCAATAGCCCGCGCTATCCATCCTTTTTGGCTGATTGATAACCATATCGAATGGAAACTGATCCACCAAGCTCATATTCCCGGAAGGCTGGATGTCGCCTTCAATGCCCGTGAGGCATTATTCTATTTAGTAAAACCGCAATCTATTGAAGTATTAGATGAAAAAGGAACACTACAACAGGAAATAGTGATACGTGGAGGATATCCTGCCGTAGAATATCCCAACCATCTATTATATGATACTTTAACCAATAAATTGGTATCCTATTATTTAAAAAAAGGTGCCACATCTTATTTTTCATTCGACACCAATAAATGGAGTAATGTAGAGCGTAATATGGATGAAGCCAGTAACTATAATCATGCCAGGACATTTAATCCCGCCGACTCTTCTTTTTATTTTTTCGGTGGATATGGATTTTATCAGTATCGTAATGATTTATTCCGGATGAAGTCTGGTAGTTATAAGCTGGAACAAGTGGAATACGAACGGCCCCTCTATCCCCGTTATTCTGCGGCTATGGCTATAGTAGGTGACGAATTATTTGTTTTTGGCGGCAGAGGCAATAAATATGGCAAGCAGGAGTTAAGTACTCATTTCTATTTTGGTTTATGTGCTATTAATCTGAAAACCAATCAGTCGCGCATGGTATGGCAACGAAATTCTCCTCAGAAAGACGGAACGCTCATGGCCTCCTCTATGTATTTCGAGCCTTCAGACAGTTCCTTTTATGCCGTTTCGATGAATAAAGGAGGAGTGTTATGGAAAATCTCAATGAAAGACTCTGTTTACACTGAGGTTTCAAAACCCATTTATAACGAATCGAACTACCAGGATTGCGATTTCAGTCTCTATTCTTCACCCGTTCATGGAAAACTATTTTTAGTATTAGACAAGATACTCAATGACCACACTCACAATGTATACATCTATTCCATCAATATGCCTCTTGTGAACGAAGGAGATATACGACAGTCGGCCAATACGACAATCGTTAATGGCCATAAATACCTATATATTACTGGAATCATATTATTGTTCATAGCAGCGGGCATAATTTTCTACCGTTCCAGATGCAGTAACAGAAAAGACAAAACAATTACCATTAAGGAGATTGAGGAGGTCCCGGTTATCATAGGGCATCACAATACTCCGGAAAAAACAGTGGTAACCGAACGTACAACAATGCAAGAAAAAGACACTATACAGGAAACAGATGCAGTCTCCGTAAAACCTACAAACTATTACGACCGTAGCCGTGCATCAATTTCCTTATGCGGATGTTTCAATGTACGGGATAAAGATGGAAACGACATAACTTCCAATTTTACTCCCCGTCTGAAACATTTACTTATCTTGCTTATACTTTATACAGAGAAGAATGAGCAAGGTATACTCGCCTCCAAAACAACAGAAATACTGTGGCCTGAAAAGGAAGAGACGTCTGCTCGCAACAACCGCAATGTAAACTTGCGTAAGTTACGTGTATTGTTAGAAAGCATCGGAGACGTAGAAGTCATAACTGAAAATAATTTCTTACGTATCAAATGGGGAACAACCGTATTCTGCGATTACCACACCCTATTAACCTGTACTCAACAATTTGAGCAAGAGAAGAGCGAAGAGCTGCTCAATCGGATATTGGAATTGCTGTTATACGGTCCTCTGCTGCCCAATACAATTTTTGACTGGTTGGATGATTTTAAAGATGCTTATTCCAGCCATTCCATTGATCTACTCAAGAATCTATTGGATATCGAAATTCAACGAAACCACCAGGAAATGATAATTCGCCTTGCCGATATCATGTTCCTGCACGACCCATTGAATGAGGAAGCGTTAGCAGCAAAGTGCGCCGTACTTTCCGCACAAGGGAAAAAAGGTATTGCTAGAAACTTATATGATCGTTTTTGCAAAGAATACCGCGATTCTATGGGGGAAAATTACAAAACCCAGTTTGCTGATTTATAGTCTTTCTGAATATTATTTCTAAAACTTTTTTTATCTATAATTTTTCCCTCTCACTTTTTCATTGAAACATTTAATCATGAAGTCTAGTGAGAGGGATTTCTTCATCCTTGCTTCTCATCCCTCATAATCAAACAAAAGCATGATTATAAGAAAAATAAAGGATTAATTCACATTTAATTGTTTTTTAATCCCCGATTAATTGCAAACATCCTCTTTTTTTTATTGTCTTTCAGTTCATTTGCAGAAAATTAATCTTAATGATAAACATATTATGAATAAAGAAAGAAACCCTTAATCTAGTTTGTATGATGAGCTTAATATGATTCAGGCTCCTCTCATCCGACTATTCTTAATTTAGTGATTACTCATAAATAAATTCATGAAAAACATGAAACAACGATTTTCTAACTACATGAGATATTATGAAAGAAGTCTCATTTTTATTTTGATGCTGTTCAGTGTTTCGGTCATACAAGCACAAAACCGAACGTTAAAGGGAACAGTGACCGATGCGCAAGGTGAGCCTATTATCGGTGCTAACGTTGTGATAGTGGGCGGTACAAAAGGTGTAATAACCGACCTTGATGGTAAATACTCTATTCAGATTCCTGAAAGTGGTGCTGTATTAAAATTCTCCTACATTGGCTTTAAAGCCAAGTCATTCAATGTAGCAAAAGGAAAAAATGTATTAAACGTGACATTGGAAGAAGATGCCGTCATGCTGGAACAAACCGTAGTAACAGCAATGGACCTGCGCCGGGATGAGAAATCTCTTTCTACTGCTTTTCAGAAGATGGATGTAGCGAATATGACCGAAACCCGGGATGCGGGTTTTGTCAATATGCTACAAGGAAAAGTAGCAGGGTTGCAAGTGATCTCCAATGGCGCGGCGGGATCTGCCACCGTACGAATCCGTGGAGCCAATTCTATTTCAGGTAATAACCAGCCACTTTATGTTATTGATGGTGTACCTATTATTAACAATGTATTAGACGGTGA
>OGHS01000757.1_pt1 | contig 12618 bp, 7 predicted proteins | sample 1571611 | NCBI WGS metagenome assembly OGHS01 (sample SAMEA2581944, study PRJEB24529) | metagenome | biome: Human gut stool | place: China | collected 2011 | reverse complement strand
GGCGTACATTGCCGGAAAGGTATTCATCAGCAGTCACATAATGGGGTGTGCCGTCCTGTTCCAGCTGTCCCGGCACACGGAAGATCACGCCTTGCAGTTCTCCGGCCAGTGCTTCTTTTGTTTTTCCGGTAAGCCGACTCATATAGCTCATATCTACGCAGGCTTTTTCCGAGATGGACACCGCCAGTGCTTCGCTTGCCGTATCCACAGTAGCCACTGCCTGATGGGGCTTGATGGTTCGTTTGGTGAACATATCCGCCTTACGTTCCAGTTTCCCGTCCTCGTCGATGACTTCCAGCGCACAGAGCAGGTAATAGGAAGAATCATCTGCATAGGCCAGCCGATTTGCACGGTCATTGATAAGGCCATATTTTGCAGAAAAGCTGTCATAGAGGCTGTTCAGTTCCGCCTGCTTTTGGGTAATGGTGCTGTCTGGAACCGCTGCATCCATCTGAAGGTCGATCAGTTCCTGCACACAATCACGCAGTCCCACAAGACCTTTCACACGGGCTTCGGCGGTGGCGTTGAGGTCAGGGCGCACCATGCGGCTGTTTTCCCGATAGTACACCTGCCCGTCTACAATGGCATAGGAATAGTTCTTCACATTGGGGTCGGCAGGAATGGAGGTGTCAATGGCTTCGCCTTCGCCCAGCTCCGGCAGCTCTGCCTCCTGATAAGTGCCATGAATGTACTTCACAGCATCATGCAGCTGGTCGGAAAGCTCCAGTCCCTCGATAGGGTTCACGGTGTAGTCCATACCATGAGCAGTGCTTACCGGCTCCTGTCTGCCCAGCACCATTTCCGGGTGGTCGATAAAATACCGGTTGATGGCAAACCCGTCCTCCGTCTGTCCGGTCTGGGTCCATTCCGGCACGATGTCCAGCGGGCGATCCCGCTTTTGGAGGAAGATGATGTCCGATACAACCTCGGCACCGGCATTCTTTTTGAACGCGTCATTAGGCAGACGGATCGCTCCCAGCAGCTCGGCACGCTGGGCAAGATAGCGACGCACGGTGGAATCCTTGGCGTCCATAGTATAGCGGGAGGTCACAAAAGCTACCACACCGCCGGGACGCACCTGATCCAGTGCTTTGGCGAAAAAGTAATTATGAATGTTGAAATTCAGCTTGTTGTAGGCTTTGTCATTGACCTGATACTGACCGAAAGGCACATTGCCGATGGCAAGGTCAAAGAAGTCACGCCTGTCGGTGGTCTCAAAGCCGCCTACTGTGATGTCCGCCTTGGGATAGAGCTGCTTTGCAATACGCCCGGAAACCGGGTCCAGCTCCACGCCGTACAGACGGCTGTTTCTCATTTCCTCCGGCAGCATACCGAAGAAATTGCCCACACCCATAGATGGCTCCAGAATATTTCCGGTTTCAAATCCCATACGGTCCACAGCATCGTAAATCGCTTTGATGACCGTAGGACTGGTGTAATGGGCGTTTAGGGTGGAGCTTCTGGCGGCGGCATATTCCTCCGGGGTCAGCAGCTCTTTTAGCTGGGCATACTCTAAAGCCCATGCCGGTTTCTCCGGGTCAAAAGCATCAGAGAGACCGCCCCAGCCCACATATCGAGAAAGAACCTCCTGCTGTTCGGGGCTTGCCTGCTGTCCGGCAGCTTCCAGCTCTTTCAGCAAACGAATCGCATTGACATTTGCCTGGAACTTGGCTTTCGGACCGCCTTCGCCCAAATGCTCATCGGTAATGCGGAAGTTTTTTGCATTGCGACGCAGGTTAGCCTTGTATTCCTCATAGGAGGCTTCCTCGGCAGCTTTGGCATTGGGGAAGGTCTGCCACTGGCCATTGACCTGAATGGAAACCGGGTGTTCGTCCAGCACTTCCTCAAAGGTTTTCTCCGGCTCTGTCACAGGGGCTGGTGGCTCCGGCTCCTCGATATGCAGTCGTTCCACCACCACATCATAAGGCAGATTGTTCTTATCGCCCGGATAGACGGCCATGGTCTCGGAATGGAAGGTCGGAGATTCGGTAGCCGGTTGGGGCTGTTCCTGTCCCAACCCGTCCTGCTGACGGGCGTACATCCCGCGCAGCAAAGGTGCAACCTCATCCCAGCGGAAATACAGCACAGCCAGACGCTTTTCCTCTGCATCCATGACTTCCAGCTCTATGCCCTGTGCCGTGGTACGGTAATCGGCAATATCGCCAGTCTCCAGATTCAGTGTCTCGATCTCACCGGAATAGGCTCTGCTCAGCCAGTAGGCGATCTCGCTGTTGCTCCTGCCGGATTGCAGCAGCGTGGAAATCTGCTTTTTATCCGCTTCATCCATCAGTCCATGAGCCAATACATCCCGCAAGTCCTGATCTGCCTTGTCCGGGTCAATAGGAAGAAACTCGGTATAGTAAGCATTGCGGCGGTCTGCCCGAAGCAGCTGCTCGAACTGTTCTTTGCGCTCTGCCCGGTAGATGGGATATACCATCCCGGTGGGCAGAAGCTGTACGGTGTCCTCCCGCAGCTCGGTGATCTGATAGGCGTCATCCTCGATATACACGGTATCGCCCACGGCATAGACCGGGGCGGCAGGGTCATAGGAGGTTCTTTGCGGAGTTGGGCGGCGAACTGCATCATATTCCTCATCGGAAATGGAAACTTCGGAAGTCTGCTCTGTCTCGGCAGCTGCGATCTGCTCTGCATCCGACATCACCCGCTGGATAAACGGGTCATTGTCCAGTTTTTCCGGGTCTGCCACCTGACCGTTGACGATCCCTCTTTCCTCCAGGGCTTCCCGAATGGCGATGGGGTCGATGTTGTCAAAACGGTCCTGTTCTTCTTCGGTATAGAATCGGTCCTCCTGAATGAGCTGGGCAATCCGGCGCTGTACCTTCGGCCAGGGCAGCTGCGTTTCCTCCGGGCTGCCGGCACGGACAACAAACAGGCTGTTGCTGTTACTGCCGCCGTATTCCTGAGCCAGCCATGCGGAGGTATCTTTTTCTCTTGCATGGTCTTTCATATAGCGGATAACAGCGTGTTTACTCTCGATATTGCCGTTCCATGCACAAAGGGCAGTATCAATATCTTCCTGAGAAAGAGGGCGCAGAAGCTCATGGAGCTTTGGATAGGTTTCGTCGATCACTTCCCGGTGCAGACGCTGGCGGAACTCCGGCACATCCGAATAAAGGCGGATCAGCTCCATATCCTTAGAGCCAAGAACCGCACGGCGCACAGCGGCATTGCCCTCGATGACAGCATTTTCACGGTCAGAATGACCGCAGGCATTGCGGTATGCGGCATCCTCGGAAATGGCGGCAGTCACCACAGGCTTATACTGCTCAAACTGCTCCCGAAGGGTAGGCTTTGGCGTTTCTTCCTCCACCTCCGGCTGCTGGGCTTGGATGGCATCTTCTTCTGCCAGTTCCTTTTCAGCCTGGATTTTGTCATACTGCGCCTGTTCCTGTTCGGTAAGATAGCGGCCTTTCTGAACAAGAGAGGTAATGCGCTTGGCAACCTTTTCCCAGTTCAAGTGAACATCCGGGCAGTCCTGCTTTTTATAGTGCAGTCCTTTCCCATCGTGATCTTCGCCGCTGTGTGTTGCGCCGGACAGGGCATGAGAGCGTCCGCCAATGCCATACTCGTCTTTGAGGAATCTCACTTTCTCCTTATCCGTATGGTTTTCCATGAAGAACGCATAGATACGGCCTTTTCCTCCGGCAAAACTGCTGCCGCCGGTCATGGCGGCGTCGATCTCATCCTCGGTAATGAAGTGCTGGACGGTTGGCACTTGGGAAAGGTCTGAAGAAAAACTCCTGCGGGGCAGGTCGAGGTCCTTCAGGTTCTCCCAAATCTCCCTTGGTCTGTGGTAGTGAAAGCGCAACAGGTCACGGTCCTGCTGATAGGCAGTCCAGAAGGCGGCGTATTCTTCCTTGAGGGTCTGGCGGAAAGCCGGGTCACTCAGCTGCTCCGTCAGGCGGCGAGTCTCCTCCGGGAAACCATTGCCTTTGATCTCTGACAGGCAGGACAAATATCCGGCTTCTCTGGCACCCTCACTAAGATCGTGATACAGATACCAGAGTTTTTCTGCAAGGAGGGAGCGTTCATAGCCTGCCGCTTCTGCAAGCTCCACATTGGAGGCAAACTGGCCGCTCTCCAAAAGCTCCCCGATACGCTCTGCGGCGCTCTCCCAGGAAATGACCTGGGCAGACCTGTCATAACGGACAGACTTCCCGTGGGAAAGATGGATACCATCCTCGGCATACCATGCGCTCACACTGCCAAGGCCGTTGCCGCCGTGGTACAGCGTTTTCAGTATCTCGGCAATCTCAGCGGTGGTTTTCTGCTTTTCAAAGGCTGCAACCACACGCTCCCTCTGGCGGTCTGTATTGCCGCCCAAACGCAGCACATGGTCAATATCATTTTGGGCAAAAGAAAAAGCAGAGGATGTATGCGCTACATTCTCTGCTTCATCTATGGATTGGATCTGTTCCGCTTCGGAGAGGAACAGGTTTAGGGTCAGCTGTTGATAAGCTCCGCCATCAGGATCTCCTCTGCCTGGGCTTTGCAGGTGTTCATCAGCCCCACCCACTTCATGGGATCGCTGGCTTTCAGTTCCTCGGTGGCTCCCGCTTCCTTCGCCAGCTGGGGCATCATCTGTTCCAGTCTGCTCTGGGCGGTCTCGTCGATCTCGATGAGGTGCGGGTACAGCTTCTCGCTCAGCAACATCTGGTTGTAGAGGATGGGACGGTGTTCTTTCAGGTAGGTTTTCCTCATCCTGCCGTACTTGCCCAGGGGTTTCTCCGGCTGCTGGCTCAGCTTCAGGTCGGGAATCTGATAGTCTCCGTTCTGGATGTAGGTCATGGGATTGTTCATCTTGCTTGCTCCTTTCTTGGTTGGCTTCGCGCTCTGCATTTCGGACGGTAACGCCGATCTGCCGCAGCACCTGCTGGTTGATCTGGCTGACCGCTGTTCCCAGCGCCCCGATGGTGGACGGGGTGTTGAAATCAAAGATCGCCATGAAATCTTCGTGGTCGAAGTAGCGTTCCGGCTCCAGTCCACAGCGGGACATCAAAGCGTAAGTGATGCTGACGGTGGCGGCTGCCTTGAACTGCACTCCGATGTTATACTCATCATATTCCTCCAAAAAGGAACCGTCAACGATATAGAAGAAGTCCTGCTGATGCTCCGTCCAGTATTCCTCGGCCAGTTTTCCGGCTACCTCCGTGAGCTGTCCGGCAAGGTCATCACCGGAAACATCATAGGTGCGCTCCAGCATGGCCTGCACGGAATCCAGATGGCGCTCCTCCAACTGCCACAGCCAGGGAGTGCGGGAATGTTCACGGGTTCCGGTGTCGGAAATGTCAAAGACATAACGCAGGCGAGGTCTGTCCCCGGAATCATCCACCAGAGCGATTCCCTTGGAACCGCGCCTTACATACCGGCCCATCTTTTCATTCCACAAATCGTACTCTGCACAGGCGGTAGCGTCCGGGCGCTGGGCGTAGATCATCAGCTGCTCATGGAACGGATACTTGTAAAGTCGGGCTGCCGTAGTAAGGAACCCTGCCCATTCCTGCCAGCTCCCCGTGAGCTGTGTTGCCACCTTGTCCGCCATCTGCGCATATAGTTCAGCTTTGGTTGGCATAGTGTTCTGTCCTCCTTTCAATTTTGGGGTAAAAAGGCGGGGTGGCAGATCGCCACCCCATCCCTGCGGTTATGTTGTTTACTGGTCAAAATCCGGGTACAGCTCCAGTTCGGCAAACTTCTCATCGGTCATCGCACAGAGCTTCGTAAGGGCGCTGTCGGTCAACTCTCTCAGCTCCGTTTCCTCCGGCGAAAGCTCGCCGCGCATCTCACGCAAACTGTCAATCAGCCCGGTGCGGCTGCCGGTATTGTAAATGCACATCAGGTTCATTTCCTCAAAAGTAAAGTTTCCCATATCAAATCTCCCTTTCCGCACTCTTTTTGGGTGCTGTCTTTTTGTGTTCTGCCTTGGGCTGGCTTTTCAGCTGCTCCATGACGGACTTTTTCTTTTCCCGTTCCTCCCGATGGGCAGCGGCAGCCAGATCCATCAGGGAAATGGGCTGACCGCTGCGGGCCTGCTGTTCCAGCTCTGCCACCGTAGGCTCTTTTGCGCCATTGTTGATGATACCGTCGATCATGCCGTAATCGTCCTCCACGTCCATCTCCGCATTTTTCAGCGGATTTTCCGGCAGGAATCCGGGGATCTGGGTAAAACCAACACTGTCACAGTAATGACAGGATACCTTACCATCCTGCCTGATTGCAACGATGTCGCTGACACTCATGGAGGGACTGTGAAAGTCCACGGGCTTTTCCAGATTGAATTGCTGATAGAGTTTTTCCAACTGCTCCGGCACCGTGCCAGACGCACTTAGCGGAGCTGTGTAAATGAGGTCATAATTGCTGCGGTCTATGGAAATGTCATGGGACTTTAACCAATCCAGATTCATAAAGCGCACATTCTGCGGATCGTCACGACTTACCTGATAGATGGCAAAGCAATCTCTGTTCTGAGAGAGAAATGCCTGTTCGCGTTCCTGCTGATGTTCCTGACGCTCCATGACCTTTTCGTGGAACTGAGGGCTTTTCTCCCATTCCTCATGGTCCACACCGAAAAGACCGCCATGATCCATGATTTCCTGCGGGTCAAACACCATGCTCTCCGTATTGTCCTCATGCAGCACATAGACGGTCAAACCGGCGGCATCCAGTTCCAGCGCCCGTTCTCTGGTAACAGGGAGCATCCCATCATAGGAGTAGCCGTATTCCTGCATATCTGGTGTGGAGACCTGCTCATCCGGCATGGGGTATTCATCCAGTGCCTGCTCCTGTGCTTCCGGCAGCTGGGAAGAAGCAATCATCTGACTGGTCTCTGCCTGCATTTGCTGATAGGCCGCTTCCTGCAAGGTCTCAATCATGGACATAGGAGCGTGTCTGAGCGAAGTGCTGTCCAGATTGTTGTCATCACAAATCTGGAGAACTGCATTTTTGCGGGAAAGCTCCGGCATATCCAGCTGACCACCATCCAGCTCTTTCATGGATGCGGCATCGTAAAGGGTATAGTCCCATCCGCTGTCACAGGACTGGATATGAAGATAGGTGGCATCGTTGATCAGAAACAAAGCCTCCTGCTGGTTGGCATCCGCCCCCAGCACTTCCATTTCCGGCATGGCCGCAGCCAGTTCCTTTACCGCTTTTTGCACCAACGGATTATCACGGTAATAGTCGATTGCCTGAATGGTGTCCAGGTCAATGGTCTGTCCGGTCAAAATCGGAAACGGTCCTTCATAGTCGCTTCCATCTTTCAGCTCAAACCCAATCCCTTTGACCCCGTTCATTCGCTCTGCCGGAATTTCCTGATAGATGCGGACCGCCTCCTCCAAAGACAGGTTATCGTGATATTCTCCAAGGTTTGAAAACTCCATGCACTCTGCCACATAGTAAGTCAGATTGCCGGTTGGCTGCTCTATCGGGGCGGTTTCCGGCTCTGCCTTTGCATGGAGATCAATCCCACGCTCTTTGCATATTTCCTTATAGTGGCGCTCAATGTCAGAGATCAAAGTGCCGGAGGTCTTATTGATGGTCTCCAAACTGGCTCTCAGCTCTTTCAGCTCCTTGCCCTGACTCCAGCTTGCAATATAGCCGAAGCTGTTTTCTCCGGTCTCGATGCCAAAATATTTGCAGACCGCATAGGAGATGCTTTCAGCCTCCACTTCCTCCGTGTGGCGGTCTTTCCTCTGTTCTTGCAAAAACTGGGTGAGGGTAGAAAAGCCGCCAACAAAATTCAGCCCTTCTTCCTCGGTCAGCATCAGGCGTCCATCTTCCGCCAGCTCCAGCGGCTCTGTCAGCAGAACGGAGCCTGCATGGTTTACAACCACTCGTTCTTCTACACAGACTGGCTCTCCGGGGTCGTAGTCAGAACCGCGCAGGTCATAGCAATAAACGCCCTCCGGCAGATTATCACGGACAATCCGCCCATTGGAGAACAGACCGGGTTTATCAAACAGCTCGATCTCCTGATATTGCTCGTCATTGGCAATCTGAATCTTTTTCTGATTGTGGAGCTTGCTGTGGGCAATCTCGTGTACTGTGGCCGAAACCGTCTGCACCTCACTCATGCCCTGACGAATGGCGATTTTCTGATGATCGGCAGAAAAATAGCCGTCCGTATCGGCGGCCATTGCTTCAAAAGTGATCGGCACCGGCGCACTGCGGCGCAGGGCCTCCATGAATGCCTCATAATTTGGCACATTGCCGGAAAGGGAGGAAGCAAGCTCCGGCAAAGGTTTCCCGTCGGTCTGACTCACATCAAAGACCTTGACAGGGCGAAACATGGGAATCTCGATTTCTTTTTCCTCTGTGACGATCTTTCCGTCTTTATCCAGAATCGGAGCCTTGGTATCTGGGTCCAGCTTCTGCTCTGCTTTGGCTTTTTCGCTACGGAAATAGGCGAGGTCAGTTTTTGGTTGGGTCATGGCATCACGCTCCTTTACAACATTAGTGACATTCGACATTTTTGTTGGTTCGTGGTACACTACATCCAATCGTTGCGAATCAGTTGGAGGTGGTTGTGTTGCTTTCTCTGTACTTAGCTGTTCTTGACGATCAAAGCAATGAAGAACAGTTTATAGCTGTATATAATACTTACAAGCGGCTGGTCTATCATACCGCTTACAAAATTATGGGCGATTCGTATCTGGCAGAAGACGTACTGCAAGAAGTGTTTTTGTACGTTGCCAAAAATTTTTCTAAAATTCATCGAGAAAACTGTCACGAACTTGCCGCTTATCTCGTTAGTTGTAGTAGAAGCCGTGCATACGATATGCTTCGCAATCAGCGAGAAGAGCTGCTGGAAGAAGTATCGGACGCACCAGATGGTGCCCCGGTGCCGGATGATGCAGCAGTCAGCGCCGACAACATCGAACACCTGACAGAACTGATCGGACAGATGAAACCGATGTACCGTGACCCACTGCGCCTTTTGGCAATGGGCTACACCAACCGGGAGATTGCCAAATCGCTTGGACTGACGGACGAAGTGGTTCGGATGCGGCTTTTCCGTGGAAGAAAACTATTGTGGAAGGAGTTGAACCACTATGAGTGAGCAGACAGAAGTTTCTTTTGACACTGCGTTGATGATGGCAATCCATGCAGATGCACAGAAAGAACTGAACGAGCTACCAACTCCGGCGCAGCTTAAAGAACGCTACCCGGACACTTCCCGATGGGATGCCCGCCTGCAAGCGGCGTTGCATAAACGCCGCCCTGTGCTGAAACGAGTGCTTATTGCGGCCCTGACGCTGGTAATTTTAACTCTCGGTGCGCTTACAGTAAGTGCGGACTTCCGCAAGGCAGTCTACACGATGATTCAGAAGTTCTTGCCGATTGAGATGCAGCTGACGTATCAAGTGGACGGCGAACCGTTGGAACGATTGCCGGATGGATACAGCGATCATTATGTGCCGGACGGCTTTGAACGAGATCGTGAGCAGGAATTTGAAAGCGCAGAAAACTTTTTGCACGTTTACTCGTCAAAAGGAAGCGGCAAAGGATATACTGTTCGATGCTCCATTATACAGCCGGGGCAACAGTCCTCGTTTGACAATGAGCATACAACTTATGAGAACGTAAAAGTTGGAGACGCAGACGCAACTTTGGGAACGAGCGTAGAAAAGAACGGCGATACAGTATATATTTTAAGCTGGGAGCAGAGAGGCATTTCAAACACGATTATGGGAAACATCTCACAAGATGAGATTGCGAGAATCGCTGAAAACATTTTTAATATGAGCCTCCATGTTATTTGTTAGAATCAACAAATAACATGGAGATTTTTTGTATAAGCGTACAAACATAACGAAAAACAGAGATTTTTTCAAAAAAGCTGTCACAAACATAAGGCGAATTACGTTGACTAAGCAAAAGCTCCTATTGGAAGCAAAAAAATGGAGGTGTATAAAATGACAAAGAAAGTGGTTTTCAGCATTTGCACTGCAATGATAGTAGTTTTTTCCTTTGGTTTTTTCAAAGTGAATTTTTTAGATAGAAAAGAATCGAAGCTCACAGTCACAAATGTGGATTTGCAAGAGAACTGTATCTATGCAATAGCAAAAAACCAGTTGTATGATGCCGATGATGAATACATAATTCATGGAGCATCGGATTATTTGAAAGGGCAAGTTCAACTATCGCAAATTAAAGAAGGCGAAACAATTATCGTGATTTCAAATGGAAAAGTTTTACAATCAGATCCATACCAATTTGATACGATATATAGCATTCGGCCACAATGATTGCGCTTCCGAAAAATACACAAATGATAGTTATGTACGGCGGCAAATGCCGCCTTAAAATCAGATGGGTTCGGTATCTTCCTCGCCGGTGTCCTCCGGCTCGTCCTCGGTGGGAATCTCAAAATCGCCCTTGTCCTCGGTGTAGTTTGCATCGGGGTCAAGGGCTTCTTTTTCGGCCTGCTTTTTCTGCTTCTGCTTTGTGAAAGCGTAGAAGCCGCCGCCTGCCGCCAGCGCAATCAGCACGACCACACCCAGAAAGCCGGATGCGATCTTTGTGACCTTGTTTTCCTTGGGCTGTTCCTCGCCGGATGCCGCCGCTTCTTCTGCGGCTTTCTTGGCTTCTTCCTCAGCTTTCAGCTTATCCTGTTCAGCCTGCGCCGCTGCTTCTTTTTCAGCGGTATAAGCGTTCGCTTCTTCCTCCTCCATCAGGGAAAGAAGGTCGGCTTCGTCCACAAGGTTCATAAAGTGAACGGTCTGCTGCCCCTTGGCGTTGCGGTCAATCACCAGATAGAAAGTCGCACCCGACTTCGACACCAGTGTAATGAACTGCTGTCCGCTGCCATCGGAATAGTTGGTGTGGTAGTCGTCCACCAGCGTCAGATTGCCCTCCGGGGTCAGAGCACCGGTTTCCTCATCGGTCACGGTGACTACATCTTCTTCATCGGTGGTAGAAGTCAGGACAGGCTGTTCCGCTTCCTCCACAGGCTCACCGCCATAGGCAAAAGCAGGAGCCGCCATGCCAGCGCACAGTGCCACCGACAGCATCAGGGCGCAGAACTTATTCATCATCTTCATTATCAGATTCCTCCTTGTTGAACGTAGCGCCGACTGCGGACAACGCAGCCGGGGTCGGGGTGGCGGTTGCGGACTGCCGCAGCAGGGCAGCAAGCTGTTCCGGCGTGACCTTTGCAGTCCGCACCATCTCGTTGACCTCGGCGGAATCTTCCTCCTGAATGCGCCGCTCCAGAATCTCGATGCGGTTGTTCAGCTTGATGCGGCGCTCCTTCTCTTTTTCCAGCATCGCCCGCAGCTTATCCGATTTTTCGCTCATAGTTGAACCCTCCATTTCATTTTGAAAGTCGCCCAAAACCGGACAGGTATTTCTGCCAGTAGGACGAGTGAATATCAGCATACTTTATGGGGTCTCCGGCAGACACCATCTTGCCATTTCCAAGGTAGATGCCCACATGACTTTTCCCCGGGGTATCATACGTTCCCTCGAAGAAAACAAGGTCACCGGGCTTTGCTTCGGCCTCGCTGATGTGTTGGCTCTTGTTCCACAAGCCGTTGGCGGTGGTGCGCCCCACATCATAGCCGTTCTGGTTGTACACCCAGCAGACGTAGCCAGAGCAGTCAAATCCGGTTTCCGGGGTGGAACCGCCCCAGACGTAGGGCGTGCCCACATACTTTTGGGCTTCCTTGTAGATGGCGGCGAACTCCTCGTCCGTCAGTGCTTCTGCCGGAACCTGATAGTCGATGCCGGGTGTGCCGGAGCCATCGGAGCCACCGGGCGGCAGACCGCCGTTGAACAGATAAGGCCGACCACCCAGCGTGTCCTGAAAAATCTCGTACCGTTTCCATTGGTCGTTGTTCAGTTCCTCCCGGATAACGACTTCCAGACCTTTGTTCACCAGTTTGGTGTGGAAGATGCGGTACTCGTAAGGCACCTGCGTGGGAACCGGGATTCCTGCCGGACTGATGACCCAGACCGTCTTATACCGTATCTGCACCTCTACCCATGTGGTCAGCTTATACTGCTTTTTGAAGGTCTCCTTCAATTTTCCTTGTACCTCGCTGCGGGTGTAGTCATCATACAAGGTGGTCAGGAACGAAGTGAGCTGCCACGGGTCATGCTCGATGGGATCAAGATGGTACTGGTATTCGTTGTAGCCGGGGTGGTCGGTGGGGGTGCGCTTGATTTTCTTGTCCAGTTCTTTTTCCAACTTTTTATAATCCTGCTCTGCACCCCGGATGTCCCTGTCCTCGGCGGAGTACATGGTCTGCCCGGACACCTGTGTGCCGCCGGAAAAGAGGATGCCACAGGAGGAAAAGCCTGACATGACCATGAGGATGAGCAAAAGAAAAACGCCCACGATCACCAGAACGTGTGCGTTGCTCTTGGCGGTATTCGCCAGCCCTTTCACGGCAGTGCTGACGGCAGTTTTGCCCTTTTCTACCGCCTGTTCCACGCCGGACCGGGCGGCAGATGCACCGTTGGATGCCGCCTTGCCGCCTGCGGTCTGCGCCGCCGTGCCCGACCGGGCGGCGGTATAATAGCTTTTGTGAATTTCTTGCCGCTGTTTCCAACGTGAAAGCCAGTTGGAGCCGCCCTCACCGGTGCCGGATGCGCCTG
>OGHS01000743.1_pt1 | contig 12873 bp, 11 predicted proteins | sample 1571611 | NCBI WGS metagenome assembly OGHS01 (sample SAMEA2581944, study PRJEB24529) | metagenome | biome: Human gut stool | place: China | collected 2011 | reverse complement strand
AATATATTCCATTCCAAACCCCTATCCTTTCTTATTATTTTCTGCTGTTTTTCTCATTAAAATCGCGGACCATGTTTGCTTTTGCGGCCATACTTCCGGCTTTTGCCTTTGATTTTGCGGCATTTGCTTTCTCTAATTCAAGCTCGCGCTGTGCCTCACTCATGTTAGACTTCTTCTCTTCTTTTTTCGGTTCATCAATTTTTCTTGTATTGATCTTAGCAGCATTGGAAATCTGATTTTCAGCGATTCCCATTTTTTCACGTTTCTTCTTTGCCTTTTCCTGATTCTTCTTAATAATATCCTCAAGATTGATTTTCTCAAAATGTTTATTTAAGAAAAACTGCTGAACGCTTCGTACTACGGCACCGGCAATCCAGTAAATACCAAGACCTACAGGAACGGTAAAACACATTACAAATGAAAAGATCGGCATAGTGCGGTTCATCATTTTCATCTGCTGTGCAGCCATATCATTATCGCTATTTCCGTTAGACGGAGCAGCCTGCGGCATCAGCTTAATGTTAAGTACCTGGGTCAGATAAGAAATAACCGGTACAAGAAGTGCTAATACTACAAACAGGAAGTTATGTGACGCAAAGTTCGTCGTCATGACCTGCCATGGTGTATCTGAAATATTCAGTCCCAGAAAGTTGTTTACATGTGAAACTGTATCATAAGTCGCATTGATGGTATCCGTCAAAGAAGGAAATGCACTCTTTAAGTTTTCCCATCCTGCTGAATTCATTTTGTATAAAACATCAACAATAGAGTTCGAAAGAGCAGTCGGATCTGACACTGTAAAATCTGCTGCCGGTGTTGTCATAACTCTTAAATCTGTAACGAGCTGAGTCATCTTATCCTGATAACCGCTTGTTGCCATAATTCCATCAACCAGCGTAGAGAAATTGTTCTTTACACCGGATACATATGCCGGAACATTTAAAAATACACGGTAAAGAGCAAACAACAATGGCATCTGGATCAGCATCTGCACACAGCTGCCTGTGGGAGATACGCCATACTTTGCATAAACCGCCTTGGTCTCCTGCTGCATTGCCATCATGGATGCCTGATCTTTTTTTCCGTTATATTTTTTCTGGATCGCCTGAAGTTCAGGCTGCATCTTCTGTGATAACTTTGAAAATTTCTGCTGTTTGTAAGTTAACGGGAACAAAATAGCGTAGATCACGATAGTAAAGATAATGATGGAAAGACCAACATTCTCAATACCGATCATTGACATCAACGCATAAATACCATTCATTACCCAGCCAAGTACTTTGGCGATCGGTCCTAAAATAGCACCATTGTATGCTGTTAATAACATATCTGACACTTGTAAATACCTCCACTATGGAACTGGATCATATCCACCTTTTGAAAAAGGATTACATCTTAAGATTCTCCATAAAGCAAGTGCTCCCCCTTTTAGAGCTCCGTACTTTTCAACTGCCTCCAACCCATATAAAGAACAGGTCGGGCAATATGGACACTTGGTCGTTTTCATCGGAGAAAGATATTTTCTATAAAACTTAATTAAAGCAATTAATATTTTTTTCAAAATGATTCCATCTTCTTTTTTCTGCAATTAACGATTGATTACTTTGTGAAGACCTCCAAGATGCAGCAGGGCACTCTCTGTTTCATGATAACTGATATCGCGCGCCGTACTTCTTGCGATGACTACAATGTCCAAACCATTATTGAACATGTCTTCATGTAGTCTGTAACTCTCCCGGATCAGCCGGGTCAGATGATGTCTGATAACACTGTTTCCAACTTTTTTACTGACGGATATGCCAAGACGATTTCCTTCTGTATGATTTTCCAGAACATACATTACCAGATAACGGTTCGCATAGGATTTTCCCTGCCTGTACACTTTCTGGAAATCACTGTTCTTTTTTAATGATTCCGAAAACTTCATCCTAGTATGCCCTTTCTGATTATTTACCTAAGGCACCAACTACCTTCTGTCTGTTTGAAGGTCTCTGCTTACCTTACCCATAAAATATCTTTGAATGAACAAATAGGTGGTACAAAATGCACCACCTCATTATTCATCCATTCTTCTTAAGGAAAGAAAAGACCACAAAAATGTGGCCTATGCTGATAATTTCTTTCTTCCTTTTAATCTTCTAGCAGCCAATACTTTTCTTCCGCCTGCTGTGCTCATTCTGCTTCTGAAGCCATGAACTTTTGATCTCTGTCTTTTCTTCGGCTGAAATGTCATCTTCATGTTATATCCACCTCCTCTGCCTGGCATTCACCATCATCCTGAAATGACGATGCGATAGAAAACGTCCTAAGACGCATATTCTCAGTTAAAAAACATCATTTTCAATTATAGCAGAAAAATGTTTCAAGTCAAGCACTAAAATTTTGTTTGACCTCATTTTACTTATCTACATTTCAACATTTATCCATTTGTGGAAAATGTTGACCACTATATATATAAGGAAGAAACTCTATCATCCTATATCTTGTTATTTGCTTTTCCACAGTTATCCCCAGAAAATGTTAAAAAATGTGGGTTGAAGAATGCCGATTTTTAGCGGTTTCGCAAAGTTATCCCCAATTTGTGGATAACTTGTGGATATTTTATGGATAATCCACGGATAATCTGTTTATAAACAGGATAATCCCTTATATTTAGCGGTCTATAACTTTTTTCGACTTATTCACACATATTTTTTCCCTTCATGCAAATTTTTATTATTCAGGCTCTCTATTTTGCCCAAATTGGGGTTTTTTTGCATTCACCCTAACTTAAAATACCCTGTACAAACTTTTCATTGATAAAAGCAAAAAAATAGTGTAGGATAGAACTATGTAGGATTTTTTATCAGGAGCGTACAAATTTGGGCGTAAGCTCATATTTGTTATGCGCAAAATACAGCGCAAAAATGAGGATTAAAATGGATAAAATTTTAGAAAAATGGGACGAGATTCTCTCAACCGTCAAACATGAGCATGATATCAGTGATATTTCTTTTGATACCTGGATTCGCCCGCTCGAAGTTTACGGCGTCGAGGGCAGCACTTTATATATACTGGTTCCATCGGAACAGATGACCCTAAGCTATATTTCAAAAAAATATTATCTTCCTTTAAAGGTAACGATTGCAGAACTTACGGGGACAGAATACGAAATCAAGTTCATCCTGCCGGAACAGACAAAAAATATCCGCACCGGCAATAGCGGCGTACCGAAAAAAAATGCACTTTCCGAAAAGGCGGACAGATCAAATCTGAATCCGAACTATACATTCGACACGTTCGTCGTCGGCAGCAATAACCGTTTTGCACAGTCGGCGTCACTTGCCGTTGCTGAATCTCCGGGTGAAGCATACAATCCTCTCTATATTTATGGAGGACCGGGACTTGGAAAAACTCACCTTATGCATTCCATCGGTCATTTTATATTAGAGAGAAACCCAAACGCAAAAGTACTTTATGTTACATCCGAAGAATTTACCAACGAAGTAATCGAGTCGATTCGAAGTGGTAATGCTTCCGCTATGAACAAACTTCGTGAAAAGTATCGTACGATTGATGTATTAATGGTCGATGACGTTCAGTTTATCATCGGTAAGGAAAGTACACAGGAAGAATTTTTCCATACATTTAATGCACTCCACTCTGCCGGCAAGCAGATTATTTTAACATCCGATAAACCGCCAAAAGACATGGAAACCTTAGAAGACCGGATTCGTTCACGTTTCGAATGGGGTCTTATTGCTGATATCGGAACTCCAGACTACGAAACACGAATGGCTATCCTGCGAAGAAAAGTTGAAGCAGACGACATGAAACTCAGCGATGAGATTCTTAATTATATTGCAACTAACATTAAATCCAACATTCGTGAACTTGAAGGAGCTTTAAACAAACTTCTGGCATATTCCAATCTTGAAAAAACAGATATCACAATGGAAATTGCCATGAAAGAACTTCAGAATATTATTACACCGGACAAGCCAAGAGAGATCACGCCACAGCTTGTAATTGAAGTTGTCACCGAACATTTCAATATTTCGCTGGATCAGATGATCTCAAAAAACAGAAGTAACGAAATTGCCAGACCAAGACAGATTGCAATGTACCTCTGTAAGAATATGACAGATATACCGCTTGACTCGATCGGACAGTTACTTGGGGGAAGAGACCATTCCACCATCATTCATGGTATCAAAAAAATTGCCGATGAATACGAATCAAACGAAAATACACGCAATTTAATAGAAACTATCAAGAAAAAAATCAATCCTAACTAAAGTTATCAAGGTTTTTCGAAGTTATACACAAAAAATTGTTGATATCTTGTTAAATTAACGTGAATTCCGTATGGACAAGTCTCATTTTCATGTTTAAAACCTGTTTAAGGCATTTATGAGCCTCATCCTCAATTCACATCATTTCAAGATAATTTCCGCATGGTTTTCACAGGGTTATACCACCTCAAATTTTTTTTAACCCCTTGAAAATTAAGGCTTTCTGCGGTTATCAACTTATTAACAGCCTCTAAGACGACTACGGCGGATTTCTATTTATTTTTTTATGAACACGTTTTGGCGAGCCACTACGTTTCATCAGGAAGGAGTTATCTACAACATGAAATTAATTTGTTCTAAATCTAATCTGTTACATGGTGTTAATATTGTTTCAAAAGCAGTTCCAACCAGAACTACCATGGCGATCTTAGAATGTATTCTGATCGATGCTTCTGCAAACGAAATTAAACTTACTGCAAATGATATGGAACTTGGGATCGAAACAAAGATCGAAGGCGAGATTGCAGAACGTGGTGTAATCGCACTGGATGCAAAAATCTTTTCAGAGATTGTCCGTAAACTTCCAGACAGTGATGTTACGATCGAAACTGACGCATCCTTTAAAACAACTATTACATGTGAAAAAGCAAAATTTAACATTGTCGGTAAATCCGGTTATGTCCCAGTTCACCTTAAAAGAAGTCATTCGCCAGACTATTTTCTCCATCGCTGACAATGACAACAACAAATTAATGACAGGTGAGTTGTTCGAGATCGAAGAAAACGATCTTAAGGTTGTCTCCCTCGACGGACACCGTATTTCGATTCGCAACATTGAATTAAAAAATAATTATTCTCACAAAAAAGTTGTCGTTCCCGGAAAAACACTTCAGGAAGTCAGCAAAATCCTTCCGGGTAGTGCAGAAGATGAAGTATCTATTTTCCTGACAGACAATCACATCGTTTTTGAGTTTGAAAATACGACAGTCGTTTCCCGTCTGATCGAAGGTGAATACTTCAAGATTGAACAGATGTTATCTTCTGATTACGAAACAAAAGTAAAAATAAACAAACGTGAGCTGTTAGACTGTATTGACCGTGCAACACTTCTTGTCAAAGAAGGTGATAAGAAACCGATCATCATGAACATCACAGATGGAACGATGGAATTAAAAATCAATTCCTTTATTGGTTCCATGAATGAAGATATCGATATTGCCAAAGAAGGAAAAGATATTTTAATTGGCTTTAATCCAAAGTTTTTCATTGATGCGCTGCGAGTAATCGATGAAGAAGAAGTAACACTTTACATGGTCAATCCGAAAGCACCATGTTTTATCAAGGATGATGAAGGTACATTTATTTATCTGATTCTTCCGGTTAACTTTAATGCAGCTGCAAACTAATTATTTTTATAGAATTTGAAATCTATGATTGATATTGCCCAAAGGGCGATAGAAAGGAATTCCATGATAGAGATTCAGATTAGAGAAACAGATGAATTTATAAAACTTGGACAGGCTTTGAAAAAAGCCGGACTTGTGGAATCCGGTGTTGATGCAAAATTTGTCATCCAGGATGGTCTGGTAAAAGTCAATGGTGAAACAGAACTTCAGCGTGGAAAAAAAATCCATGATGGTGATGTGATTTCCTATAACGGGGAAACGGTGAAAGTCTCAAAATGATCATTCAGTCCATTGAATTGAACAATTTCCGCAACTATGAAAATCTCCAGATTTCATTTGATGAGGGAACCAATATTTTATTTGGCGATAATGCACAGGGAAAGACCAATATCCTGGAAGCTGCTTACTTAAGTGGAACTACAAAGTCCCACAAGGGAAGCAAAGACAAAGAGATGATCCGTTTTGGAACAAACGAAGCGCATCTTCGTACCATGGTTTTAAAAAATGGCAAACAATACCAGATCGACATGCATTTAAAACATAACCGTTCTAAGGGAATTGCCGTAAATAAGATACCGATGAAAAAAGCAAGTGAGCTTTTTGGAATTTTAAACATTGTATTTTTTTCGCCGGAAGATTTGAATATTATCAAAAACGGTCCCTCCGAACGCAGACATTTTCTGGATGCAGAGTTATGTCAGCTAGATAAAATTTATTTATCTGACCTGTCAAATTACAATAAAATCTTAAATCAGCGCAATAAACTGTTGAAAGATATGGTTTACCGGCCTGAATTATCGGATACACTCCCGGTATGGGATATGCAGCTGGCTGATACCGGGAAAAAAATTATCAGACGGAGAGAACAGTTTGTAAAAGAACTGAATGAGATTGTTCATGAAATACACTATCGGATATCCGGCGGGAGAGAAGAACTTTTTCTTTCGTATGAGCCTAGTGTTTCTGCGGATCTGTTGGAACAGGAGTTAGAACGGGTGAAACCGCGCGACCTGAAACAGTGCCAGACATCCGTAGGACCACACCGTGATGATCTGCTTTTTTCCATTGCAGGTGTTGATATCCGTAAATTTGGTTCACAGGGGCAGCAGAGAACCTCTGCACTCTCTTTGAAGTTATCCGAGATAGAGCTGGTGAGAAAATCAATTCATGATACTCCGGTACTTTTACTGGATGATGTTTTATCAGAGTTGGACAGCAATCGTCAGAATTATTTGTTAAACAGTATATGTGATACCCAGACAATTATTACCTGTACCGGTTTGGATGAATTTATCCGTAACAGGTTCGAAATCAATAAGGTTTTTGAGGTAATAAGTGGTCAGGTATTTGAAAAAGGTCAAGTTATAGAAAGGCAAGGTTAGCAGAATGGCAACAGAAAAAATTGAAAATCCAAATGAATACGGAGCTGACCAGATCCAGATTCTGGAAGGACTTGAAGCAGTTCGTAAAAGACCAGGTATGTATATCGGCAGTACATCGGCGAGAGGACTCCATCATTTGGTCTATGAGATTGTAGATAATGCCGTGGATGAGGCACTTGCCGGATATTGCAAAAACATAGAGGTTACCATCAACCCGGACAATTCCATTACAGTTGAAGATGACGGGCGTGGTATTCCGGTTGGAATGAATCATAAAGCTGGAAAATCAGCACTTGAGGTTGTATATACGGTTCTTCATGCAGGCGGAAAATTCGGCGGTGGAGGATATAAAGTATCCGGTGGCCTGCACGGAGTAGGTGCGTCAGTTGTAAATGCGCTTTCCACCAAACTTTGTGTTGAAGTATACAAAGAGGGACAGGTTTATTTCCAAAGTTACCATATCGGAAAACCGGACGAACCGGTAAAAGTAATCGGAACCTGTGATTCGGAAAAACACGGCACGAAGGTTACATTCCATCCGGATCCTGAGATTTTCGAGGAGACCGTTTATGATTACGACACTTTAAAACAGCGTCTTCGTGAAACAGCATTTTTAACAAAAGGACTTCGCATTGTACTTACGGATACCAGAGAAGAATCGCATCATTGTCATGAGTTCCATTATGCCGGTGGTATCAAGGAATTTGTCACTTACTTAAACCGCAGCAAGGAGGCATTGTACCCGGATGTCATTTACTGTGAGGGAACCAGGGATGGTGTGTATGTCGAAGTTGCCATGCAGCACAATGATTCCTACAACGATGCGACCTACAGTTTTGTAAATAACATCATTACGCCGGAAGGTGGTACGCACCTCGCCGGATTCCGTAATGCGCTGACGAAAACATTTAATACTTACGCGAGAGCAAATAAGATTTTAAAAGATTCGGAACCAGCACTGACCGGTGACGATATCCGAGAGGGACTGACTGCGATCATCAGTATCAAGATTGAGGAGCCGCAGTTTGAGGGACAGACAAAACAGAAACTCGGAAACAGCGAGGCGCGTGGAGCAGTGGATTCCGTGGTAAGTGAGCAGCTCACATATTTCTTAGAGCAGAATCCTGCAGTTGCAAAGAGTATCTGTGAAAAATCTCTGCTTGCGCAGCGTGCGAGAGAGGCAGCGAGAAAAGCGCGTGACCTGACCAGAAGAAAAACAGCCTTGGAAGGTACTTCCTTACCTGGAAAACTTGCAGACTGTTCGGACAAAGATCCGAAAAACTGTGAGATCTTTATCGTCGAGGGAGATTCCGCGGGTGGTTCTGCAAAGACAGCAAGAAGCCGTGCAACACAGGCAATTCTTCCTTTGCGTGGTAAAATCCTGAACGTGGAAAAAGCGAGACTGGATAAAATTTACGGCAATGCCGAGATCAAAGCAATGATCACTGCATTTGGTACCGGAATTCATGAAGACTTTGATATTTCCAAGCTGCGTTATGACAAGATCATTATTATGACGGATGCCGATGTCGATGGTGCTCATATTGCGACACTGATGCTGACATTTTTATACCGTTTTATGCCGGAACTCATCAAGCAGGGGCATGTATATCTTGCAACTCCGCCGCTTTACAAGATTGAGAAAAATAAAAATATCTGGTATGCGTACGATGACGCTGAATTAAACAATATCCTGATTGAGATCGGACGTGATGGCAATAACAAAATCCAGCGTTACAAAGGACTTGGAGAGATGGATGCCGAGCAGCTCTGGGAGACGACTATGGATCCGGAAAAACGTATTTTAAAACGTGTCATGATCGATGAGGAAAATTCTTCGGAGATTGATGTGACATTTACGACTTTGATGGGTGACAAGGTAGAACCGAGACGTGAGTTTATCGAGGAAAATGCAAAGTATGTACAGAATCTGGATATTTAACAGATAGGTGCAGCCGGATTTTTAGAAGATGTGATCCGTTTGCAGAAGTTCGGATGACAGAGACGAGTTAGAAATGGAGAAGAAATCAGATGGATGATAAAATTTTTGATCAGATTCATGACGTCGATTTGAAAAAAACGATGGAAACATCCTATATCGATTATGCCATGAGTGTTATCGCGCAGCGTGCGCTCCCTGATGTAAGGGATGGTTTAAAACCGGTACAGCGCCGTGTGCTTTACTCAATGATAGAGCTGAACAATGGTCCGGATAAGCCGCATCGTAAATGTGCGCGTATCGTCGGTGATACGATGGGTAAATACCATCCGCACGGAGACAGTTCTATTTATGGAGCTCTTGTAAATATGGCACAGGAGTGGTCGACCAGATATCCGTTAGTTGACGGTCATGGAAACTTTGGTTCCGTGGACGGTGACGGCGCGGCTGCCATGCGATATACGGAGGCACGTCTCAGTAAAATTTCCATGGAAATGCTTGCCGATATTGGAAAAGACACCGTTGATTTCGTTCCAAACTTTGATGAGACGGAGAAAGAACCTACCGTTCTGCCATCCCGTTATCCGAACCTTTTGGTAAACGGAACTACCGGTATTGCCGTTGGTATGGCGACCAACATTCCGCCGCACAACCTGCGCGAAGTTATCAATGCCGTGGTAAAGATCATTGACAACAAAGTTGAGGAGGACCGCGATACCGACATCGAAGAATTACTCTCTATTGTCAAGGATTTTCCTACCGGAGGAATGATCCTTGGAACAGCCGGAATCAATGAGGCTTACCGTACCGGACGTGGAAAAGTCCGCGTGCGTGCTATTACAGATATCGAACCAATGCAAAACGGCAAGAACCGTATCGTGGTAACGGAACTTCCGTACATGGTCAACAAAGCAAGACTGATCGAAAAAATCGCAGAGTTAGTGCGTGATAAGAAAGTAGACGGGATCACAGATCTTCGTGATGAGTCAGACCGTCAGGGTATGCGTATCTGTATTGAACTCCGTCGTGATGTCAATCCAAATGTAGTACTTAATTTACTTTACAAACATACACAGCTTCAGGATACATTTGGTGTGATCATGTTAGCGCTTGTCAATAACGAGCCGAAGGTATTAAACCTCTACGACATGTTAAAGTATTACCTGATCCATCAGGAAGAGGTTGTTACCAGAAGAACCAAATACGAATTAAATAAAGCCGAAGAGCGTGCCCACATTTTAGAGGGCTTGCTGATCGCACTTGACAATATTGATGAAGTCATCAGCATTATAAGGAGCAGCCAGAATACACAGGAAGCAAAATCACGTTTGATGGAGCGTTTCTCCTTAAGCGATGCACAGTCACAGGCAATTGTAGATATGCGTCTGCGTGCACTGACCGGTCTGGAACGCGAGAAACTCGAAGCAGAGTATGCAGAGCTGATGGACCGCATTGCAGAACTGCGTGCAATTTTGGCAGACAAGAAAAAACTGCTCGGCGTGATCCGTACGGAGATTCTGCTTATTGCGGATAAATACGGCGATGACAGAAGAACATCGATCGGATTTGACGAGTACGACATTTCCATGGAGGATCTGATCCCGGTAACAAATACCGTCATTACCATGACAAAGTTAGGTTACATCAAGCGCATGAGCCTTGACAATTTCCGCGCACAGAACCGTGGCGGTAAGGGAATCAAGGGAATGGAGACGATTGATGACGATTACATCGAAGAACTTTTGATGACGACATCCCATCACTACATGATGTTCTTCACAAACACCGGACGTGTATACCGTATCAAGGCTTACGAGATCCCGGAGGCAAGCCGTACCGCGAGGGGAACTGCAATCGTAAACCTGCTCCAGCTCCAGCCGGGCGAGAAAATTACGGCAGTTATCCCGATCCGTGAATACACGGAAGGACATTTCCTGTTCATGGCGACAAAGAAAGGCATTGTGAAGAAAACACCGATTACCGACTATGCAAATGTCAGAAAGACAGGACTTGCTGCGATCAGTTTAAGGGAAGATGATGAGCTGATCGAGGTAAAAAAGACAGATAACAATCAGGATGTTTTCTTAGTGACGAAATATGGTCAGTGTATCCGGTTTAAAGAGACAGATGTAAGAAAAACAGGCCGTACTTCCATGGGAGTCATCGGTATGAATCTTACGGATGGGGATGAAGTTATCGGTATGCAGATGCAGTCCCAGGGGGATGCACTCATGATCGTTTCAGAAAAAGGTCTTGGAAAATGTACACTGATCTCCGAATTTACCACGCAGAACCGTGGCGGTAAGGGTGTAAAATGTTACAAGATCACCGAAAAGACTGGAAATATTGTCGGCGTGAAAGCGGTAAACCAGGACAATGAACTGATGCTGATCACCACCGAAGGAATTATTATCCGTATCAAAGTCAGTGATACAACGTTGCTCGGAAGAATTACTTCCGGTGTCAAACTCATCAACTTAGATGAGAATGTCACTGTGGCAAGTATCGCAAAAGTGCGTGAGGATAAGAGTCTGATCGACAATGCAGACACATCCGAATTGCTCAGTGAGGAGGAAGAAAAGGAAAGTGCAGCCATCGCTGCGGAAAATGCAAAAAAGGCATCTGTAGAAAATACAGAGACAGACGACGAGCTGATGAAAGAACTGTTAGAGCGCGCAGAGGCTGATGGTTCCGAGGATGAGGAAGAATAGATAACCGTATAGTGAAGAAAGGGCAGAAGCTGAATGGAAAAAACAGTGTATGAACTAATGCATGGCGAAAAGGTAGTAGCAGACATTGGGACGAACGGAGTATGCACAGTTTTGGACAGGGCGTTTCTGCCCTTTTCGATTTATCTGGAGGATACAGCAGAAAATGATGATCTCGATATCCGCATGGATAACCTCACGAATTTTTATTACTGGTGTGCAACCCGTGTCCTGACACTTGACCGTGTCTATGCAAAGGAAATTTTAAACAGTATCGGGGCACTGCAGGCACAGACCGACCGTGACCGTGCCAAAATAGCGCTGTCCTATCACTGTCTGTCACTGACTGATATTTTCTGGGTTCGGGAAAAAGGGGAGAATATCACATTTGCGCAGATCAATCTTTTTGAAAATCATCTGGATAATGCACTTGTAGATATTTCCCTGCGCGGAAAACAGATGACGGTAGAGAACAGTTACCAGATCGCGGACGATCTTTCAACCAACGGCGTGTTTCCAAAAGCGTGGATCAGGGAAAAAAATTCGTTTTCCCTTTTGAAAGATGGAAACAGCAGGGCTGTGGAAAATGAAATCCTGTCAAGTAAGATCTGCCGCTGTTTTGACTGCAGACAGGTGCTTTATGAGGAAAGCATGTTTGACGGACAGAAAGTTTCAAAAAGCAGAATCATTACGTCGGTGGATTACAGCATGGTATCGATGGAGGCATTTGAGATCTATGCAGCAAATCATGACATTCACGTTATGGATTTCGTGTTAAAGCTGGATGCATATTCCTACTACATGATGAACCTGCTCGATTATCTGACCGGCAACACGGACCGCCACTGGGGAAACTGGGGATTTCTGGTGGACAACCGCACAACCCAGCCGGTACGCCTGTTTGATCTGATGGATCTCAACCAGACTTTTTTGGCATATGATACGCCAGATGGTGCAAACTGCATGACTACCGGAAACCGGAAAATGTCACAGCGTGAGGCTGCGGTGGAAGCAGTAAAAAATATCGGACTGAATCAGAAGGATGAGATCAAAGACGAGTGGTTCAAAGGCAGGGAAAAAGAGAGGGAGATGTTCTGGTGCAGATTTGGAATATTAAAGGAACAATGGAAAGCGTAAAAATCTGAAGTTGCAAAGAGTGTGGGT
>OGHS01000737.1_pt1 | contig 12921 bp, 8 predicted proteins | sample 1571611 | NCBI WGS metagenome assembly OGHS01 (sample SAMEA2581944, study PRJEB24529) | metagenome | biome: Human gut stool | place: China | collected 2011 | reverse complement strand
TTATTCCACACGGATGCGGTACAGGCATTTGGACATATTCCGATCGACGTGGAAGAGATGAACATCGACATGTTAAGCGCAAGCGGCCACAAGATCAACGGACCAAAGGGTATTGGTGTGATGTATATCCGCAAAGGCGTTAAAATCCGTTCCTTCATCCACGGCGGTGCACAGGAGAGAAAACGCCGTGCAGGTACACACAATGTTCCGGGTATCGTCGGAATCGGTACAGCTGCAAAACTTGCAAAAGAGAATATGGCAGAGCGCAGTGCAAAAGAGATCGCACTCAGAGATCATCTGATCGAGCGTGTATTAAAAGAGATCCCTTATACCAGATTAAACGGACACCGCACAGACCGTCTGCCGAACAATGCAAACTTTTGCTTCCGTTTTATCGAGGGAGAGTCCATGCTGATCCTCTTAGATCAGGCAGGTATCTGCGGTTCCAGTGGATCTGCATGTACTTCAGGTTCCTTAGACCCGTCCCATGTACTTCTTGCAATCGGTCTGCCGCATGAGATCGCACACGGTTCCCTGCGTCTGACCTTATCCGAGAAGAACACGATGGAAGAGATCGACTATACCGTAGACGAGTTAAAGAAGATTATCGAGCGTCTGCGTGGTATGTCCCCATTATATGAGGATTTTGTAAAAAAACAGAACCAGTAATCAGGATTGAAAATTGAGCGTAAAGAGATAAAAAGGAGAAATCAGATATGTACAGTGAGAAAGTAATGGATCATTTTAATCACCCGAGAAATGTTGGAGAGATGGAAAATCCAAGCGGTGTAGGTACCGTTGGTAATGCAAAATGCGGCGATATCATGCGAATGTATCTTGATATTGATGATAACGGCATCATTCAGGAAGCAAAATTCAAGACATTTGGATGCGGTGCAGCCGTTGCAACCAGCAGTATGGCAACCGAACTTGTAAAAGGAAAAACGATCCAGGAAGCACTTGAAGTTACCAATAAAGCCGTTATGGAAGCATTAGACGGACTTCCACCGGTAAAAGTACACTGTTCCCTGTTAGCAGAGGAAGCAATCCATGCAGCACTCTGGGATTATGCAGAGAAAAACGGTATCAAAATCGAAGGACTAGAGCGTCCGGTAAATGATATCAGCGAAAAAGAAGAGGAAGAAGAATACTAGAAAAATATCAAATGAAGGAGAAGTGATCTATGGGAAAGAAACATTTGAGCGAAAGAAATCTGGGTTTTGAAACATTGCAGTTACATGTAGGACAGGAGGAGGCAGATCCGGTTACAGATGCGAGAGCAGTGCCGATCTACGCAACCTCTTCCTATGTATTCCATAACAGCCAGCACGCAGCAGACCGTTTTGGCCTGAAAGATGCGGGCAACATCTACGGAAGACTTACCAATCCGACCGAGGATGTATTTGAAAAAAGAATTGCAGCATTAGAGGGCGGTGTTGCCGCACTCGCAGTTGCATCCGGTGCAGCAGCGATCACATACACGATCGAAAACCTTGCACATGCAGGCGATCATATCGTTGCAGCAAATAATATTTACGGTGGTTCCTATAACCTGTTAGAGCATACACTTCCGGACTATGGAATCACAACAACTTTTGTTGATCCGCTGGATGTTTCAAATTTTGAAAAAGCGATCCAGGACAACACCAAGGCTCTTTACATAGAGACATTTGGAAATCCAAACTCAGATGTCAGCGACATTGAGGCAATCGCAAAGATCGCCCATGCGCATAAAATTCCACTTGTTGTGGACAATACATTTGCAACCCCGTATCTGCTCAGGCCGATCGAATACGGCGCAGACATTGTTGTTCATTCTGCAACAAAATTCATTGGCGGACATGGAACCGCAATCGGCGGTGTCATCGTCGACAGTGGAAAATTTGACTGGGAGGCATCCGGTAAGTTCCCTGCCATCACGGAACCGAACCCGAGCTATCACGGAATCAGTTTTTCACAGGCAGCAGGCCCTGCAGCATTTGTCACAAGAATCCGTGCAATCTTACTCCGTGACACCGGAGCAACGATTTCACCGTTCCACGCATTTATGTTTTTACAGGGACTTGAAACATTGTCCCTGCGTGTAGAGCGTCATGTGGAAAATGCATTAAAGGTTGTAGAGTATTTAAACAATCATCCACAGGTGGAAAAAGTACATCACCCATCCGTTACAGAGGATAAAGAACAGCAGGAATTATACAAAAAATACTTCCCGAACGGCGGCGGTTCAATCTTTACCTTTGAGATCAAAGGGGATGAGCAGAAGGCAAAAGATTTTATTGATAATCTTGAGATCTTTTCCTTACTTGCAAACGTGGCAGATGTGAAATCACTTGTCATTCATCCGGCTTCTACCACACATGCACAGTTAAATGAGGCAGAGCTGGCAGAGCAGGGAATCTACCCGAACACGATCCGTCTTTCCATCGGAACAGAGAATATCAGGGACATCATTGAGGATCTTGATGAAGCATTTAAGGCAGTAAAGTAGAAATAAGTTCCTTATTTTTACTTTGAAGTCTGCAAAAAGCATTGCAGACTTCAGAAATGAAAAATTTCAGAATAGGAGAGGAATATCATGGCAAAAGTTTATCAGAGTGCAACAGATTTGATTGGAAACACACCTTTATTAGAAGTAACAAAATTAGAGAAAAACAAAGGACTTGAGGCAAAAGTTCTTGTAAAACTTGAGTATTTTAATACATCAGGAAGTGTCAAAGACCGTGCTGCATATTACATGGTAAAAGATGCAGAGGAGAAAGGACTTTTAAAAGAAGGTTCTGTTATCATTGAGCCAACATCCGGAAATACAGGAATCGGTCTTGCTTCTATCGCAGCAGCAAAAGGATACCGCATCATTTTAACAATGCCTGAGACCATGAGCGTTGAGCGCCGCAACATATTAAAAGCATACGGTGCAGAAATCGTTTTAACTGAGGGTGCAAAGGGAATGAAAGGTGCGATCGCAAAAGCGGAAGAACTTGCAAAAGAGATTCCGGGAAGCTTTATCCCATCCCAGTTTACAAACCCGGCAAACGTACAGGCTCACTTTGAGACAACAGGACCGGAGATCTGGGCAGATACAGACGGTAAAGTAGATATATTCGTTGCAGGTGTTGGTACCGGCGGAACAGTTACCGGTGTTGGCCAGTACTTAAAATCACAGAATAAAGATGTTAAAGTTGTAGCCGTTGAGCCGGAGACTTCCCCTGTTCTTTCCAAAGGAACAGCAGGTCCTCACAAGATCCAGGGAATCGGTGCAGGATTTGTTCCGGAGGTATTAGATACCAGGATTTATGATGAGGTATTTCCGGTAGCAAACGAGGATGCATTTACAACCGGAAAAGAGCTTGCAAAAGCAGAGGGTGTATTAGTCGGAATTTCCTCCGGTGCAGCTTTATATGCTGCAATCGAGCTTGCAAAACGCCCGGAAAACAAAGGAAAAACAATCGTTGCCCTTCTTCCGGACAGTGGCGACCGTTATTACTCCACAGCATTATTCGCAGACTAAAGAAAGCGTATCGCCTGAAAAACAGGTAATAGCCTTAAAAATAAATCATAGACAAAAACAGGCAAAAAAGTGTCACATCGTATGGTGTGGCACTTTTTATTTTGTGGCAAGTGTGCTAAAATTACATTTAATACATTATAATCTTTTAACATAAAAGAAATCATTATGGCATAAAGTGAGGACACAGATGGAAGCGAAAAGACAGGATATCGGGATGGATATAGATGAAAATAAAAAAGATACACAAAATAAAACCAATACACAGGATAAGGCCGATACATCAAATAAAAAAGATAAGCCGGATGGATCAGAAAAAGAGGAAGCACAGAAAAGTACGTCGGCATCGCGCGAGATTTTAAGCTGGGTACTTACATTTGCCCTGGCGATCGGGGCAGCATTTCTGATCAAGAATTATCTGATCATCAACGCAGATGTGCCGACAGGCTCCATGGAAAATACGATCATGCCGGGGGACCGCCTGATCGGAAATCGTCTCGCATTTTTAAAGGATACACCGGAGCGCGGGGATGTTGTGATTTTCCATTATCCGGATGATGAGGAAGAACTTTATGTAAAAAGAGTGATCGGACTGCCGGGGGAGGAAGTCCGCATTGACGATGGAAAGATTTATATTGATGGAAGTGAAACGCCGCTGGAGGAAGATTATTTGAAGGAAGAATGGACGGTGGCAACAGGACCATATTTATTTGAAGTACCGGATGACTGTTATCTGGTATTAGGGGATAACCGGAATGACTCCTGGGACGCGCGTTACTGGGATAACAAATATGTAAGTATCGATAAAATCCTCGGTAAAGGAGAGGTCATTTACTGGCCGCTGCAGGACATCGGAAAAATCAGATAGCAATCAAAAATGCATAGATTTTAAATGGAAGTGTTTGGAAACAGGCATTGTATGAGATCGGACACAGGGGGATCAGACATGATAACATTTCTTTCAAAGTTTTTTATTAAAGAAAAAGAGGATAAAGGAAAGATCAGACAGGAGTATGGTATTCTCTGCGGTATGGTCGGAATCTTTTTAAATATTCTGCTTTTCTGTGGCAAATTTTTTGCAGGAACGATCAGCCATTCGATCGCTGTGACTGCGGATGCATTCAACAACCTGTCAGATGCAGGATCTTCCGCTGTTACGCTGATCGGATTTAAACTGGCAGGAGCAAAACCGGACTCGGAGCATCCGTTTGGCCACGGACGGATCGAATATGTATCGGGACTGATCGTTGCGGCAGCAATCCTTCTGATGGCGTATGAACTGATCAGGGATTCTATTATAAAGATCATTCATCCGGAAGAAACAGAGTTTTCCGTAATGGTGGTTGTGATCCTCATTATTTCGATTCTTGTAAAACTGTATATGTATCTTTATAACAGTGGGGTTGCAAAAAAAATTGACTCTGCTGCCATGAAGGCAACGGCAACCGACAGTCTGAGCGATACCTGCGCAACAGCAGTGGTACTTGTGGCAGCTTTGATCGGACATTTTACCGGAATCTATGTGGATGGCTATTGTGGTGCATTAGTTGGTGTATTTATCATGTTTGCGGGCATCGGAGCCGCGAAAGATACCTTAAATCCGCTTTTAGGGCAGCCGCCGGAGGAGGAATTTGTGCAGAAGATCGATCAGATCGTAATGGCACATGAGGAGATCTGTGGAATCCATGACCTGATCGTACACGATTATGGCCCGGGAAGACAGATGGTATCACTGCATGCGGAAGTACCTGCGGAGGGCAATATCTTAGAGATCCATGATATTATTGATAATGTTGAAAATGAATTAAAAGAAAAGTTAGGCTGTGATGCGACGATACATATGGATCCGATCGTGACATCGGATGAACATGTCAGTGAGATGAAAGCGGCGGTAATATCTATTATCAAGGGAATTGATGAGCGGATCAATATGCATGATTTCCGCGTTGTAACGGGACCGACACATACGAATATTATATTTGATGTCCTGATACCGTATAAGTTTCAGATACAGGATGATGAGCTGGCAGCACGTATTACATCACAGGTAAGGGAACGTCTTGGAAATAATTATTACGTGGTTATCAAAGTAGATCATTCCTACGTGTAAAGGAGTCGGGCAATTCAGATTTTTACAAAGGAGAAACGTATGCAGACAAGTAACAAAGAACTGATCCTGCTGGTAGATGATGATCCGGGCAATCTCAAAAGAGCACAGACGATTCTGGGGGAAGAATTTCGTATTTCTGCGACTACATCCGGGAAAATGGCATTGTCACTTCTTTCAAAAGTGACACCGGATCTGATCCTTTTGGATGTAAATATGCCGGAAATGAACGGATTTGAAACACTGAAAAAGATTCGGGAACTTGAAAATGGATCTATGATACCGGTTGTGTTTCTGACCGGTGATAATGATGCTGAAACAGAAACAAAATGTTTTGAGGCAGGGGCTATGGATTTTGTCGGGAAGCCGTTTGTTTCCCAGGTATTAGTCAGCCGTGTGAAACGAATTTTAGAGAACAGACAGTACCAGAATCATTTAGAAGAGATGGTCGCCTCGCAGGTTGCGGAAATGACGCGTATGCAGGATGAAGTGATTACCGGTATCGCCAACCTGATCGAGAGCCGTGATGGCAGTACGGGACTTCATGTAAAAAATACCCAGAATTATGTACAGATACTGACAAAAGCGTTGAGGGAAAAGGGGATGTATCCGGATATCCTTGATCATAATTATGAGCTCAATACAGTAAAGGCATCGGTACTTCACGATATTGGAAAAATAAAAACACCAGATGCGATTCTTTTAAAACCGGGACGGCTGACGGACGAAGAGTTTGAAGTCATGAAACAGCATACGGTAGCCGGGTGTGAGATCATTGACCGGATCATCGGAAATGTGGAACATGAGGAATATGTGGATATTGCCAGAAAAATAGCACGATATCATCATGAAAGATGGGACGGTACGGGCTATCCGGATGGATTATCCGGGGAGGAGATTCCGTTATGTGCAAGGATCATGGCACTTGCTGATGTTTTTGATGCATTATATCAGGACCGGTGTTATAAGAAAGCAATCCGTCCCGCATCTAAGGTGTTTGAAATTATAAAGGAAAATAGCGGCTCTCAGTTTGATCCGAACCTTACAGAGATATTTCTGGAATTGCAGCGGGAAATTACAGACATAAGTGAATGAGAGGGGACGTTATGATAAGAGAAATCAAAAAGGACAGGGCGGGAGTGATCCCGTATGTACTTTATTTCATATATACTGTTTATATGGTAGTGGCAGCAGTTTATTTAAAATGGCCAAGCTGGGTAGCTGCGGTGATAATTTGTGGGCTTTTGGCGAGTATCGGACTTCGGATGCTGACAGGACGGTACAGCAGACTGGCGAAGTTATTTTGTTCTGTTATGATATGGATGAATATTATTTTATATACGGTATTCACGGACGGTTCGTCTCTTACCATGGCAACAGTAGCAGCAAGTGTTGTGATGTTGTCTCTTTTTGATCTGATTGAGATCAATTACGTTTCGCTGGCGGCAACGATTCTTTTGTTTTGTCTTGATACATTCCTGTTAGATAAAGTAAGTTATGATAATCCGATACGGGAAATGGAATTTTTTATGCAGTTTTTTGCGATCATTATTCTCGAGATCATGGAAAATAAACAGTTAAAAAACCGTATACAGCATGATATGGAATTCAATGAGACAATGCGTGAACTCGAGGATGCCAAACAGGCAAAAGATGATTTTATGGCAAATATTTCGCATGAGATCCGTACACCGTTAAATTCTATCATCGGAATCGGATCAGAATTACTGGATGCGAAAGTGGATGATACGACAAAGGAACAGCTGTATGATATTACAGTTGCGGGCAGGAATCTGATGTCTTTGGTATCAGATATCCTGGATTTCTCAGAACTTGAAAATGACACGATGGAGCTGGTGGAAGAACCATATAACATTACGTCTGTGATCAATGATGTGGTTAACATGGCACATGTGTGGAATAAAGAAAAGAATCTTGAGATCATTGTGGATTGTGAGGCGGATATTCCGAATAACCTGCTTGGAGACAGTCAGAAAATATATCGCATTATCTTAAATCTCATCAACAATGCGATCAAATTTACAGATGCCGGTGGTGTCATTTTGTTTGTCGGCGCCCGCAAGGAATCATACGGCATCAATCTTATGGTAAAGGTGAAAGATACCGGAATCGGGATGAGCGAAAAAAATATAGATGCACTGGAAAACACATACAATCAGGTAGATACGACCCGTGACCGGCGTGCGGGGGGCATTGGCTTAGGTCTTGCAATCTCACGCAAAATGATTGCAAAAATGAATGGACATATGCACATTGAGAGTGTTCCTGATGCAGGGACGACGGTTTCTATTATCATTCCACAGAGAGTACTGACGGATATGCCGCTTGTATCCGTGCGTGATGCCGGAGATAAAAAGATCATTTTTTATATGGATCTCGAGAGATACCGTTTCGGACAGCTTCGTGACGGATATCTTGAATGTATCCAGAGGATGGTCGATCAGCTTCATGTAGATGCCGTGCGCTGTTCGACCATGCATGAACTAAAAAACCGCATCGATCATGAAAATTATCAGTTTTTGTTTGTTGCGGATGTCGAATATTTTATAGATCAAAGTTATTTTGACAGCCTGACTGCAAAAATGAAAGTTGTTGTCATGGCAAACAGGGATTGTGATCTGCAAAAAATCGGACCGGAAGTTCTGCTTATCTATCGCCCGATGCATGTATTCTCGGTTGCAACCATTTTGAATGGAGAAAAACTTCAGCAGGACGCATACGACGAACGGTGGCATCATGACAGATTCCGTGTAAAAGGAGCCAAAATTCTTGCAGTGGATGACAGTGCCATGAATTTAAAAGTTGTTTCAAGTCTGTTAAGCCATTATGGCATCACGATCGATACGGCATTGAGCGGTAGTGAGGCAATTGATAAAATCAGTGACAGAAGCTATGATCTCGTGTTTATGGATCATATGATGCCGGAAATGGATGGCGTGGAATGTATGCACAGGATTCATGAATTACCGCGGTTCCGTGAACGGAAAATACCGATCATTGCACTGACAGCCAACGCCATAGGCGGAGCCAGAGAGATGCTGATCAGGGAAGGATTCGATGATTTTGTTGCGAAACCGATTGAAAAATCTGCGATGGAACGTGTCCTTCGCAAATATTTAAGCATGTTTATTGAAAAAGATACGGGAGAGGAACAGGTTACCTGCGAGACAGAAGAAAGCAGTGGGTTATCCGGACAATTCAAAGAAGGAAGGAAAGAATTTGAGGCTGCAGGAATTGACCGCCGGCTTGGGCTTTCCTACTTTGACAATAATGAAGCGGATTATATGGAGATCGTGCAGTGTTTTTATGAACAGGGAAGAAGTCAGATCCAGACATTACAGGAGCTGTATGATAAAAAAGACTGGGAAAATTATAAGATCAATGTACATTCCCTGAAAGGACAAAGTCTTACGATCGGTGCAAAAGAGCTTTCAAAAAGGGCAAAGAGGATGCAGGAGGCATGTGAGCATGGGGATGAAAATTATATCATACAAAACCATACGGAGCTGATCGCAGACTACTGTTCGATCCTTGATGGGCTGTCTAAGTATGTGACGGTGGGGGAAGAAAAAAATCCAGTGCAGAAACTATCGGCAGCAATCGACAATTTTGACCAGGCAGAGGCAATGAAGCTGTTAGAGATGATAAAAAATGAGACGGGCAGTTCGATGGCGGATTCGGATACACAGTTGATCGCTGATATGGAAGCCCAGATTGAACTGTTTGATTTTATCAGTGCTGCGGAAACATTAAAAAAATGGGGAGGTGCGGACAATGAGTAAGCTGAGTGACAGAATTATCCAGGTACTGATCCGGAAAGATGTTTCAATTCATGCACAGTTATTCCGCTTTATGTCGCTGCTTGGAACGATCGCGATGGCAGTGGGGGGAGTTTATACGCTTGCCGAGGGAATGGAGATAAAAAATGTCGCAGCATTATTTGCCGGGGCGCTTTTTATGGGCATGCTTTTCTGGGCAGGAAATAAATTCCAGCAATATGATCTCTGTTCTTTCATTCTGATGTCAGGGCTGAATGGAATTTTTCTTCCAGTTACGTTTCTGCGCTCCGGAGGCTTAAAAAGCGGTATGCCGCTTTGGTTTGTTCTTGGTTTCATCTCGCTTTTTTTCCTGCTGCGGGGGAAAAGTCTTGCCGCGGGAACTGTTATAACGATCATTGCGGATGCGTATTGTTTTTACACTGCATATGTTCATCCGGAACGGATCACTTATATGGAATCGGAATCTGTAGTTTATGGGGATATTATCGTGAGTGCGGTCATAACCATCTTTCTGACCTGTGCGTTTATGTTTATCCAGATCACACTCTCTGAATATCAGAGAAAAGAAAATGAAAAGCAGCAGGCGGAGTTAGTTGCCGCAATGAATACACAGAGCCGTTTCCTTGCAAATATGAGCCATGAAATCCGTACGCCGATCAATACGATCATAGGATTAAATGAAATGACACTTCGGGAGGAGAATCTGTCAGACGATATTATTGAGAATGCCAATAATATCCAGAGTGCAAGTAAGATGCTTTTGTCCCTGATCAATGATATTTTAGACCTGTCCAAAATTGAGGCGGGAAAAATGGAAGTTGTTCCGGCGCGTTATGAGACAGGAGAATTATTCAGTGAAATTGTAAACACGACCTGGATCCGTGCACATGAGAAAAATCTGGAATTTTGTGTCAATGTATCTGAAAAACTGCCATCCATGCTTTATGGCGACGAGATGAGGATCAAACAGGTTTTAACCAATATTTTAAGTAATGCGATCAAGTATACGCAAAAGGGATCCGTCACGCTGTTTGTGGAGAGTGAGCAGACGGGAGTGGACGAAATTCTTTTAAAAATGGCTGTGATCGATACCGGTATGGGAATCCGTCAGGATGATATGAAATACCTGTTTGACAGTTTTAAACGGGTCAATGAAGGCAGCACAAAAGGAATCGAGGGAACAGGCCTTGGACTTTCTATCTGCAGCCAGCTTGTAAATCTGATGGGTGGTCAGATCACGGTTGACAGTATTTATCAGAAAGGTTCTACATTTACGATTACGATTCCACAGAAAATTGTAAATGCCACGCCGCTTGGAAATCTCAATTATAATAGTTCATCAAGACATCAGAGATCCTCCTATAAAAAGAGTTTCGAAGCACCGGAAGCAAAAGTTCTTGTTGTGGATGACAATGATATGAATCTGCTTGTCGCTAAAAAACTGCTTCGGGAAACCAAAGTCCAGCTTGCATTGGCGCATAGTGGAATGGAATGTCTGAAGCTGACGGCAAAAAATAATTACGATGTGATTTTTATGGATCACATGATGCCAGAGATGGATGGTGAAAAAACCATGGATCTGGTGCGCAACCAGCAGGGTGGATTCTGCCGCAAAACGCCGATTATTGCATTGACGGCAAATGCAATGTCAGGTGCGGAAGAAAAGTATCGTAAAATGGGATTTTCTGATTATCTGGCGAAACCGATCAATGGAATCCTTTTTGAGGCAATGCTGCTCCGTTATCTGCCGAAAGAGCGCATTGAATATATGATCGATCCGGATGAAATCAGTGAGATGGACGGATTCCGTATCTTAGGGCAGAAGAAAAAGCAAAGGCTGATCGTCAGCACGGACAATGTTGTGGATCTGCCGAATGATGTGATCCGGCAGCTTGGAATACCGGTTATGCATTATTTTGTAAATACGGAATACGGGCATTACGAGGATATGGTGGAAATCCATTCAGACAGTCTGCTTTCTTATATTGAAAAAGATCAGTATGCCAAGTCGGAAGCACCGACAGTCGGGGAATATGAGACGTTTTTTGGAAATCTGCTTGAGGAGGCGGAACAGGTACTGCATATCAGTATTGCTTCAGAATCCGGAAAGGGATTTGAGAATGCAAGCCAGGCGGCAGCCGGATTTTCCCATGTGCAGGTGTTTGATTCCGGTCATTTGTCGAGCGGTACAGGCCTGATGGTTATGCATGCAGCCAATATGGTGCTGAAAAATAAGGATCTGGATGAAATATTACAGAGTCTGGAAGCAATACAGCCTAAAATACAGACAAGCTTTATTTTAGACAGTTCAAAACAGCTCTATCGCAGTGGACTTTTAAATAAGCAGGTATGGAAAATGACAGAGATGCTGCAGTGTCATCCGGTTCTGGCATTGCACAAAAAGAAAATTGTACCGGCAGCGATCTTTTTTGGAAATACACAGGATGTTTATAAAAAATATATACATGCGCAGATGGCGCGATGGTCGCCGATTGATCAGAAAGTCTTATTTATAACATCTGCGGGTTGTTCGAAAGAGACGAAAGATATGATTTTAGAGGAAGTGCAAAAGTATAAAAAATTTGATCAGATCTACATGCAGGAGGCATCAGCAGCGATTACAAGTAACTGTGGAGCCGGCTGTTTTGGACTTATTTATATGCTGCAGTAAAATTTGGTCTGAAAAACAGTATTGACATTTTAAGAAAGCGTGTTATACTCAGACACATAAAAATAGAATATGATCTTCAGGGCAGGGTGTGATTCCCTACCGGTGGTATAGCCCACGAGCCGTAAGGCATGATTCGGTGTAATTCCGAAGCCGACAGTATAGTCTGGATGAAAGAAGATATGGATAAGCAGGATTTAAAGGATCGTTTTAAACGGTTGGTAAGATAATGCATACATGGCTCTGAAATAGTTTTATTTCAGAGTCTTTTTATTTGTGACAATAGAATGTTCGCGGAGCGCGTATTTTATTGCTGCAAAAATTAGATATCCTGCCGGATATCAGAAACGGAAAAAAGTTTCGCATGGTATCCCGGTTTTTAAAATATGTCATTTTAGAAATCCCTAAAATCCGGTTTTAAGAAGCTCTGAACGATCGTGTTCAGAGCTTCTTTTTATGGCAATAGAATATTCACGGAGCGTGTATTCTATCGTCATGAAGCAACAGAGATTGCAGATTTTATCTTGCAGGAAAGGGAAGGTATTCATGCAGCAGGAAAGATATATGCGCCGGGCAATGGAACTTGCAGAGCTTGGCAGAGGATGGACAAAGACAAATCCGGTGGTCGGTGCGGTTCTTGTAAAAGAGGACAGAATCATCGGGGAAGGCTATCATAAAAAATTTGGCGGACTTCACGCAGAGCGGGAAGCGCTGGCGGATTGCAGGAGCAGGGGAGAGGATCCGGCAGGAGCAGATCTTTATGTGACATTAGAACCGTGCTGCCATTACGGGAAAACGCCTCCGTGTACACAGGCGGTCATAGAAGCCGGGATCAGCC
>OGHS01000735.1_pt1 | contig 12942 bp, 6 predicted proteins | sample 1571611 | NCBI WGS metagenome assembly OGHS01 (sample SAMEA2581944, study PRJEB24529) | metagenome | biome: Human gut stool | place: China | collected 2011 | reverse complement strand
CTTGGAATCCGGAGATGTCCTATCGTTATGGCAAGAGTATTGGCGAGGAAGCGCGCTATCGTGAGAAAGATATGTTGCTGGGACCGGGCGTAAATATTTATCGTACGCCTCTGAATGGACGTAACTTCGAGTACATGGGTGAAGATCCTTATCTTGCCGGTCGAATGGTAGTTCCTTATATAAAAGGGGTACAAGAAAATGGAGTGGCAGCTTGTGTGAAGCATTATGCTCTAAATAATCAGGAGTTCAAACGCCACACCACAAATGTAGATCTGAGTGACCGTGCTCTTTATGAGATTTATCTGCCGGCTTTTAAAGCAGCTGTTATGGAAGGTGGCGCATGGGCTATTATGGGTTCTTACAATCTCTATCGTGGTATGCATGCCTGCCAGAATGAACGTCTGTTAAAAGATATTCTTCGTAAAGAATGGGGATTTGATGGTGTGGTAGTTTCCGATTGGGGAGGTGTCCACAATACAGAACAGGTGATTCGTAACGGATTGGATTTGGAATTTGGTTCATGGACAAACGGATTGTCTACCGGATCAAAGAATGCTTATGATAATTATTTTCAGGCATTTCCATATCTTAAGCTCATTAAAGAAGGCAAGATAGGAATCAAAGAATTGGATGATAAAGTTCGGAATATTCTTCGGCTGATGTTCCGTACATCCATGAACCAAAATAAACCTTTTGGTGCATTGGTTTCGGAAGCGCATATACAGGCTGGTCGTCACATAGCGGAAGAAGGGATTGTGTTACTGAAGAATGAGGGAGGAGTACTTCCTGTTGATTTGAAGAGGGCTAATAAGATTGTGGTAGTAGGAGAAAATGCCATTAAGATGATGACGGTAGGTGGAGGAAGTTCTTCTTTAAAAGCCCGATATGAGGTATCTCCTTTAGATGGAATCAAAGCGCGGGTAGGCAAACAGTCCAAAGTGGTGTATGTTCGTGGTTATGTTGGCGATCCTACCGGAAAGTACAATGGCGTGAAGACCGGGCAGGATTTGAATGACACTCGCTCGGAGGATGAACTATTGAACGAAGCACTGAAAGTAGCAAAGGATGCTGACTATGTGATTTTTGTTGGCGGCCTCAATAAGAGCGACCATCAGGATTGTGAAGATTCCGACCGAGGCTCATTGGATTTACCGTATGCGCAAAATCGGGTAATTGGTGAACTGGCTAAAGTTAATCGTAATTTGGTTGTGGTTAATATTTCCGGTAATGCGGTTTCTATGCCTTGGATAAAAGAGGTACCGGCTGTTGTGCAAGGATGGTACTTGGGAACAGAAGCTGGAAATGCGTTAGCTTCCGTATTGATGGGTGATGTCAATCCTTCGGGAAAACTACCATTTACATTTCCTGTGAAGCTGGAAGATGTAGGAGCTCATGCATTGGGTGAATATCCAGGTAATAAAGAGGAATTAGAAAAATCGAAACATAAAGGTGACACGATCAATGAATTCTATAAGGAGGATATTTTTGTTGGTTATCGTTGGACGGACAAGGAAAAAATTGAACCTTTGTTCCCGTTTGGTCATGGGTTGAGTTATACGACATTTGCTTATGGTAAACCGTCAGCAGATAAAAAAGTGATGGCGGAAAGTGATCGTATTTCGTTTTCTATCAGTGTTAAAAATATAGGAAATCGTGCGGGTAAGGAAGTAATTCAGCTGTATATCAGTGATAAAAAGTCATCTTTACCTCGTCCGGTAAAAGAACTGAAAGGCTTTCAGAAAGTAGAATTGGCTCCGGGTGAAGAGAAAATAGTATCTATCACTGTAGATAAGGAGGCTTTGAGTTTCTTTGATGATGTGAAACACGCGTGGGTATCCGAACCCGGTAAATTTGAGGCTTTGCTTGGAACTTCTTCCAAAGATATAAAAGGAAAAGTTGCATTTGAACTGAAATAACAGAGAGAAGTAAGGTTATGAAAAACCTCTTAGTTGGTATATTTTTACTGCTTGCTCCCATCATGAATGGGCAAGCGGTACATTATAGAATTGAGACTGGAAAACCTCAGCAGATAATGGAGCACTTTAGTTCTTCGGATGCTTGGAGTACCCAATTCGTAGGTCTGTGGCCACAAGAAAAGCAAAATCAGATGGCGGATTGGCTTTTTAGTATGGAAACTGATTCAAAAGGGCAACCGAAGGGAATAGGTTTACCTCTTTGGAGATTCTATGTTGGGGCCGGAAGTACCGAACAGGGAGAAGAAAGTCAGATAGGTTCTGTATGGACACGTGCTGAATGTTTTTTACAAGCTGATGGAACATATAATTGGGATAAAATGAAGGGCCAGAGGAACTTTATAAAACTGGCCAAAGAGCGTGGAGTGAATAAATTTCTAGCTTTCTTAAATTCGCCGCCAGTTAATTTCACTCAGAATGGGTTGGCTACTAATACAGGTCGGGATGGCACATTTAACATGAAGTCGGATTGTTATGTGAAGTATGCTGCTTATTTGGCGGATATCATTGAAGGTGTGGAAAAACACGATGGAATCAAATTCAATTATATTTGTCCGTTTAATGAGCCGGATGGACATTGGAATTGGTTAGGTCCCAAGCAAGAAGGGACTCCTGCCACTAACCGTGAAATTGCAAAAACGGTGCGTCTCATATCCAAAGAGTTTGTAAAACGAAAGATTGATACTCAAATTCTGATTAGTGAATCGTCTGATTACCGTTGTATGTTCGATAATCACATGACCGACTGGCAAAGGGGACATCAGATACAGACATTTTTTTCTCCCGACAGTACCGCGACTTATTTGGGAGATACTCCGAATGTGCCACGTCTGATTGTGGGGCATAGTTATTGGACCAATACTCCTCTGAAGAGTTTGCATGACATTCGTTGCCAATTAAGAGATACATTAGATAAATATAAGGTTGATTTTTGGCAAACGGAACTTTGTATCATGCATAATGATAAGGAAATAGGGGGAATTCCGGGATTTGATTCTACTATGAAGACGGCATTGTATGTGGCTCGTGTCATTCACCATGATATTGTGTTTGCTCATGCTAAGAGTTGGCAGTGGTGGAGGACATTTGGTGAGAAAAATAGAAATGCATTGGTGCGTATTTTCCCTGATTCTACTTTGTTGGATGGAGAAATTGCCGATACCAAATTACTTTGGGCAATAGGTAATTATAGCCGTTTTGTGCGTCCGGGAGCTGTCCGATTGGCTGTTTCGGCTTTCGATAAAAATGGTCGGCTGATACACGAGGGCGATACGGAACAGACTGGGCTAATGTGTTCTTCTTTCCGAAATACAGATGGTAGTAAGGTGCTGGTTGTTTTGAATTATGGTAAGCAAGACCGTACGTTTCTTTTAGATCAAGATGTGGTTTCTAGAGAAATGTGGCAACAATATCGTACTTCTGACCGTGAAGGCGAGAGTTTGAAGCCGGTTGGCAGAGTAGAGAATGGGAAGATAGTGTGTATTCCTGCCCGTTCTATGGTTACTTTAGTTTCTTCCGGAGAGAAATAAATGTTTATAACTTGTTTCATTGAATGCCTGCCGGAATTAGCTTTCAGACAGGCATTCGTTTTATTGTTAAATATGAAGAGCATGAAAATTAGTTTACTGATAATAGTATCTGTCTTTTGGGTGATAAATACTTGGGCGCAGACTGCTGTGCATTATAAAATAGAAACCAAGAATCCTCAACAGGTAATGGAACATTTTAGTGCTTCGGATGCATGGAGCACGCAGTATGTTGGTTTGTGGCCGAAGGAAAAGCGGGAACAGATAGCAGATTGGCTGTTTAGTATGGAAATGGATGTACAAGGATGTCCGAAAGGTATCGGCCTGTCTCTTTGGCGTTTCAATATCGGTGCAGGGAGTACTGAACAAGGAGACTCAAGTCAGATAGGTTCCCCGTGGACTCGTACGGAGTGTTTCTTACAGGCCGATGGAACTTACAATTGGAATAAACAGAAGGGGCAGCGTAATTTTCTTCAGATGGCGAAGAAAAGAGGGGTAAATCAGTTTTTGGGTTTCTTAAATTCTCCTCCTGTATATTATACTCAAAATGGATTGGCTACTAATACCGGGCGTGGAGGCACACTTAATCTGAAGTCTGATTGTTATGTGAAGTTTGCTGATTTTGCAGCAAATGTGGTGGAAGGAGTGGAAAAGAAAGATGGGATTCGATTCGATTATCTTTGCCTTTTCAATGAACCGGATGGACATTGGAATTGGCTAGGCCCAAAGCAGGAAGGGACTCCAGCTACAAATCGTGAGATTGCTAAAGCGGTACGTTTGGTAGGGAATGAGTTTGTTAAGCGTGGAATCAGCACTCAACTTTTGGTCAACGAATCTTCTGATTATCGTTGTATGTTTGCCACTCACATGACTGATTGGCAAAGGGGGTATCAGATACAGTCTTTCTTTTCTCCGGATAGTGTTACTACCTATTTGGGGAACATGTCTAATGTGCGTCGTTTGATGGTAGGACATAGTTATTGGACAAATACTCCTTTAAAGAAATTGCGTGATTATCGTCGCCAATTACGTGATACTTTGGATAAATATAATGTGGATTTTTGGCAGACGGAAGTTTGTATCATGCATAATGATGAAGAAATAGGTAGAGGTAAAGGATTCGATCGCTCTATGAAAACGGCTTTGTATGTGGCTCGGATTATCCATCATGATATAGTGTATGCCAAAGCACAGAGTTGGCAATGGTGGCGTGCCATTGCAGAGAAAGATTATAAAGATGGATTGATTCGTGTTTATCCGGATGCAACGTTGCTGGATGGTCGATTCGAGGATTCTAAATTATTGTGGACATTGGGCAATTATAGCCGGTTTGTACGTCCCGGAGCGATACGTTTATCTGTTTCCACTGATAACGGGCAGAGCGAACAGGTTTCTGAAGGAGATACAGATCCAAAAGGGTTGATGTGTTCTGCGTATAGGAATGTGGATGGAACTCAAGTTGTGGTTATTATTAATTATGGAGAACAAAACCGAAAGTTCATTCTATCACAAGATGTCAAATCTGTAAATAGATGGTTGCAATATCGGACTTCCGATAAAGAAGGAGAAAATTTGAAATTGGTGGAATGTGTGCAAGGGGGAAAAGCAAGTATTATCCCTGCACGTTCTATTATTACTTTGGTTTCTTCAAAGTAAAACATTATCTATTGAATGTGTAAAATATGTAAGGCAGGGGTATGCTGAATAAAAAGTTGTACGCTTTTGAATAAATGTTGCTGGTATTTTAGGAAAGAAAAGTGGAACTTTACAACGTTTGCTTTTCGGTAGATGGCGAATGATATAAGTAAAGAAGATTCTGTAAATGTAGTTGTAGGACAAGATATGAGAAAATTTGTAATATTGTTTATATGTTGTTACGCTTCTTGAATCGGGCAACGCGGTTGCATTTACCAAACAAAAGATAAATGTAGGTTGGGAATTTCGTCAGGAAAATCTGGGTGAGTGGATGCCTGCCAAAGTTCCTGGAGTGGTGCAAACTGATTTGTTGGAGAATAAAAAGATCAAGGACCCTTATTATGCTGATAATTATAAGTCAATTCAGTGGGTGGATAAATTGAACTGGGAGTATCGTACCGTGTTTGATGCTCCAGAGGCAGCGGCTAAGGTCCATGCTCGGTTGGTATTTGAAGGATTGGATTGTTATGCGACTGTTACTCTTAATGGTAAGCGGATTTTGATAACGGACAATATGTTTCGTACTTGGACTGCTGATGTGAAGAATATTATTAAGCCTAAAGGCAATGTACTTCATGTGTCTTTTGAATCTCCTTCTCAACGTGGGCTCAAACAATTATCGGATTTCGGTCTGCGTTTACATGGGTATAACGAGCATGGAATGGATGGAGGAATTGGTGATAATGAGATTCGTTTCTTTCAACGTAAGCCCGGTTACCAATATGGATGGGATTTGACTCCGCGCATTATTACTGTGGGAATTTGGCGTCCGGTTATTTTAGAGAGTTGGGACGAGGGGCGTGTGGAGAATCTTTATGCTTATACTAAATCGTTGGAAAGAAATTATACGAAAGCAGAAATCGGTACAAAGATTACTGCTAATGTGGATAATGTGGGTAGTTATACTGTATCAGTTAATTTCGGTGGAAAGAAAGTAAAAGAGTCGGTTAAAGAATTAAAAGCAGGGGAGAATGTGATAGAGGAAAATTTTGTGGTAAAGAACCCTAAACTTTGGTGGCCAAATGGAGCTGGAACCCCACATTTATATGATGTATCCGTAATCATTGCGAAAGATGGGAAAGAGGTCGCTTCATCAGTAACGAGAATGGGGATTCGTACTACCGCTATCAAGCGAGTGGATGATGCTGATGGTAGAGGTACTAGTTTTGGCATTGAAGTGAATTATAAACCGATATTTTGTAAAGGAGCTTCTTATGTACCTTGTGAAGTGCTTTTAGGTAGAGAGAATCCGAAAATTTTTGAATGGGTAGTGAAGGGAATGGCAGAAGTGAATATGAATATGGTACGTATTTGGGGAGGTGGCATTTATGAATGTGACCATTTCTATGATTTGTGTGATGAATACGGACTTATGGTCTGGCACGATTTTATGTTTGCTTGTGGTATGTATCCTGATACGAAAGAGTTTTATGATAATGTAGAAGCAGAGGTTAAACAGAATATGGTTCGCTTGCGTAATCATCCTTCTATTATGTTGTGGTGTGGAAACAATGAGGTGGAGGGACCGTGGAATCCGTATGGAAGTACGTGGGAGGCAAGTAAATGGCAACATTATTATAATAAAGAAGAAATAGCCCGGCTTACTAAAGGTATGGAAGATTTGTTCTATGAAAAGTTGGACCGTTGTGTGAAAGAAACATATAGTGATAATATGCCTTATTGGCCGTCATCGCCTCTTCCCGGATATAAAATAGGAGTTGAATCTCCATTTACTCAAGGCGACCATCATTATTGGAAAGTTTGGCATGCGCAACATCCGGTAGATAACTTTAATACTTACGTCGGACGTTTTATGTCCGAGTATGGGGTAATTGGTTTTCCGGAACTGGCTTCTATGAGAAATTATACTCCGGAAAAGGATTTATGGCTTCATTCTACTACGATGGACGTACACAATGGTAGCTGGAAGGGTAATGAAGTGGTGATGAAGTATGTGAGAAATCATTTTAAAGAGCCGGAAAGTTTTGAAAAGAAAGTGTATGTCAGTCAAGTAATGCAGGGTGAAGCAATGGTAATAGCTATGGAGGCACATAGACGTAATATGCCTTGGTGCCAAGGATCGCTCATTTGGCAAGTGAATGATTGTTGGCCTTGCAATTCGTGGGCGGGGATCGACTTTTACGGTTATTGGAAAGCGATACATTACAATATGCGTCAGGCTTGTGCACCGGTGTTGGTTGCACCTTATATTCATGGGGATACATTAGATGTGTTTGTGGTTTCTGATTTATACAGAAACCTGAAAGGGGTATTAGAGCTTACTTTGATGGATTTTTCAGGAAAACGGTTGCATAGTGTTAGGGAAAATGTTTCATTATCATCCATGACCTCTAAGAAAGTGGTGACTACCTCTGTTAAAAAACTTTTGAATGGAGCAGACAAGGCTGCTACAATGTTGGTTTGTAAATTCAAGTCACCTGCTGTTCAAGTAAGTAATATTCTTTATTTTGATTTAGTGAAGAATCTGCATTTGCCTAGACCGGATATCCATTTTACGGTTCAAGGTTTTGATGGTGAAGATGCCATTATTCGAGTTTCAACGGATAACTTAGCAAAAAGTATTATGGTGAAGTATAAGGGTGAGGCTGGATTTTTCTCTGATAATTTTTTTGATTTGTTACCCGGACAGAGTCGAGACATCAAAGTGAAAGCAAAAGGTACTTCGGAGGAGATTATAAGGGAACTAACTTACATTACGATGGATCAGATGTAAATAGATTTATAATCAATATATTTATGAAAGATGTTATAAGACAATCGATAGGTCCGTTGATGGCAATATCTTTGGGAATGAATTCTGTGGCTATGGGTGCAAAGGAAATACAACCTAATATTGTCTTTATAATGGCTGATGATTTGGGATGGACTGATTTAGGAGTAATGGGAAGTGATTATTACGAAACTCCTAACATTGACCGTTTGGCTTCTCAAGGTATGCTTTTTACGAATGCGTATGCTGCTGCCGCTAATTCGGCTCCAAGTCGTGCGTGTTTTATGACGGGAAAATATACTCCCCGACATGGAGTTTTCACAGTCAGTCCATCAGCCAGAGGAGACAGGACTAAACGTAAATTGCTTCCGATAAAGAATACGGATGATGTTCGTACTGACTTTGTTACGATGGCGGAAGCTTTGCAGAAGTGTGGATATCAATGCGGACATATCGGGAAATGGCATTTGGGAGATGATAGGGATGGCTCGGGAACGGGTCCTCTTTCTCAAGGTTTTGTATTCAATATTGCGGGAGAAAGGGCGGGCAGTCCTTATTCTTATTTTTATCCTTATTGTAATACGAAAAAGCAAAAATGTCATTTAGGATTGGATGAGGGGAGACCTGGAGAATATCTTACCGATCGGTTGACAGATGAGGCCATTGATTTTATGGGGAAGCATACCGGGAAACCGTTTTTTTTGTATTTGGCTCATCATGCGGTACATGTTCCTTTAAAAGCACCCCGATATTTAGTGGAGAAATATGAAAAAAAAGTAAAAGGTAAATATCATACAAACCCTGTGTATGCTGCTATGATTGAAAGTTTAGATCAAAGTGTGGGACGTGTGTGTCGGGCGATCGATTCATTGGGTATTGCGGATAAGACGATTATTATTTTTTATTCGGATAATGGTGGTTCTGAACCGGTGACGGACAATTATCCATTGCGTGAAGGTAAAGGATCTCCTTACGAAGGGGGAACCCGTGTTCCTCTTATAGTGAAATGGCCTGGTAAAATACAGGCTGGGGTAACGTGTGATGTGCCGATATCAGGGATTGATTTTTATCCGACATTTGTGGATCTGGCTCACGGGAAGCAAACTGATGATTTGGATGGAAAGGATATATTTTCTTTGATGGAGGATAATGCATATACTCGTGATTTATATTGGCATTTTCCGGCTTATTTACAGTCGTATGCGAAGAGCGGGAAGGATTGGAGAGCGACACCATATTCCAGTATTCGTTCCGGGGATTGGAAGCTGATTTATTATTACGAGGATAAGTCTGTGGAATTGTTCAACTTGAAAGAAGATTTGGAAGAACAATATGATTTGTCTCAAAAGCGGGTGGACAAAAAAGATGAACTTTATAGTAAATTGATGAACTGGTTGAAAGAGACGAAAGCTCCGATCCCGACAGAACTGAATTCTGAATATGTAAGTGAGAAATAAAAAAGACAGGAATAACTTTAACTTTTAATATAATGAATAAAATTGTAACATTTTCCGGCGTATTTTTATTACCGTTCGTTTCAGGACAGGTATATAGTCAGAAAGTTCAATACAAAAGTCCTAATGTGGTTTTTATAATGGCTGATGACTTAGGTATCGGTGATTTAGGATGTTATGGGCAAGATAGAATTCAAACTCCGGCTATTGATGCTTTGGCCGAGCAAGGTATGAAGTTTACGCAACATTATTCCGGTTCTACGGTCAGCGCTCCTTCACGTTGTGTTCTTCTTACCGGAAAGCATACAGGGCATTCTTTTATTCGTGGAAATAAGGGCTACAAAGCGGAAGATGGGCGTTCGTATGATTTGAATCTTGCAGATGAGGAAATTACGGTAGGGGAAATTTTCAAGAGCAGGAATTATGTGACGAAAGAAAAAGGATACGCTACGATGTGTGTCGGGAAATGGGGGTTGGGTGGTCCGTCTGCAGAAGGTCATCCTAATCAGCAGGGATTCGATTATTTCTTTGGATATTTGGGACAAGGGAATGCACATCGGTATTATCCTACTCAATTGTTTGAGAATAACACTCCGGTGATGTTGAATAAGAAAGTTTATTCGCATGATATGATTATGGATAAGGCTTTGGCTTTCTTGGATAAGAACGCAAATAAACCTTTCTTCTTACATCTTACACCCACCATTCCTCATGCGGATATTATTGTACCGAATGATGAATTGTTCGATTATGATGGAAAGTTTCAGGAAGTTCCTTTTCACGGAAAGGGATATACGTGGCAGGAAAAACCACGTGCCACGTTTGCAGCTATGGTGACACGTTTGGACAGAGATGTGCAAAAGGTTGTGGATTTATTGGATAAGAAGGGAATACTGGATAACACTATCATTATTTTTACCTCTGATAATGGTACGCATAAGGAAGGGGGACATGACCCGAGATATTTTGACAGTAATGGTCCATTTAGAGGAAGTAAGCGAGATCTATATGAAGGTGGAATACGTACTCCGTTTGTTGTGAAATGGGCCGCTGTGATACCGGAAGGAAGTGTATCTTATCAGGTTTCTACTTTTTGGGATTTTATGCCTACTGTATGTGAACTGATTGGGGCTAAGACTCCTGACGGTGTTGATGGAATCTCCTATTTGCCTACGCTGACAGGTAAGGGTAGACAGGAACAACATGATTATTTGTATTATGAATTTCATGAACAGGGTGGTAAACAGGCTGTCATCAAGGATGGCTGGAAATTAATTCATTTGCAGATCAATAATCCTCAGAAAGAATGCTATGAGTTATACAATATGAATGCGGATCCCGGAGAAATAGCTAATGTTGTGAAGTTATATCCTCGAAAGGTGGATGAACTCAAGAAAATAATGAAGGATGCAAGAACGACGAATGCTAATTGGAAATTTGCTTTTGAAAAATAACATCTAAGATATGGGAAGGTATGTTGATGGGTATAAAAAGGGGAAGAAGACTCTACTTATGAGTAAACTTGTCATAAAACATCTATTGGTATTATTGCTTGTTTGTGCCTGTGGGGGAGAAGAACAAACGCAAATGATAATGGATACAACTAATGTGACAGGTTTCGGTGTATTGCTTCCCAACGATGAGCAGGATTCTTATGTTTGGCGGAATGGAGATGTGGTTTACCTGTGTAAAACAAATGATACTCGTTTTTTGGGTGAGAATTATAAATTTACATTTGAAAGGATTGATGAGAAAAATAAAGTAGCATGGTTCAACCTTTCAGGAACAGCTAAGCCCACTGCCGGTAAATACATTGTTATTCATACACGGAGTACAGTTGTCTTACCTGACAGATTGACGGCAACTGATATTGTCTGTAATCCTCCTAACGGTTGTATTTCAAATGTGTTAAAACAAACTTTGGATGGAATGCTTTTTAAAGGCGAATTGTCCTTGCCGGATGGAGTGCAGGCTGTAGATGAGGCTGTGTCACTAGCTTGTGAGAGTTCAGTGGTGAATTATAGTGTAACGAGCTCGGATAAATCTATACAAGGAGGGAAATTACAGAAAGTTATTGTAAACTCAAACTCTACTCCTCATTTTTATACCGGTATTCATGTCAATAGTCATGGTGATGTGTCTGATGCTGAATCGGATAATGTATTTGTTGTACTTCCGTCTTCGGAAGAAAGTGTGGTTATCGGTTCTTCTACTCCTGTATATGTGAATATGCTAATTCTCAAATCCGATGCCATTTCGGATTACAATATTGATTTTATTATTCAGGGTGATGATTATAAATACGAGCAGACAATACCTCGTTCCACCAGAGATTTTACTTCATGTGATATGATTTCGATAGATATTGATAATCCGCAAATTTCTGGCTCTTTTGTTCCAGGCGAGCCTTGGTTGGATGTGGATGGTGAAGTGATTAATGCTCATGATACAGGGATTTTATATTATGAAGGGATATATTATATGCATGGAGTACATCGGGTTGCGGGTAGTGCCGGAAATAAATGTCAAGTGGGAGTGCGATGTTATTCTTCCAAAGATCTTTATCATTGGAAGAACGAGGGAATAGTACTACCGGTTGCTCCAGAAGGTTCTGGAAGTGATATTGAAAAAGGATGTATTTTGGAGGTACCTAAAGTAATTTATTGTGCACAGACACAAAAGTTTGTAATGTGGTTTCATCTTGAGCGTAAAGGACAGGAAGAGCTTTACAGTGGTGCTCTTACTGGTGTTGCTGTATCCGATTCTCCAACCGGTCCTTTTACTTATATTCGTGCGTTGCGTCCTAATGCGGGTGTTTATCCTTTGAATATAAATAACACAAAGAAGCCCATAGGGCCTCCGGGTTCAAAGCCTGGTCAACCTCCTCATGCCCCAAGCACATCTAGAAAGCATTTTGATCGTGACTTTGAAGGTGGACAACAATCGCGGGCTATGAATCTTTTTGTAGATGATGATGGCAAGGCATATCATGTTCATGCTTCTGAGAGCAATATGGTCATGCATATTTCATTGCTTACGGATGATTATTTGGATTTTACAGATCAATATACTCGTGTATTTGTTTGGCGCCAAACGGAAGCTCCTATTATATTTAAACATAATGGTACTTATTTCTTTATAGGTTCCGGATGTACGGGATGGGATCCTAATGCGGCACGTTCGGCACGGACTAATGATATTTTGGGAGAATGGGAAGAACTTGGTAACCCTTGTGTGGGTGATGGCGCAGATATAACCTTTTCTTCACAAGGAAGATATGTCCTTCCTGTTCCGGGAAAGAAAAATGGCTCGTTTATCTTTATTGCAGATAGGCATGTTCCAAAAAATCCTATTGATTCTCGTTACGTTTGGCTACCGATAGATATGTCAAGTGGTATTCCTAAAATTCGATGGTATGACGAATGGAATTTGAGTATATTTGATAATTAATTGGAAACCATATTCTTGAAGTTTATCTGCCATCTTACACCAATCGCACCTTATGTTATTGAATATTAGTATATTAATAGTGTGTAGGATAGTGGTGTAGGATGGTTGCAGAT
>OGHS01000722.1_pt1 | contig 13094 bp, 6 predicted proteins | sample 1571611 | NCBI WGS metagenome assembly OGHS01 (sample SAMEA2581944, study PRJEB24529) | metagenome | biome: Human gut stool | place: China | collected 2011 | reverse complement strand
ACGGGTGTACATGATATTGCTGAAGTCGCTACCGCGTGCCCATGAGCCGATGGCTTTTCCGGTGAGAGCTGCCGTTTCTGCCGTATGGCGTACCGGCATGAAAGACGGAGTACGGTAGAAGTCGATAAAGTTGGTCGATGGAGTCTCTGTTTTGGTGTAAGACGGAGCGATGTTCAAGCTGAGATCTACACGCTTGGATAACTTCGCGTTGATGCGTGAGCGGAGATTCAGACGTTTGTAGTTACTGTTAATCATAATACCGTCTTCCTGTGCGTAGTTGCCGGAGATATAGTAAGTAAGACCTTTCTTTCCACCCGATACGGAGAGTTGTACCTGATGGATTTGTGGAGTATCCTGCAGACCTTCACGTTGCCAGTCGGTATAATTATTGATAAGTCCGAAGGCTTCGTCGTTGGCTGCTATGGATTTATTTTGCAGGGCGGCCTCGTAGCCCATCATATTGTAATAGTCTTTAGAACTCATGATGGGGTGCAGCTTGTAGGCCCATTTTAATCCGGTAGAGGCTTTTACGCTATATTTGGCTTTACTGGCACTTCCTTCTTTTGTAGTCACCAGGATAACACCGTTAGCCGCACGTGAACCGTAGATGGCAGCGGAAGCGGCATCTTTTAATACTTCGATGGAAGCGATATCCGCCATATCGAGCGTAGAAAGTCCTTCGGGAACAGGATAACCGTCAATGACAATCAACGGAGAGCTGTCGGCACTGATGGAACCCATACCACGAACACGGATTTGAGGGGCAGCTCCGGCCTCGGAAGTGGAGTTCTGGATATTCACACCGGCAATCTTTCCTTGCAGTAGTTGGTCTACTTGCGTCACGGGAATATCTGTGAGACTGTTGACATCCATCTTGGATACCGAACCGGTCAAGTGAGATTTTTTCTGTACACCGTAACCGACCACTACTACTTCGTCCAACACTTTTGTGTCTTCCTTTAATTTGATGTTCAGAGTTTTCTGATTATTGACAGGTACTTCTTGTGTGGTGTATCCGATATAAGAGATGACAAGTATAGATTTGGAGGAAGGGACATTTAATGTAAATTTACCATCTATATCGGTGATAGTACCGGTGGTACTTCCTTTTACCTTCACATTTACTCCGGGAACACCGCCTTGACTATCGGTGACTGTACCGGTAACTGTAAGTGATTGTGCATAGACAACCGCTATGAACGGGGTGCATAATAACAGCAAGAAAGCTATTATTAAAGGATAATGAAACGATTTATTCCTCATAATATTGGGATTTAATAGGATTTATTCTAAACTGTATAATAAGTGCATACGGCTGGAAACAGGAGTCGTACGGTATTTGGCGCCGATAGTTTCGTATCCGGCTTTCGGATCAAAGAAAGAGGCTTTGCGGAGTACCCAACAAGATTCATCTTGTTTCTTCTCCCATTCTTTGATTTGCTGGTAAGGCCATTGGCTTTGGGGCTTGCCGATATAAGGAATTACAAACTTCAGGGCAGCAGTAATGGAACGTCCGTCTTTGCTGGTAGCGTTGTAAATATCGATTCCTTCTGTGGAAGCAATGAAAGACATATCCAGCATATGAGTCAGGTTAAAGAGCGTATAGCCTAATGCGGTTGTGCGTTCCAGTTCCAACGGTTGTTTTCCGTCCGGTTCAATTTGAGGGAACAAACGCTTTTCAGGAAATGCTTTCAATATTTGTGTTGCCAGTTCTTTATTACCTATGTAGAGTGCGTATGCTGTCAACTGTACGTCATATGCCAAACCATGATTGTTTTTCGCCGCATTTTCTTCGGCAGCAACCGGACTGGTCTGTATCCATTCAACGAACTGTGTGAACCACTCTTTCATACCTTTCTTGATGGCAGGTGTCATCGCCTTTGAGCTATCCAGCAAGGTGAGTGCATCCAGCATTTCTACAAAACAATACGTATCGATCATGCCTGTTCCACGTCCTAATCCTTTTCTGTGGCCGGGGATAGTCTGCCCGTAATTTAAGTTCGGATTCATTTTTGTTTTAGCGTCCAGGAACCAGACATTCAGGAAATCAGTAGCTTTCTTTGCATATTGTTCGTTACCTGAAAAATAGTAGGCGATTCCCAAAGTAGTGACGGCTTTCGCCATATCCCCCAATCGATTACGGTCTAATTTTGACAGTTCGGGATTACGTTGTCCGTCTTTACGGATATAGGGTAACCCGTCCGGTTTGGAAGGATCAGGCCACCAGTAAGGCCCCATACTCATATAGTCATGCTTGTCACCGCTAGAGGCCGTCATACTTTTGTCCATCACAGACGGAGGAGTCATTTTCATCGCTTTGTCAGCGTCTCTCATTAAAGTTTTAATAGCCGGAGCGTATGCAGGGGTATCGGCTTTAGCCTTCACTTTAGCCAGCTTTTCTGCCGGATAGATACGGGTATTAACGGTCTGTGCATTCATTGGAAGCAGACAAACCAGTGTAAAAGCACTCAATAGTAAGTTTCTCATAATTATTTTATTTTAAGCGAATTAGTTTAGCCATAATAAAGGGTGTCGGATAGGAAGGTTGCGTATCACTTCCTCATTGGTAGGGAAATGTTCCAGCTTCTTCCATGTCTGAAAGTAGTCTTTTCGGTAGTGATGTATGCTGCCGAATAGCAAGAACGGATGCGCAACAGGCCATTCTTCCCAAAACATGATGTCCGGTTGGTGTTTCCACGAGTTTTTGTCTTTCACAAAAGGAAACAGCCAGGCAATTCCTTTTTCGATATTCCGTCCGTCTGTTGTGGTGTAGTCCCATAGATTTTCTTCGGAAGTTGTCAAGAGATGACAAAGAGTAGTCATTGCGTCCAGATTAAAAAGAGAGTAACCGTAAGGTTTGGTGCGTTCCAGTTCTAAGGGAAAACTGCCGTTAGCGGCCATCTGATTGGGGAGCAATACTGTCCGGTAACGTTCGCGGCAGAAATGAATCATTTCTTTATTCTGCGTGAATAAGGCGAAGGCAGCGGCTTGCATAGTCCAACAAGTGCCGTGATTATTCTTGGCTTCCATCTCATTGATTCCGTAACGGTGGGTAGACATCCAGGTCAGATAGTCGGAAAACCACAGGCGGATCGTTCTCAGTTCCTTTTCTTCGATGATTCCCTGCGCTTCCATTAACCGGAGTGACTGCACGACTTCAATCAGATGAATGGTATCGATGATTCCGATTCCGCGTCCGGTAGCTATACCTTTGATAGCTTGTGCATACAAGAGATTAGGGTTCATCATTGTCTCTTGATCGACAAACCAGGCACGGATATGACGCATGGCGGCTTCTGTATATTTTTTGTCACCTGTCAGTATCCAGGCAGAGGTCAGGTCGCCTACCAACTGGCTGAATCGTATCATGGCATGACGGTGAGCGGTGAAGTTGTCCGGATTCGTTTCTCCATCACGACGGATGAACGGACCGTCCGGGTCTTGAGGGTTTGCCCACCAGTAATCACCTTCGGAATAGAAGTCGTGAATGCCTCCCGCGCTTCTTTGAGCGCGGGCAGCAGTGACGGTCACAGGTACGGACTCTAATGCTGCGTCTGCCCGTCGCAGGGTTTCTGCTTGTAGGAGTCGGCGTACTTGTTCTTTCACATCTTCTTTAGCCGTCACCGTGGTGAGGCCGAAGAGTATCATTAATAATCCTATTGAAATTCTTAATCTGTTCATTGTGCATTCAATTGAGTGTAAACGGTTTTGATTCCGGCTGATCGAACGGATACGTAACAAGCGTCGGTTACTTGGGCACGTATCATTGCTTTTCCATTATAGGCTTGTACTTTGCGTGATCCGGTCGAAGTACCCAAGTTTTGAAGTAGTTTTCCGTCTCCGGCAATTTCAAATGAGATGATGTTAGCTGCGTCCAGACAGGGAACTCCTTTTTCATCGGTCAACTGTGCTTCAACGCGAACGATATTGTTTCCTTCAGGATGATGTGTCACCTTTAATTGTTTCGGTTCTCCCCATTGGCTGGTTTGATAAGCAACGGTGATCTCATCGGAAACGGTTTCCTTACTCTTTACGGCTACCGCTTTCAAATGATTATTTCCTTCACGCAATATACTTTTCCAGCGAAGTCCGGCTGCCGGAAAGTCCTGGCTGTTCCGTTGTTTTATGCCTTGGCTGATTCCATTGACAAACAGTTCTACTGCCGGACAGTTGGAGTATACCAGTATTTCTTTAGGTTCGTCTGCGGCCCCCCAACGTGTCGGCCATGTGTGGCCGTAGATGTGTATCATCGGCTTCTCCGTCCAATAAGACTGGAATACATAAAACACTTCCTTCTTGGTGAAGTCCCGTTCGATTACTCCCTTTTGATTGACGTATGGTACCGGATTTTCCGGTCGTAGAGGAGTGGAGAAATCTTTGAAAGGCCAATAGGCTGTTCCTGTCAGCCAAGTCATGGTTTCCTGTTCTTTCAAGTGCCAGTCCACCAGTTTTACAATATAGGATTCCGACCAGTCACCGTCTCTTGATGCGCGGGCGTCACCGCCAACGAAGGAGAAGTCTCCTGCGCGTTCATCGGCTCCGGCTCCGACAGGAATGCCGCCCAATGATTTGAAAGGGTCCTCCGAATGTCTTCGGGCATGAGAGTCACCGCCCCATTCCACATGCAGGAAGTGTTTAACCTGTTTCATCTCTTTCTCGGAGGTAGGCTTGTAGTCGGTGAATTGCCCGCGATACCAGCCTGCCCAGATGGAAGGGGAATATACATCGACAATATCTTTACAGAAGTCGCACCGGCGGATAGAAGTGACACGTGACGGATCCAGACGGTGTGCCAGGTCATTCAGTTCTTTCATAAAGGCGCGTATCTGTGACTGTTCGAAAGTCGGGAAATCATTCGGCCAGTCATTCTCATTGCCCAGTCCCCAAAGAATTACAGAAGGATGGTTGTAGTGCTGATTTATCATGTTTGTGAGCATTCGTCGGGCTTGTGCCTGGTAGCTCTCTCCACCCAAGCCACCGCGGCACCAAGGGATTTCTTCCCAAACGAGAATGCCCAGCTCGTCACACAGGCGGAGAATGATATTCGATTGTTGGTAATGCCCCAGACGGATGAAGTTGACGCCCATTTCTTTCATCATCTTTATTTCCGTTACCATTTGCTCTTCTGTCATGGCAGCGCCTACGCCGGCATGATCTTCGTGGCGGTGGGTACCTTTTAGTAACAGGCGTTTGCCGTTCAGTTTGAAAGGTCCATAGTCTACAAACTCGAAATGGCGAAAGCCAATTTGTTCTGTTACGGTTTGTTCGCCTTCAGTAGTTTTGAGAGTGAACTCGCAGGTGTATAGCTGAGGCTGCTCCGGGCTCCAAAGTAGCGGGCTTTTGACAGCAATGTCGAATAGTCTTACTTCTCCTAAGGGAAGAACATCCGTGACAGTCTGTTCGGCTACTTTCTTGCCGTTCGGGTCTTTCAGTGTGAGGTGCACCGTGGCTCGGCGGGTATCATCCGGATTATAGAAGTTGGCTTGCACTTTCAGGCTTGCATTCTTTAAATCTTTTTGCACCGGAGTCTCCAGTTTGAAACTACTGAAAGAAAGCGCAGGTTGATAAACCAGATTAACGTAACGGTAAAGTCCGCCGTACACATTGAAGTCCGATAAATCTGAAGGGATCATTTCCGTATCTCTTGAATTATCGCAACGGATAGATAAAGGTATTTTTCCGTTGAAACGCTTCCGGCAGTCGGGATTGGCCAATGCCTGCCGGATAGCCTCTGTGATGTCGACGCTCCATTCATCGTAACCGCCTACATGGCTACCGACTTTTTGCGTGTAGATATATACTTCTGTTTTTTGTCCGGCTCCTTCAAATTCGAGGATAGTACGTCCATTGACTGAGGGATTCTGAATATCGAGTAAAGTACGATACCATCCGGGACCCTGGTAATAGTTGACATCCGGATCTACAGCGTCTTCCGCATTGAAGCAGTGAGGAAGGGTGACCGGTTGCCAGATGGGCACAGCTTCCGAAGAACCGGGTGCTACCATGCGTACAGCTTCCCAGATGCTTCCGAGATCACCTTTGAGATATTCCCATTGGTCGGTCAGGCGGATTCTTTGGTTGGTAGGAATCCGGGCACTTATCGGTAGAGCGAATGTTATAAGGGCTGTCAATATGTAGATAATTGTTTTTTTCATGGTCTGTATAAGTGATGATGATTAGAGTTGTTCTCCTTTTTCCAATTTGTTTTTACGAAGCAGGGCTTCGAGGAAATAATAATCGGCATATACGATAGGTACATCAATTTCGCTGTCGTGAGGTTTGGAACCGGTACTGTGGAGTAGCAAGAATCCGTTGTCTCCATTCTGTTGTGCACGGTAGCTGGCAGTGAGATTCTCTAAAATCCGATCGGCTTCCTGTTTGTAGAGATCCTTGTTTTCCGGTACGTAGGTGCTCAGCTCATAGAGTGCGGAAGCTATACAGGTTGCTGCAGATGCATCGCGTGGTTCGTCCGGTATTTCAGGAGCATTGAAATCCCAGTAAGGAATCAGGTCTTTGGGTAGGTTGGGATGGGTGAAGATGTATCTTTCTACCTGTTTTGCCTGTTCCAGAAATTCGGGGAGTCCGGTTTCACGATAACATAGAGTGTAGCCATATAGTGCCCATGCTTGTCCGCGTGCCCATGCCGAGTCGTCGGAATATCCTTGATGGGTGACTTTACAAATCGGGCTACCGGTGATCGTGTCGTAATTGACCACGTGGTAGGTACTGAAGTCATCGCGGAAATGATTTTTCATCGTAGTCCGTGCATGACTGACTGCTATATTATAAAAGGTGGAATCGTTCGTTTCGCGAGAAGCCCAAAACAATAACTCCAGATTCAGCATATTGTCGATGATCACGGGACATTCCCATTGGTCGGCGTGATGATCCCAAGAACGGATGCAGCCTACGTTGGGTTTGAAACGGGTAATCAGAGTCCGGGCAGATTCGATAAGTATATCTTTATAGGTAGGGTTACCGGTCAGACGGTAGCCGTTGCCATAGCTGCAATACATCTTGAAACCCATATCGTGTGTAGTGCCGTTTTTCTTTTCGCGTTCCAGCATTTCAGTATGTTTTTCGGCTTTCTCCTTCCAAAAAGGATCGTGCGTATATTCATATACATACCAAAGTTCTCCGGGAAAGAATCCGCTCGTCCAGTCTCTGGAAGGTACGAGGTGTAAAGAACCGTCCGGTTCCGTGTTGCGTGGGTTGGTAAGCTCACCCCATTGTTTGGCGATTCTTTTGTCTCTGCTTTCTTGGGATTCGTTTGCACGCGCTTCATCTATTTTAGAAAAAGCATACTTGAATTGTTGTTCGGCAAAAGTAAAATTAGAAGCAACTAAATTTGACTCTTTGGGAGATTGGCAACCAACTAAAGCGGTCACTCCGATGCTAAGGGCTAAAAGATAATGTTTCATATTTTCATATTTGTTTCCATATTATTATTTCTAAGTAGGATGTTGCAAATGTATGGAAACAGTGTGAATTTGGTTTGTCTGGTAGTACCGTAAGTTTATAAAATCATCCCATTCTTATATAGGACAATCGCTTCTGTGACGTTCTTGGAACGATTTTTATAACTTGGAATGATTTTACAAACCTTTGATGTATTCGGTGGGCGAGACTCCGTAGGTAGCTTTGAAACATTTGGTGAAATAGGCAAGTGTGCTGAATCCGGTGGCTATTGAGACTTCTGTTATGTTCATGTCCGTTTCTTTCAGTAATTGCGCAGCTACTTCAAGACGCTTGTGGCGAATCAGGTCATTCAGAGATAAATCTGTCACTGCTTTGAGCTTGCGGTAGAAGTTACTTCGGCTGAATCCCATCTCGTCGCATATCAACTCAACTTTTAAGTCCGGGTTGGCAAGATGACTTTCTATAATCTCGAATAATTTCTGCATGAATTTATCATCGGCGGAACTGGCTTCGATACCCATTGACTGGAGCGAGAAGTTTTTTCCATACATTGATTTCAGTTTTTCCCGTTGCGTCAGCAGGTTGTAAATTCGTATTAGCAGCACATCTATATTGAACGGCTTTACTATATAATCATCAGCCCCCGAAAGGAAACCTTCTTTGACGTGCATTACCATGGTGCGGGCTGTAAGTAGAATTACCGGAATGTGTCCCGTCTGCAAATCATTCTTTATCATGGAACAGAGTTCCAGTCCATCGACTCCCGGCATCATGATGTCTGTCACAACTAAATCGGGAAACTCTTTCAGTACGATATTGAAGGCTTCGGAGCCGTTATCCGCTTCGAGTATCCGGTAATAGCGTTCAAGATGTTCTTTTACATAGCTGCGTATGTCCTCATTGTCTTCCACTAGCAGGATTGTCTTGCCTTTCAAAAAAGGAAGTTCCTCTTCGGAGTCAAGAGCTTGCCCGACTACTGCCTGCTCTTCCTGTACATCTTCGGGTTGGGTATTTTTCGTGTCTTCCTTTGTTGGTTGCACCTGCTCATTATTCGGAAGTATGATAGTGAATATGCTTCCTTTCGGCTGATTAGAGTCCACACTAATTGTGCCGTGATGTAAATGTACGATGGATTGTGTCAGACTTAGGCCGATACCTGTTCCGTTTACGTTGTCATTGACAGTCTGTGGGGTATTGACTTGATAGAACGGATCGAAAATATGGGTACGGGCATTTTCCGGAATTCCTTTCCCTGTGTCCGCTACCTGGATGATGATACGATTGTCGGGAGCCGTTATTAGTCTTAAAGAAACTGTCTCTCCTAAAGAAGTGAATTTAAAAGCATTTGAAAGCAGGTTGAATATAGCTTTTTCCAGCAGACTTTGGTCGAAATACACAGGGATTTCCCCTTCTGGAGCTTCATATTGGAAAGTAATCTGTTTGCTTTCCGCTATTTGTTTGAAGGTGTAATAAATTTCAAGCAGGAAAGCATTCAGATCCGAGTGGGTAAGTTTCAATGTGAGGCTACCGCTTTGATTTTTTTGCAAATCCATTAATTGATTGACCAGCAACAACAGGCGGCGGGCATTCTTTAATACCAAATCCAGTTTGGTTTTGATAAAGAGGGGAACTTCTGCCTGACGTACCAGCTCATCGATAGGGCTGATAAGAGTTAGCGGTGTGCGCAATTCATGTGAGAAGTTGGTGAAAAGCCGGATTTTGGTTTGATGAAATTCCTCTATCCGCTGCTTTTCCATTTGTCGCATCCGCAGGTTCAGTTCCAGCTTGTGCTTGCTGTACATATAATATCCGATGGTGTAGGTGATTCCTATAAACAACAACGCGTAGATGATATAAGCCCAAGTTGTTTTCCACCAAGGAGAAAGGATTACTATTTCCAAAGTCTTTCCTTGAGAGTTCCATACACCGTCATTGTTGGAGGCAATGACGTGGAATGTATATTTGCCGGGAGCAATATTGGTATAGAAAGCTTCTTTACGGGTTCCTACATGGTTCCAATCTTGGTCATGGCCTATTAATTTATAAGCATATTGATTCTGTTCGTGCAGGATATAGTTCAGGGCGCAATATGCAATAGAGAAATTATTCTGGTTGTAGGCGAGGGTAACCGTTTCCGCATCGTCCGGGTTGCTCTCCAATAATTGGCTTTTATCACCCGGTTGTACAACTTTATTGTTAACAGTCAATCGGGTAAGCACTACCGGTGGCATCATATTATTCTTAATCAATGAACGGGGAGTGAAAGAGAGAAATCCGTTGCTTCCACTAAAATAGACTTCTCCATTGGGCAAGCAGATACCTCCTTGTGGTGTAAACTCCAATGTTTCGAGTCCGGCAAAGCAGTCATAGGTATGCACTTTTCCTGTTTTTGTATTTATTTCGGTAATGCCGTTATCTATGCTTGCCCATATATTCTGATTATATTCCACCAGGGTATATACTTCCTCATTCGCCAATCCTTCTTTTGCACCGATATGGCGGATGATTCCTTTACCTTCCTGATACTGATAAATTCCTGCGCCGAAAGTTCCTATCCATATCTCACCGTTCTTTTTTCTCAGTATACCGGTGATATAATTGTTCTCCAGTTTACAGGACGGTTCTTTCTCTTCTGTTGAATATCGTATCAAGGTTCTTTTTTCCGTATCATATTCGTAAAGTCCGAATGAACGCGTCCCGATCAGGTATACGTTTTCACGAAGCGGCAGAAATGCCCGTATACTGGAGAAACCAATTGTTTCTCCAGTATCTCCGATAGGGAATTTACGGGTTACCTTTTTATCTTTCGTAATTCTGACCAGTCCCTGACGGGAAGTCGTTCCTAGCCAGATAGTTTCTTTTGCATCGCGATAAATAGTATAAATACCTAGATTTTTCTCTTTGAACTGGTGGATAAGTGAAAAACGTTTTGTCGGAATGTGGAAGCAATACAGTCCGCCGTTATTTGTTCCACACCAGATATTTTCTCCTTCTACCATCAGAGATTTGATGATATTCTTATTATGCATCCCTACAGGATGTTCTAATAGATAATTGGCGTATTCTTTTGTGACCGGATTGAATTGCAATAGCCCGCCACCTTCTGTTGCTATCCAAAGGGAATTGGAACTATATACCATCGGACCGAAAATGTTATATAGCTTTTGCTCACTGTTTTCTAAGGGGTGGTAGAATATAAAACGGTTATTAAGAGGATTATAATAATTAACCCCACCGGAATAAGTTCCTACCCATAATGTTCCGGCACGGTCTACACATAAGCTGCGTACAGAAAAGTGGCTTAGATTATTACGATTTGCTTCGAATGTATTGTATTGGGTGATGACGTCATTCGTCAGATTGAGAACGCTCAGACCATCGAATGTTCCGATTATCAGCCGTTGGTTTTGTTCCTGAATACAACGAATGTAATTATCCGTCAGCCCACTGTTATGCTTTGAAAAAGTGACAATGCTCTGTTGGTCCGGGTTCCATTTATTCAGCCCTTTCATATCCGTACCTATCCATATCTGATGCTGTGAGTCTTCAAAAATGCAACTGATGGTATTATCGGAAAGGGAAGGAGTGCTCTCTTTGTTCAGCTTTTGTATGATATTCAGGTTTTTATCGCATATCAGCAGACCTTTGTTGTGAGTGCCTATGTAGAGTCTTTCCTCCTTATCTATATATAGAGAGGTGATCGATTCCCGTTCCAACAGTCCGTCAAAAGTTATGGGCTGGAATGTATTCTTTTCCGGTATCCAACGGCAGAGTCCCAAACGTGTGCCTATCCATAGCTCTCCTGACTTATTCAAACAGAGCGAAAGTATCCTGTTACTGGGAAGTGACGGATAATCTGCTATTTGGTAATTGGTGATAAGATTGGTCTTTTGATTGAGATAATTCAGTCCGTTGGTCGTTCCAATCCAAAGCCCTCCATGAATATTATCCGGCAGTAGTTTGGTGATGTGATTGTCTGTTAAGGAATTGGTGTTTTGATTGCTGTGTTTGTAAATAGTGAAAGTGGCTCCATCATATTTATTCAGTCCGTTGCGGGTGGCAAACCACATATATCCTTTGGCGTCTTGACAAATATCGAGTACGGATAACTGTGATAAGCCGTTGTTCAGATTGATTGTTGAAAAGTTGAATGCCCGGTTTTCTTCCGCATACGAAAGGGTATTGCCGAAAGACAATAGAGAGATGAAGAAAAATAGATAAAAAGTATAGGATTGTTTTCGTTTAGTAAATAGATTGATAAGGTTATTTTTTATCATAGTATTTCTTGTAAATCTTTTGATATTTTTCTTTCTTCTGGAATCTATCCAGCCATGCATTCAAACTGTCGAGTAAGACAGGTGATTGTTTGCTGACTGCCCATGAGTAGAACTGTGTGAAGCTGATAGCCGTATTGATATCAATCTGCGACAAGGAATCCGCTACTGCCCGTGCAATGCTTTCGTCACAAACTGCATAGTCAATGTCTCCGTGTGCTACTAGTGAAATCAATTGTTCGGGGCCATATTTTTCTATTTCCTTTATATAAATGGTATCTCCAATCTCATTTCCCAAATTCTGAATACGCAAGATTGACGGGGACCCCTTTATGACATGGAGTGTTCTTTGCGCTAAATCCAACTGACTGCGTATGTAGAGGGAATCGTTTTCTCCGGTTGCTTTCCGTTGCACTAACACTTGTTTGTTGAGCACGATGGGAGAGGTGAGTAGTAAAGAATCCTTCAATTTGCTGGTTGCTAATATACCGTATGCTATTACGTCATAACGGTCCTCGCTCAATCCTCTCAGACGATCTTCAAAACTCATATAAGGGCTGATGTCAACTCTTAGTCCTTTATCTCGGCCGAATGCCTGTATCAGTTCATAATTAAACCCTGCAACCGTATCCCCGTCTACATAAAAACTGATGGAATTGTACTCTGTCGCTACACGTAATACACCTTCTCTGATAATATCTGCATAGTCGCGTGGGGGAAGCGGTTGTTTTTGCTGATTGTCGCATCGACGGAAACAGAAGAACAATGCCAGTACGATAATTACAGGTACCAGATATCTAAGCAATCTTATTTTGGGGCGTGTCACCATAAGCTGTAGAAGTTTTATCAATCATAGAAGTTCCATGAAAGGCCGAATTTCAGCACACGTGGGTTGATAGGGTAATGAGGAGACAGGAAATAATTCGGTCTGCTCATTCCTTGATTCACGTGATACATCATTACATAGAAACGTGTACGCTTTAAATGTAAGTTTGCGTAAACATTTACAATAGGATAGCCGCCTATCTCTACCTGGTCGTCTGTTGGTTGCAGATGGAAGTTCTGAATGGCGGGCATATATGCAGGGGCATTGTATTTGGTAAAATATCTTAGATCAGCGCCCAATTGTACGCTGAGTACTTTTTTTGCCAGTTTGAACTGCATATAAAAGTTATGATATAGCGAGAGGTCCGGCAAGGGAAGCACGGTCTGGTCGCTGGACTTCTGCCAGGTTACCTCATTATCCAAATGGAAGATACCCAATTTGAAGTCCTGATTAAGACTTGCTGACAACACTTGCAGACTTCCGCTTTTTTGTTCGGGCAATGCTTGTTGATTGAAATAAGTATAGTTCTTTATATTCTCTACTCCTGCTTTCAACTTAGTCCTCCAGCGGGCAAT
>OGHS01000718.1_pt1 | contig 13124 bp, 11 predicted proteins | sample 1571611 | NCBI WGS metagenome assembly OGHS01 (sample SAMEA2581944, study PRJEB24529) | metagenome | biome: Human gut stool | place: China | collected 2011 | reverse complement strand
GATTTCATAATCATCAGATGGGCGGATGTTTTGCTGATGAGAGCGGAAGCATTAAATGAATTGGGTGATGCCGGTGAAGCCGTCGATATGGTGAATTTGGTTCGAAACAGAGCCGGATTGAGAGAACTGGATGCCACTGCGGATTTTGGCAATGATAAAAAGAAGATCAGCGATCATATTTATAACGAGCGACGGTGGGAGTTTTATTTTGAATGTCAGGGCAGACGCACGATGAAGAGATTTAATAAGTTGGTCGACCACATTGCCAGGACTTCGGGAGATGCAGGAACGAATGTGGCCCGGTATCTGTATTTACCTTTCCCGGCGGTAGCAATGACTGCCAATCCCGGACTCACTCAAAACAGTGGCTATAAATAATTGAATGATAAAGAAATGTTTAAACAGTTATATCTATGAAACCATTTGATAAATATATATTTTTTCTGATAGCCGGGTTTATATTACTTCTTATATCGTCCTGTTATGAGCCCGATGTGGAAGAGGTTTTGCGTCCGGGAGCTGTCATTCAGGATGATAAATACTATTTAGGTACAAGCTTGAGCTATGCTTCTTATCTGGAACGTAACGCCACGGACGGGCAGTATTTTAAAAATGAGAACGGAGAGCGTGAATCACCTTTTGAATCGGTGAAAAAACATGGTGGGAATATTGTGCGTCTTTCTGTTGCTTTTGGCCCATATACCAGCGACAAGGCCGGTAATGTCTCTTATGCTATTGATTATCATGTGTTCGAAAGGGTGAAAGAGGATTTTAAAAAGGCTAAAGATGCGGGCCTTGAAGTTTTCTTATCTATTCTTTACGAAAAGGGGCTTAAATCCGAAGAGTGGTTGAAGATACCCGATGGACCGGAAATGGAAGAAGCCATCTATGACTATGGAAAAGATATATTGGAGAAACTTGCCGGAGAGAACCTTTTTCCCACTTTTGTTGCTATAGGCGGTGATTATGATTTCGTTGCGTCAAATGGACTTTTCATGTGTCGTCTCGGTGATAATGATGCCGAACGGATGGTTACCTATATGAATGCCGGATACCGGGCCGTCAGAGATTTTGCTGCTAAATATGATAAGAAGATAAAAACAGTTTTTCATGCTTCAAAGGCGGATGATGTCGTTCGTTTATTGGGGCGATTTTATACCGATGAGTATGCACTTGATTTTGATGTGTTGGGTATAAACTATGTTTTTGATACCGGTCATTCGGCTTATAGTACTTTGGGAGAATTGTCTGTGTACATGAAGCTCATCTATGAGAAGGAGTTCATGGTAGTAGGTGCCTCTTTTCCGTATACGAATGTCAATGCGGATAAAGTTTTTAATATATATTCCCGTATGGATATGATTACTTACGGATCGACTTATTCTCCTGAGGTGCAGGCTCGTATGTTTGTTGATTTTACCATTGATGTTTTGAAAGCCGGTGGATTAGGAGTAATTGCCGAAGGAGGAGATTTTTTGGGGTGCGAGTTGTGGTTTGCCGGTAATCCATGGAATAAGGGATCGAACTGGGACAATCGTACCTTTTGGGATAAGGATTATCGGCTTCATGTCGGTATCGATTGGATGAAATACGATTATAAGCCATTTGTGAAGAGAAACTATTAAATTGATTTTATAATTATGAAGTTGTTAAAGAATATATTAATATCAATTACCTTTCTGACCGTATTGGCCGGGATAATAAGTTCCTGTGGACAGCAAGAATACGATCGTGTTTTTCGTTATTATTTTGAAGCGGAACTGGATTCGGCGTATACCCGTATACGTAAAGCTGTGGAGGGTGAGGAAGAAGGATTGTATAGGGTGGGTTCGAAAGCCATCTATCAGCATAAGGCCGATTCGCTGAAAGAGATCGGCATGAGTGAGTATGCCAGCCAGGAGAACATCGACTATGCCTATTTGGGATTGTTGGCGGCTAAAGACGTTTTTGAAGATTCAAAGAACCCTTTTGTCAGTTCATTGAAAGAGCTGATTGACGAATGTCATTTCACATTGGAGAATACGGTGGAGGGTACATTGCCCGGACAATTCAAACCTGGAGCAAAAGATTCTCTTGAAATATCAGTGGGGCTGGCTGAAGCGATTCTGGAGATGCCCGGTTTAACCCAACGCATTATAGATCGGGAGTGTGAAACTCTTATTCATGCGTTGAACCGGTATGATACTTTCCTCATCGGTGATTTTGTTGTTAATGTTGAAAATGCCGGATTTGAAAAACCGGGTAGTAATCAAGTCAATTTCAACCGGATAGACGGATGGAGTTGTGCTGGCATGCTAAATAACTGGACGAATACAAAACCCGGAACAGTCAAAGCAGGTGCTGTTAATCTGCCGTCGGCACCGGAAGGCAATTGTGTGATGAATATTGGCGAATATTCTCATCCGGTTTGGCAGAGACTGAACGAACGTTTCCATTCTGGATGTACCTATATTGTGAGTTTCAAGGCCAAAATAAACTATAGTAACCCGACGCCGAAAGGTGATGATCTGGAAACGTTTGTGCGTTCACGTATCATTACTTTCCAGAAATATGATGAAGCTAATCCGGACTTGTCTGAAAATAACATTCAGGTGATACATGAAATGTCATTTAGCTTGGGAGTGGAACGTACTATGGATGATTTTATATCGTGCGAACAGTATTTCAGAGGATCGGTGGCACCGGCATTGGATGGAAAAAGAATGGCCATTCAGCTATTGTCGCATGAGGGAGCTTACAAAACAGACGGCTCCGGAAACAAGTCTGTGACAAGTTCGGACACATGGATTTTTGTGGATGATATCAAGATAGTAAGAACAACATCAAGATAAAAGCAGATATGATGAGATTAAAATTTATAATAGCTTTATTATTAGTTGGAGGAGCGCTTTCCGCACAGGTCAGGCCTTGGAAAAAACAGACGATACCGGTGTCTACACCTTGGTTTGAAGATATATCACCGGAAAATGTGTGGCCGGAATATCCGCGTCCGCAATTGGAACGCACGGAATGGATGAACCTGAACGGTATATGGAAACTGAAGCAGGATACGAAAGGGGAACTTACAATGCCGGTGGATTTTTCATCTTATCGGGAGATATTGGTGCCCTTTCCCGTAGAATCGGCTTTGTCGGGCGTAATGTTGCAACGGCAGAGGCATGTGTGGTATACGCGCAACTTTACCATTCCTGACAGTTGGACTGGGAAGCGAATCATGATTAATTTCGGTGCGGTGGACTGGGAGAGTGAAGTCTTCATCAATGGTCAGAGTGTGGGAGTGCACAGAGGAGGATATGACCCTTTCTCTTATGATATTACAGATAAATTGAAAAATACTGGCGAAGAAAATGAAGTCGTGGTCCGGGTATATGATCCGAGTGACGAAGGCGGGCAACCGAATGGGAAGCAGTGGAATAATCCTTTCTCTGTGTTTTATACGGCATGTACCGGAATTTGGCAGACTGTGTGGCTGGAACCGGTTGCCGACATACACGTCCGGGATATAAGCATGGTTCCCGATATCGATGCGAGCCAACTGAAATTGACGGTTAATGTGGATAATGGTACGCAACAGACCAAAGCTACAGTTTTGATAAAAGAGGAGGAACGGATTATTGCCCGGCAAGATGTCGCCATGAATGAAGAGGTGCGGATTGCCATTCCGGATCAGAAATTATGGTCACCGGATTCCCCATTCCTCTATACGCTGGAATTGAGCATTGAGGATAACGGAAGAGTTACCGATCATGTGAAAAGCTACTTTGGCATGCGTAAGGTCAGCATGGGAGAGTGGGGAGGTTATAAGAGGATCTTCCTGAACAATGAATATCTATTTAATTTTGGCGTACTCGATCAGGGCTATTGGCCCGATGGTGTCTATACGGCTCCATGCGATGAAGCTTTGGTTTGGGACATTCTGAAAATAAAAGAAATGGGATTCAATACTTCACGTAAGCATGGAAAGACGGAATTTGCCCGTTGGTATTATCATTGTGACCGGTTGGGACTTTTGGTCTGGCAGGATATGCCGAGTGCTCCTACGGGACGCGACGGTGTTACCATTCCTCCAGGTCCTTGGGAGGGTGAGTGGAATCATACGGACGATTCCAGGGTATCCGAAAGAAACAAGGCCAACTTTAAAATAGAGTTAGAAAATGTGGTTCGTAGCTTAAAGAATCACCCTTCGATTATTCAATGGATTGTTTTTAATGAGAATTGGGGGCAGTTCAGTACGATGGAAAATACCCAGAAGGTGCTTGACATGGATCCTAACCGCTTAGTGACGGCTGCAAGTGGGTTTACGGACTTTGAGATAGGGCACATACAGGATTATCATTCGTATCCTTATCCGACTATTGGAACCTGGTATCCGGGTGTGCCTACTGTTGATTATCCCACTACCAGACGCATTCGGGTAGTAGGGGAATATGGCGGCATTGAATACAATGTACCCGGTCATACTTGGTACCCTAACCCTTCCGGAGTATACGACCGCCCGGCTACCTCTGTGGAGCAGCTTACCATGCGGTTTACCAATATAGCCGAATGGGCAAATGCCATGGCTAAACAGGACGGGCTGTCGGCTGCTATCTATACGGAGATTGCCGATGTGGAAAATGAAACCAATGGGCTAGTTACTTATGATCGTAAATATGATAAAATAAACATCGGAAGAATCAGGCCGATTATTGAATATACAATCAAGAGTTGTAGTACGGCCGATGATTTTACAACGCTTGTATCTCCCAATGCCAAGTGGAAATATACATTGAATACACCTTCTGATGGTTGGCAGGGAATGGATTTCTCTGATTCTTCGTGGAAAGAAGACTACGGATGTTTTGGTGATAGTGGAGGAAAGCTGTTTACTTCACTCAGGCGGACCTTGTGGAACACTCCCGATATATGGATGCGTAAAGTATTTAATCCCGGAGAGTTGACCGACGAGCAAATCCGCCATCTGTTTGCCGAGCTATATGTAGATGGCGAGGTGAGAGTGTATATCAATGGGGTTGAGGCGCTTGCTTTTGAAGAAGAGAACTGGCCATTGGAGAAGAAACACTTCTATACCCTTTCCGATGAGGCCAAAAAGACCATTTGTCCAAATACCGATAATGTCGTAGCCGTGCATTGTCATAATGCGGTCGGAGGTTGTTATATCGGTTTGGGGCTTTCTGTCAGTAATAATATTTTTGGGACAGGAATCGGTGAAGTCTCTGGAGGAAAGAATCAATCTTTGTTTGAAGTATACCCCAATCCCGTGCTCGACTATGTCAATATTGCATTTCCTGCCCCTTTACAGAATGATGAAGTGGTGGAATTCTACTCATTGACCGGGATTATGACAGGTAGGGAATTAATCAAGGCAGGTACATCCCATGTGTCATTTTCAAAGAGCGATTTTAATTTGCAATCGGGAACCTATATCGTAAAATTGAAGTCTGCTTCAAAGATTTTAATTGTCAATGGTTAACGTGAGTTAATTTTAAGGGAAAGGATAACGGAATTTATTCTTTCCCAAGTATAAAGGTAAATTTATTTTTAGAAGAAATATTAAATAACCGTTTAATTCCATAGTTATGAAATTTAAAATTACACTTATGTTGCTTTTAATAGCTTCGATGCTAAAAGCACAGGAAACAAGGATTGTATTCAATGCACCGGCAAGTACTCCTGCAGATGCTACTGTGACACTGATGATTTGGACGGCCATCGAGTATGAACCCGGACAATGGCTGGGATTTGGAGATGATTATACGGGAGATCTTCGTCCCGAAACTTATCAATTGGAGAAAGAGAGCGACGGAGTTTATTCTTTGACTTTGGAGTCTGCCGTGTTAGGTCAGCACGCTGCCGGATATATGAGTAATTATATTGGGATGCGCTTTTACATGAATGGCGATCCTACGAATTTAGCTATGTTCCGCAACCTTTCAGGGGATATTTATACAGATGATTGGCCTTCTTACAAAGATGTGTATGATGATGGGGGAAACGTAGTGGGCGAAGGCCTGATCGAAGGAAAAGAGTATACAGTAGATGCTGTTTATTGGAAGAGTGAAGCACAATCGTATGAAGTGACCTATAATGTAACTGTTCCTTCCAATACTCCTGATGATTTGGTTATCTATATCTGGGGAGCTAAATTTGGATATGGACTTGATGATAGCAACCGTATGACCAAAAAGGCGGATGGAACCTGGACACTTACTGCTTCTTATTATGAACAACCGACTGCTTTCTATACCTATGTAATGAACTACGAGGAGATTATGGAAGGTGACATTACGATCAGTGAAAGAAATGCCGACGAGAATGACGACAGTAATGTTGACAGGGTTGTTCCTGCAGGGCCTGCTGTGCTCAATGATGTAGTGGCGCGCTGGGAAGGTTATCCTTATGTCGGTACAGGTATTGACAGTCCTAAAATCAATGATCTGGGCGTATTCGTAGCAGGTAATACGATCGTGATTAATTCTCAGGATAATGTCGTGGTAACCGTCTACAATCTGGAGGGTAAGATCATTCTGACCGCTGCCGGAACCAATGAAGTAATAAATAATATAGCTTCAGGTAGCTATATTGTCAAAGTATCGAATGCAACACAATCACTATCACAGAAAATAGTAATTCGATAATAGTCAGAAGAGCCTGTTTGATTTTTTTGGAAAAAGTTTCTCAGTTTATTTAGTATTTGTTTTCGGTCTGTTTTTCATTCATCGGACAGTTTGTAGTCCTCCTTAAAATGAAAAAGAATATCTTGGAAACAACTATTAAAACAAGGCTGGACAAGGTTTGAACAGGCTCTTACCAGATGTCTTTTATGATGCCTGACGAATTATAAAGAACCTGTTCCCTTCCTTTTTACTTTAAATTATTCACTTATTTAAATCTATAGTATCATGAGAATAAAAATTACATTTTTATTAGTCATGCTTGTATCTCTTATGCAAGCACAGACTACAATGGTAGCGTTTAAAGCACCTGAATCGACACCAGAGAATGCGAAAATCTTGGTTGGCAGCTCGAGCTGGCAAGGCGGTTGGGATGCGAGTTATGGATTGCCGGATCATGGGTATGAATTGACAAAAGCGGCTGATGACGACTACTATCGCGTAGAAGTTCCTGCTGATTTCTGTAATGCCGGAATTCGCTTTATCCTGAATGGTGATCCTGAAAACATAGCTCAATGGCTGAAAGACGATGGGATAAACTATGATACCGACTCTTGGGGAAATGAAGATTATAAGGTTGAAGAAAATGGGAATATAGTTTACTATTTCAACCAATTTGTGGCATGGAAAAAAGAGGTGATTGTTAAATCCAATGAGATCGTGTTTCATGCACCGGAGAGTACTCCTGCCGATGCTGTTATCTGTGTTGGTAGCACTTTGTTTAATTGGGATTATGGATTTGACAACCTGACAAATGTCATTGAGATGGAAAAGGGGGACGATGGGTTGTATCGTGCCGAAGTAGAGACCGATTTTGTTGTAGGAAAAGGACTCCGTTTCGTTTTAATGGGCGATAACGGTGAAGTGGATAATGTGGCTGTTTGGAGAACAGAGAGAAATACATACGATATTGATTCATGGGATCATGACAAGCACATTATAGTTGAGGATTATAAAATAATTTATGATGTCGTCAAATTCTATGATTGGCGGAAAAATGTGGAAAATACTTCTGTATCCATCCTTTTCCATGCACCGGAGTCTACACCGGCCAACGGGATAGTATATGTGGGTAGTAGAATGTTTAATGATGACTTTGGCTTTACCGGAACAATAGAGGCGCTCGAAATGGAGAAAGGGGCCGATGGTATCTATAAAGTAACTACAACGATGCCTTTTGTCAATCAACCGTTGCGTTTTGTTTTAGTAGATGAAGATAACCTTTCGTTTGACAATATAGCTCTTTATCTGAAAGCAAAACCGGAAGACAATCCGGATGCTGAGGATGAATACGATCGGGATTCATGGGATCATGTGGTTACTGTGGGGGATGATGATGCCCATGTGGTGGAAATCTCTAAATTTGTGAAGTGGACTGTCAATTCATCAGTGGGTCTTTATACGGCTCCGGATGCCGGCGAAGCGATCATTTTTGCCGGAGATAAGAGCATAACCATTGAGTCTGGTGAACTGTCCGAAGTAACTGTATACGATTTACTTGGAAATGTATGTTTGAAGAAAAATGTACAGAAGGAAATTATTCCTTTCCAAGGAAAAGGTGTCTATATTGTACAATTACTGAACAATTCAGGCAAGGTAACGAAAAAGGTTGTTTTGAAGTAACAGAATATACGTTCGTTTTATAGTAGAAATAAGGAGTGGCCACTTTTTGGGGCTTACCCCTTATTTTTTGTTATTGGGGAGTGATTGTCTTTGTGCTTTTCTTTTCCGATTATTAGGAGAAATTTTCATAATTGTCATTGTTTGAATAAGCCGATCCTTAATAACATTTCGGTATCTGGTGGATTCTATGAACTAAAAAATATATCTTTGCTGCAAAATATTACAGTATACCCCGCTATGAACATCATACTTGCTTTAAAACGGCCTTTTATCTGGCTTTCCCGTGTGCGCCATCGCTGTGGATATGGCGTACATTCCCCTTTTGCCTTTGAATTGATCACTTGTCTTTTCTACGAGAAAACTCCTTATTACGCTTATAAGGAATTGGCGCAGGAAGAAAAAAAACAGAAGAGGAATCATGGTAAAGGATGGCGAAACGAGTCTCTTAAAGTAAAGCGTCTGTTGTTCCGGTTGGTAAACAGGATACAACCCGGTACGATTATCGATTTTGGTACTCCATCCTCTTCTTCTTTGTATTTGCAATCCGGAAAGGCAACTGCCGATTATACGTTTGCTTCCGAGCTTTCCGAACTTTTTCTGGAAGCGGACGTACCCGTAGATTTTCTTTATATACATTGTCATCAGAGTCCGGTTCTGGTGGAAGATGTTTTTCGTATTTGTCTTGCACGGGTCGTTCAGCAGAGTGTTTTCGTGATTCGTGGCATTCATTATTCCAAAGCAATGAAGAACCTTTGGGAGCGATTGAAAGCGGATGATCGGGTAGGTATTACTTTTGATCTTTATGACGTGGGGATTCTTTTCTTTGATAAAACAAAGATAAAACAGCACTATATAGTCAACTTCTGATTATATTTGTGTGTTAACCATATAAAATGAATTCCTAAAGAACGATGATTATGAAGAAGAGCCTTGTATATACAAAGACCGGAGACCGTGGTACTACCGGATTGATTGGAGGAACACGCGTGTCGAAAACACATATTCGTCTGGAGGCCTATGGTACGGTAGACGAACTGAATGCTAATCTTGGATTATTGATCACTTATCTCAATGAAGAGCATGATAGGGAATTTCTTTTGCATGTGCAAAATAAATTGTTTGCTATAGGCTCTCACCTAGCTACCGATCAAGACAAAGTACGGTTGAATGAAGTCAGCATCATTACCCCTGCCGATGTGGAGCAGATTGAACATGAGATAGATGCTGCCGACGAAATCCTTCCCCCTTTGAGTAATTTTGTGCTTCCCGGTGGCGCGGCCGGTGCTGCCGTCTGTCATATCTGCCGTACGGTGTGCCGGCGTGCCGAACGGCGGATACTTACTCTGTCCGAAAGTAGTACAATTTCTCCTGAATTGTTAGCTTATGTAAACAGATTATCAGATTATTTATTCATTTTATCACGTAAAATCAATTTTAACGAGGGAAAAGAAGAAATATTTTGGAATAATAGTTGCAAGTGAAATTTTTTGTTATACTTTTGCCGAAAAATAGAAACCTAAGATTAATATTCACAATTTAAATACTTATAGCTTATGTATTGGACATTGGAATTAGCATCAAAGTTGGAAGATGCTCCTTGGCCGGCAACTAAGGATGAGTTGATTGATTATGCCATGCGTTCGGGAGCTCCTCTTGAGGTAATAGAGAACTTGCAGGAAATGGAAGATGAGGGCGAAATCTATGAAAGTATAGAAGATATATGGCCGGATTATCCGAGTAAGGAAGACTTCTTTTTCAACGAGGAGGAGTATTGATTCTGAAAAAATGACACAAATAAAAAAATGCCCGGTAGTGATAAACTTCCGGGTATTTTTTATTTATGCTTAAAATACAGGCATTTGCCAGATGAACCCTACGGATATGCGGTTGGTGGAGTAGTCTTCTTGTCCCAGTATTTTGGCACGGGAGGTGAAGTTGTACGAACGTCCTACATAGGTAAGGAAAAAATGCAGATTTGTTTCCATCGGATAATATTCTACTCCGGCAAGATAGCCCCAGGAAGTACGGTAATTGCCTTTAGCGATATCTTCTGTGCTTTTAGTTACAGAAGCGGTCTCGTACATCCCTTTTACGAATACATTCCATTTGGGTAGGAAACGGTAGTTCAGCTTGGTGACTACCGACAGATAACCAGTATCAAAAACATTGTGTCCGCCGGGGCGCCCGACAATTCCGGTGATTGTTCCGTTTCTGTCTATCCCTTCTTGGGCATACATAAAATCGAGAAACATATTGAACTTGTCCAGATTCAACTCGTTACCTAATGCATAGTAATACATGTTTTTGCTTTTTGCTTCGTTTAGAATAGAAGCAGACCAACGGGTCTTGAATATATCGTTGAAAGTTCCGTTCCAGTTCAATGTATATACCAGTGGGAGTTTACCTGATTTCAAGTCGGGCAGTTTCCCCTCTTCATTCTCGGTAATTCCATAGGTACTGTCAAATGAGCCGTTCCGGCTGTTCAATATCTGTAGATTAAGCTGCTGGGTGGAGGTCAGATTATAGCCGATATTCAATCCGGTCATGAAATTACTCATGTTCTCGATCATATCACTGTATTCGTAGATATCGATCGGATTCAGATCGAATTCAATTCCACCGTAGGCGGTACATTGCTTACCGGCAAAAAGGTTGAAGCGATTGTTCAGCTTTATTCCGATTCCGGCATAATCGATGGAAGTAGGAACATTATCAATCATTCCGCCTCCGTCGTTGGAACGGTTCAAGCGTTGGCGATAGCGGTAAGAGAGCCAGTTGTTGATGTTTCCTTTCATTTCGATACGTAGCTGCCTCATTTTGAAAGTCCCTTCTTCGAATCCGTCTCTGAAGTTTGCATCAAATCCTCCTTGCATATTGAGGTAAAGGTTGAATTTATCCGATTTCTTTTTTACATCGGTCAATTCCTCAAATAGCGTTTTATCAACCATGAATTTCTTACTCTTCTCTGTCCTTTGGGCATATACCCCCTGAATACTACCCAAAATGAGTAGCATAAACATTAATTTTTTCATAAACAGTTAGGTTAATGAATTAGTGATTAGTGATAAGTGAATTTACTAATCACTCACTACCAATCACTAATTTTAGTATTCATTGAAATATTCCTGTATCTTTTTCCAGTCATTGGTTTTGGTCAATGCAAGCATGAGTAATACGCGTGCTTTCTGCGGATTTAGCTCCTGAGATGCAACAAACTGATATTGGGCATCGTCCACTTCTGCATCCAGCGTTGTAGGACCGGTGGGTACTCTGGAAGAACGGACAACGAGTATTCCTTTTTTACGGGCATCAATCAGTACAGGGAAAATGTTTTTATGAATATTTCCATTACCTACTCCTGCATGGATAATACCTTTATATCCATTTTCCAACAGGGGAGTTACCATGTCGGCTTCTATGTTTGAGTAACTATAGACGATACCTACTTTGGGGAGTGATTCCAGGTAGGTCACGTCAAAAACGGATTGTAGGGTATGTCTCTTTAATGGAGCCTGATTATAATAGGCTTTTCCGTTGAAGATGTACCCCAAAGCTCCGGAGTTGGGAGCTTGAAAAGTCTGCACGTCGATCGTGTTCATTTTCTGAACGCTTTCTGCTCCTAAGATGAGGCCGTTCATGGCTACCAATACGCCCTTACCTATGGATTCTTTGGCACCTGCGGTGACTACGGCATTGTAAATATTGAGCGGACCGTCTGCACTTAAAGCGGTAGAAGGGCGCATGGCTCCCACCAACACCACCGGCTTATTGCTTCTTACTGTCAGATTTAGGAAATAAGCAGTTTCTTCCATGGTATCTGTTCCGTGGGTAATCACGATACCGTCTATATCCGAACGTTTCAATAATTCGTTTATCTTTTTGGCAAGCATCATTCATGTCCTGTGAACCGATTTTTACAATCTGTTCACCGGTCACATTGGCAATATCGTTCAATCCCGGAACGGCATCCAGAAGGGTACTGATAGCTACTTGGCCGGCTGTATAGTTTGTAGAAGTGGCCGAGGTACCTGTTCCGGCAATGGTTCCACCGGTTGCGAGGATGTGGATGTTAGGTTTTCCGGCAGCGAGAGCTGCGGTTGCGGATAGTAATAACACGACTACTACCAGGCTTAATTTTTTTAATTCTTTCATGACTGAATGGTTGTTTAGGTTTAATATATTACAGTTTAATAAATTTGTATGAACAGAAGTCCCAGTACGATGGCCACCACTGTCGATACGATACCGGGCATCATAAAGGAATGATTCAACACATATTTGCCTATTTTTGTTGTACCGGTACGGTCAAAATTAATAGCTGCTACCACTGTGGGGTAGTTGGGTATGAAAAAATATCCGTTGACAGCCGGAAACATGGCAATAAGCATATAAGGAGAAATGCCTAAAGCAATTCCTAAGGGCATCAATGCCCGTACAGTGGCAGCTTGGCTATAAAGCAAGATGGACATGATAAACAGCGCGATACCGAATAGCCAAGGCATTTCACGCACGAACCCCTCAATAGATTGGGTCAGTTCACCCATATTTCCTTGCAGGAATGTATCACCCATCCAGGCAATACCGAAAATCGCTATTACTGCCTGCATTCCGGCCGGGAAAACAGAGCCTTGTGTTGCTTTCAAACCGTCCGTTTTGGTGAACAGAAGGATCAGTGCGGCTGCCGATAACATCACAATTTCAATGATGGACGACATTCCTAACGTAACGATTTCTCCGTCTATCAGAAAAGAAGGGCGCATCCCTTCAAACGATCCGAAAAATACAATAAATATAGTGGCCAGTATGAAGATAAGTACGGAAACCAAC
>OGHS01000717.1_pt1 | contig 13140 bp, 8 predicted proteins | sample 1571611 | NCBI WGS metagenome assembly OGHS01 (sample SAMEA2581944, study PRJEB24529) | metagenome | biome: Human gut stool | place: China | collected 2011 | reverse complement strand
ATATCAATGTTCCCACTACTTTGCTCGCCATGGTAGATGCATCAGTAGGAGGAAAAACCGGAATTAATTTCAACGGTCTGAAAAACGAAGTCGGTGTATTTGCCCCGGCGGACAGTGTATTGATTGAAACAGAATTTCTACGCAGTCTGGATGCCCAGAACTTTTTCTCGGGATATGCCGAGATGCTGAAACACGGGCTCATCAGCAATGAGGCTCACTGGGCGGAACTTCTTAATTTCAATACCGATCTCATTGATTATAAGTATCTGAAGAAACTGGTAGGAGAATCTGTACAAGTGAAGGAAAATATCGTAGAGCAAGACCCTTTCGAACACGGCATCCGTAAAGCTCTGAATCTGGGACATACCGTAGGACATGCATTCGAAAGTCTGGCACTGGCAGAAAACCGTCCGGTACTTCACGGGTACGCAGTGGCATGGGGAATTGTTTGCGAACTATACCTATCGCATCTCAAAACAGGGTTTCCTAAAGAGAAGATGCGGCAGACAATACAATTTATAAAAGAGAATTACGGCAGTTTTACATTTGATTGCAAGCAATATGAACAACTTTATGCTCTGATGCTGCACGATAAAAAGAATACTGCCGGAGTAATCAACTTCACCTTGCTGAAAGAAATCGGAGATATCAGTATCAATCAAACAGCCGACAAAGATCAGATTTTCGGGATGTTTGATTTCTATCGGGAATGTATGGGAATATAAAGAGGATAGAATCCTCTTTATATTCCTTTTACTTCCTGATAAGGTATTGTAAACCAAAACACAGAGCCCTTGCCTTTATTCGATTCAACACCGATTTCCCCATTCATATACCGGACAATCGTATCACAAATAGATAATCCCAGACCAATGCCTTGAACAAAGCTGTTCAACTTCACAAAACGTCCGAATATCTTCTGCCGATACTCTTCCGGAACGCCACATCCGGTGTCGGCAACATAGAAGCGGAGCATGCCGTTATTCAAACGGGAAAAGCCAAAATGAATGCTTCCTTCGGAGGTAAATTTAATAGCATTGGACAGCAGGTTATTCATTACCTGCATCAACCTGTTCCGGTCTGCATTTACATAGCATTCCATATGCAAATCATCAAACTGTAACGCCAGCTTTTTCTCTTCCGCTTTCGGACGAAACATTCTTTCCAATTCCTGCATCAGATCATCCAGATAAACATTCGAATTCACAAATTCCAATGTCCCCGCTTCAATTTTCGAGAGATCAATAATATCATTAATCAATTGGAGCAATAATTGATTATTATGTTCGATGATATGTAAATATTCTTTGCGTTCCTTTTCACTTTTGGCAGAATCGAGTACACTGGAAAAACCGACAATGGCATTTAACGGTGTACGTATTTCATGACTCATATTGGCTATAAATGCAGATTTAAGCCGGTTAGCCTCTTCTGCTTTTTCCTTGGCGGCAATGAGTTCTTCCTCCATCTTTTTCCTGTCGGTTATAATCAGTGCAGAACCGATAAGGGTCAATGGCTTACCCGCATCATCCGTTTCATCAACAGCTGCCCAAACCTCCAGCCAGTCATAATCCGTATAAGGGACAGTAAGTGCACGAAGTTTTTCGTTCACTTTCTGCTTTTTCCCGTCTCTCAAATCACGAAAAGCCTCTTTTACCCGTTTTAAATCGTCTTTGTGAATTCCCTTTACTATTTCCGATACAGGCATAGCAAAAGAGTCTTCTTTCATTTCCGATGTGGCACCACTCCTAAGTTCTCTGTTACCATCAAACCAAATACAGTTCTCTACCAGATTCCATCTCCAAGGAGTAATATTTGCAATACCGAGTGCCATAGACAATTTATGATTAATGGTCCGTAATGACTGACGAGTATGAATAAGCTCGGTAGTATCCACACAGAACACATTAATCACCTCCGGAGTATCGGAGTTCATAACAAGAACGTCATAATCGTGCCCGTTTCTGGCATGCATAGGAAAAGACACTGTTTTACGTTCCCGCCCTGCTACGTCCATATACTTCTTTAAACAGGCGAAAACTTCGGAACTATTCAGTACACTTCCCCGTTTACCTAAGGCCTCTTCTTTCTTGCCAAAATGTTTTTCGAAGCTGGGATTAACATCTATAATCAAATAATCATTTACCTTGTCATCCTCTCCTCTTATCAGCCGGCATCTCAGATAAACAAGAGGCATATCATTAAACAGATCATTATAATTGCTCATTAAATAGATCTGTTTTGCCTGTATCCTACGGATATTACTCAAGAAATGGATGCGAACCAACAAAAGAATTATTCCGAAAACAATACATAGCAAAACAGCACCCAAAATATACTTGTACTGCTCTATGAAATTTGCAGGTTTATCATAAAAATAGGTATTCGACGGACAAAGACCAGGCTCCAACCCGGTTCTAAGCAATTCTTCATAATTAAAAACAGGACCGGCATTCACTTTTGTAGTCAGTATCTCAGAAGCTTTGCTTCCATTCAGAATTTTAATACTGACATCCGCTATTGCCTTACTTATATCTTTCGACAATGAAAAATAGCCACCTACCAATCCCGTTTTCCCATTCATATCGCCCAATGTGAATACAGGCTGCATGCCATACTGATTCAACAGTTTATAAGTACGTGCAGACAATAATGACGTATTGGAAGAAGGAATATCAAGCACTTCCCATGCTGCATACAATACCCCTGTATTTTTATCAGTCCGTTTAAGATAGCTCACTATTTCCTCCATGCTCTTTTGCCCCTCTGTAAAAAAACGTAATCGCAAATCGGGAAAATACTTCACCACCGCTTCTGCTACCTCCTGCCTGCACTGAGCACTAAACCATCGACGATCCGAGATGAATACCAACTCACTCATATCGGGAATCTGCCCATACATCAAATCGATTGTCTCCTTTATATAATAGGGAGCATATACTAAAACCACATTGTGCCCGTTTATGATACTTCGCAATGGTATCTGTTCTCCACGTGGAATAGCCATTTTTTGGTAATAAACGCTGGTGGGCCCCACATAATTGTTTTCTGTAAACAGAATTACCGGAGTGTCTTTCCATCGCCTTTCCAACTCTTCATGAATCAACATCCAAGTATTCCCGCCCATTATAATAACGAGTGCCGGAATTTTATTTTCATATTTGGTAAACAGATTCATTCGCACTGTATCCATCTGCATTTCGTCATACACCTGTGCCAAATTCAGGTTCTCTGGTGAAATTGCCATACCTTTGTATTCTACCGGCAAACTATGAATCAACTCACTGATAATATGATTACACAGTGGCGAAAGGTCTGAGTTTGCATTAACAATAAGAATTCCTCCGTCTTTCAGTTGCAGGTTTGTAGCAAACAAAGGACATAAGAAAACCTGCAACAATATAATTCCGCATACTGTCCTCCACCTACGTTTCCAAATCTTTTCTGCTTGTTTCATTTGTTTTATTCATTTTTATTTCTGCATTCTATACTCCAAGAGCGACATACCGGTATGTTTCCTGAAGAAACGTCCTAATGAAGACTGATTGGCGAAATTTGTCTTAATAGCAATTTGCTGGATATTCATAGTAGAGTTCTTCAGCAACGCCTTAATTTCCAAAACAATATATTCAGTTATCCAATCTTTAGCCGTTTTACCGCTTACTTCCTTGATTATCATAGACAGATATTTGGAAGTAATAAACAATTTATCGGCATAAAAAGCTACCTCTCTGTTTTCTTTGTAGTGCTCCATTATCAGTTTAAAAAACTGATCGGCTAATTCTTCTTTACGTGCATCCGGCTTATGCCCTCCCATCAACAGAGAATCATTAAGATAAGTATTATACAGATCAAGATAGAAGAATCTCAGCAAATGAATCAAAGCTTCTCTCCGGTAAGGCCCCTGTCTCTGCCTTATCCGGTTCGAAATCAGATCAAAATACATATTGAACCCAGCCACTTCACGTTCATTCAAGGAAAACCAGAAATGACTCCTCATATAAAAAAAATAATGAGGAGAAAAACGATGTACCCCGCTCAAAACATCCTCATAAAAAGAGGATGAAAGAATAAAAGTAAGCGTTATAAAGTCATCACTAAAATTCGTAAACGACACAAGCTGTCCCGGGAAAAAGACAGCTAATTCATTTTCACATAACAGATGTTCATTATCATATATGTTAATATTCGCATTGCCTTTTAAACAGAAAACGATCAGCCCCGTCTGGATATAAGAAGGATAAGTTGTCAAAGGAAGATACTTCAAATTTCTGCAGATTTTGAATTCATCGCCAAGGACACTGATTTCTAACGATCCTTTTATTTTACTATTTGGCATTCACTAATTTATCTTTAAAATATTTATGCAAAAATATAATATAGCTGATTATTGGGTACAAATACAAGAATTTTGGTATCACATTACAGAAAAAAAGCACATACTATTTACATTCTTTCATAAACAAATACGAAACATTTAAAGTTTATATCCTATAATATATAATAACATTTTTCTTTATAAACTTCTGAAATCAGAATGAAAAACACTTCAAAAATAATACTTTTACAGCAGAAATTATGGATCAACCATTCACTCATCATCAAATCAAAACATTTTTAGGAAGAAATTATTCATGCGTTTCTTGGCTATTTAAAAATAAAGTACTACTTTTGCATCCGCAATTCGGGATGTAGCTCAGCCCGGTAGAGTACGCGTCTGGGGGGCGTGTGGTCGCAAGTTCGAATCTTGTCATCCCGACTACCGAAAATCAGCCATTTACAATCAAGTAAGTGGCTGATTTATTTTTTAGTGGAACACATTTGGGATCAGGCTCAGTTTGAAAAGTCCGGCCCGATACAAACGCCTGTTCCTACTCATTTTTCATGTACATGTAAAGATGCCGTCGTACTAAGCACAATATTACGGGCAATATAACTTTCATTACCTGCAACATCCGTACAATACACCATCAAATGATAATTCCCAGGAGTTGCATCTGCAGGAATTACAATATCGTGATGATGTATGTGTGCAGTTTTCTGACCGGAAACATCATATGAACGGTTGAATGAAAAAGCTGTTCCACCTCTTTCTACCCTGGTTCTTCCATGCGAATGATGATCGAAATTATTATGAATATCTATTTTGTAAGACTTCAGCATGACGTCATCCGAAAGATCCATCTCAAAATGCACACCTTCTTCCGAGCCGATCAGTAAAGCTTGCCCTTCAGCCGGTTCATGTAGTTCAATCACTGGTTTAGTGGTATCACTATCATTATTGTCACAAGAAAAAAATGTAGCTGCGGAAATCGCCAGTATGGCTATGAAATAATTTTTTGTTTTCATTTTAATAATCGTTTAATAGGTATTTTAATTAATAACTGAAAGTTCCGTCCCGGTTCTGGTATCTCCATCTTCCGGTAGAAACTGAGATGATTGTAATGTCGGGTATCGAATATATTCCGGGCTGTCAGTGTTATTTCAACTTTTGTTCCTCCAACCGGAAGATTTACTGTTCCACCAAGATGGAACAAATCAGTTCCCGGAGTGCGATCTTCATTACGATCTACCCGATTTTGAGAGGCAATGGCTTGCCACTCTGCATAAACGGCAAATTGATTCTTCCTCCATGTCAACACATTACGCATGGAAGCAGGAGGTGAAAAACTCAGTGGAATATGCTCGTCACAATTATAAGTATAGATATATTCGCCGGAGAAACGATAATTGAACCGATGAAAAAAATCGACACTGAACGCTGCTTCCAAACCGACGAACACAGCTTCTGCTTCCGCATACCGGTAAATTTGTCCGGCATGAGGTAACACAGACCATTCTCCGGTAGAGTGCAGAAAAATATAATTGCTAAACCAACTGACATACGGAGAAATAGAAACAGACACGCCCCGACGTTCAAAAAGATAGGAAGTATCCAATTGCCATCCTTGCTCGGAAGCCAACAAAGCATCACCCTGTTCATGACGGAAAGTCCCATGATGTACTCCATTGGAAGCTAATTCATTGGCACCGGGCAAACGGAAGCTACGACCGATATTTATTTTCAACAGATGCACCGGAACCGGATTCCATACCATTCCTAATGACAGAGAATAATCACCAAACCGCTTGTTTACTTTATGACTGTTCCAACGATAAGACTCCACCTGTTCCTCATCATAACCCTGTCCTATTAAATAAGTCGCCAGATAATTGTCTTCATGAGACGAAATATGAACCGCACCGTAGTCATAGCGTATCCCTCCCGAAACAGAAAAAGAATTGTTGGGACGATAAGTGGTAAGCCAGAGCAAGCCGGTAGAAAAACGATGATATTCCGGTAACAGAAAGGCATAACCGGAGATCGCATTTCGTTGATGTTGAACATCCCAACCGACCGTATGCTCCCAAAAAGAAAAACCGAACAAGCGTAACCTGACCGAAGTGCTAAAAGTATTCAGTTCAAAAGCCAGCTCTTTATCAGGATCTTGTTCGGGCGGTGATTGTGTCCCATAATGTGTATGAAACAGACTCCATTCTTCCCGGTGATTATTCTGAAAGCCCAAATCCGCTGACAGAAGTACCTTTTCCCAAACATACTGCTGATGGGTAGTAAACTTCACATGATTCACTTTACTGAAGGGTAATTCTATATTACGATTATCCCCGTCATCCTGTAACCGTGATATATCGGGAATCCCATGTGCCCCTGGAAAAAAACCGTTCTTCTGAAACACATTACTCACCATATAATCCGACTTATATCCACCCCGATGATACCGGGTAAAAAAACTGACATTCCGCTCAAATCCGGCCGTATTCTTCATCCTCCGCCCATATAACGGCATTTTCTGAGTCAAATAAACCACCGTATCCGCCGGTACCCGATAATCCCCGAAATGCTGTTCGGAATAACGGATTTTGGCAAACCATACATTTTTTTTAAAGCCCAGCATAAGAGAACCGCCCACCGTACCATTCACTGTTTTTCCCAAAAGCGCCGCTTCCGCGAAAAACTGATCGGCAACAGGCAAGGCAGCCTGTTGAATATCAATTACCCCTCCCATAGCATCACTTCCATAAAGCAAGGAAGAAGGCCCTTTCAACACACTGACGGTCTCTACATTAAAAGCATCCAATTCCAATCCATGATCTGCTCCCCATTGTTGCCCTTCCTGTTTCACTCCGTTCTCCGATACAACAATCCGGTTGAATCCCATTCCCCGGATCATCGGTTTCGAAGCACCGACTCCGATATCCATTGCCTGCACACCTGGAATATTAGCCATAGCTTGCATCAAGTTACCGGTAAAGTTTTTCCGCAAAAAGTCCTTGTTTGCCACATCAACCGTAAGTGCCGTCTTTTTCATCTGATATTGCCGGTACGATTCCGTAACAACCACTTCAGATAAAGACACACTTTGTATTGAATCGGACTTTTGCGCATGGACGCATAGGGTAAAGAATACACCTAACACGCCCGAAATAAATCCGATACGCATCATTTACAATTTATTGTTTATAATACTGTGAAAGAAATAAGAAGTAATTATGCTACCGGAGGTCCGCGCAGATAATGGGAATAAGAAAGCGCATATGCTATCTTTTCCGGATAAGTAACCCGCTCATAAGGGACGAGCGGCAATATCAGTATAAAATCGGATGAATCGGCTTCCGTAAAAAGAGAAAGAGAGTATTTACAGACAGCACAATCATCACAAGCATTATGCGAATGGTGGGAATGATGAGTATCCGGACAAGAAGCAGACACGGCATTTTCCGCTTCGTGATGGTGAAATGCTTTCACCACGAAGAAAGGCATGAATGTTGCAAGCAACAACCATGAAATGCAGACTCTTTTTCTAATGCTTCTTCTCACCGGGTCTTTATTTACATCATAAAGGGAATGGCACAAAGATATATATCCGGGTCTATATATGCAACTATGCTACCTGTATTTTCATAAAATACCCATTAATTTACCAATAGATAGGTATATTAAGATATCTGTTACTCCGATAATCGAATTATGCGAAAATAAATCCTTATTTTTGCAGGTACATTAATTATTATCGTATCAAAAGCCATGCGTTATAAACTATCAGTTCCTTCCGCCGTGAAGGCTACCATACAATTACCCGCTTCTAAAAGCATCAGTAACCGTGCACTTATTCTCAATGCGCTTGCCCAAGGCACTACTCCGCCATGCAACCTGTCCGATTGTGACGACACGCTCGTCATGATTAAAGCATTGGATGGAAACAACGAAACCATAGATATCATGGCAGCAGGAACTGCCATGCGTTTTCTGACCGCTTATCTGAGTACGACTCCCGGAACCCATATTCTCACCGGAACAGAACGGATGCAGCAGCGTCCTATACAAATACTGGTCAATGCCTTACGTGAATTAGGGGCACAAATCGACTATGTGAATAAAGAGGGATATCCCCCCTTACGTATTCATGGAAAAGAACTGACGGGAAATGAAATCACCTTGAAAGGGAATGTCAGTTCGCAATACATCTCTGCACTACTGATGATCGGACCCGTTCTGAAAAACGGACTTCGCCTGCATCTTAGCGGAGAGATTATTTCCCGCCCTTACATCAACTTGACATTACAGCTGATGAAAGACTTCGGCGGACAGGCTTCCTGGCTTTCGGAAAGCAGTATCGAAGTGTCTCCGAAACCTTATATACCGGTATCATTTATGGTAGAAAGTGACTGGAGTGCCGCTTCCTACTGGTATCAGATAGCCGCTCTGTCAGAGAAAGCGGAAATCGAACTTATCGGCTTGTTTCCCAATAGTTATCAGGGAGACAGCCGTGGTGCAGAGATCTTTGCGCGCCTGGGTGTAGAAACCGAATTCATCCACGAAGGAGTTCTCCTGAAGAAAAACGGAACACTCCCGGAACGGTTAGACGAAAACTTCATAGATATCCCCGACTTGGCACAAACATTCGCAGTGACCTGTTGTCTTTTAGGCATCCCCTTCCGCTTCACCGGCCTGCAAAGTCTGAAAATAAAAGAGACAGACCGTATTGCTGCATTGGAAAACGAGTTGTATAAACTCGGCTATATCCTTTGCGACAAACAAGACAGTATACTCTGTTGGGAAGGTGAGCGTTGCGAACCGGAAGCCGAGCCGGTGATAAACACCTACGAAGACCACCGTATGGCAATGGCTTTTGCACCGGCAGCCGTCCGTTTCCCGAAGATGCGCATTGCAGATCCGCAAGTGGTGACCAAATCCTATCCGTCTTACTGGGAGAACTTGAAACAAGCAGGATTCAAAATCAGTATAGAACAACCCTGACAGTTCCAACACCACAAAGGCCAGATAATAATCTGTGTTAATCTATATAACCTGTGGTGAATAAATGAGTACCTTTGTCTCCAATTTAAGGATTTCGAGAATATGTGGATATTATTAATAAGCCTGTTATTGCTTGCCATCGTGGCAATGATTGCTGGATACATCCGCAACAGAAGGCTGCAAAAAAAGATAGACGCCGGAGAGTTGGAAAGCTTTCCCGAAGTGAAAGAAGTAGACGCAGAATGTTGCGGACAGCACGAAGTCTGTGAAAAAGACAGCCTGTTGGCTGCTGTAAGTAAAAAGATAGAATATTACGATGACGAGGAACTGGACCGATTCATCGGCTGGGCACCGGAAGCATATACAGGTGACGAAATAGAAATGTTCCGTGACGTATTTTATACCATGCAGGAGACTGACGTAGCCGGATGGGTGCGGAGTCTGCAATTACGCGGTATCAATCTGCCCGATGATATAAAAGACGAAGTTTTTCTCATTATAGGAGAACGGAGAATACATCCCTGAGATTATAATAAGTAACTCCCTTTCTCCGTTATTAATAATTAGTAAGTTAAGCATCTGGATGGATCTGTTACAATATACCTTTTTTCAACATGCCTTGTTAGGTAGCCTGCTGGCCAGTATAGCCTGCGGAATTATCGGCACTTATATAGTGACGCGCCGGCTGGTATTCATCAGCGGAGGAATTACACATGCCTCCTTCGGCGGCATCGGCTTGGGATTGTTTGCAGGAATATCCCCTATCCTTTCGGCGGCCATATTCTCGGTATTATCGGCTTTCGGAGTAGAATGGCTGAGTAAACGGAAAGACATGCGCGAAGACTCTGCCATTGCCGTATTCTGGACATTAGGGATGGCATTGGGCATCATGTTCAGTTTCCTCGCGCCGGGATTCGCACCGGACTTGTCTGCCTATCTGTTTGGCAATATACTTACCATCACCACAGGAGATTTGCTGATGCTCGGTATACTTGCGACATTACTTATCCTATTCTTTTGCCTGTTCATCCATCCGATTATTTATGTGGCATTCGATCGTGAGTTCGCCCGTTCGCAAGGAATCCCCGTAGCAGCATTCGAATATCTTCTGATGATGTTTATTGCCTTAACCATTGTCTCCTGTCTTCGTATGGTAGGCATCGTGTTGGCCATCTCGTTGCTTACCATCCCGCAAATGACGGCAAACCTGTTCACTTACAGCTTCAAACGCATCATCTGGTTATCCATCGGTATTTAAGGATGCTTAGGCGGCTTGTTCGTATCCTACCATTGGAAAGTACCCTCCGGGGCTTCTATCATATTCGTATCCATCTTAATCTATGCCGTATGCAAAGTAATAAAAAGATGAGAGGTAATGTGCCAATGTGCCAATGTGCCAATGTGCCAATTAGCTGCGCTGTGAAAAAAGTTAGCAAAGTAATTGGCGCACGGGTACATAAATTCATTGGCACATTGACTCATTTCCGCATTGGCACATTGGCACATTGGCGCATTGGCACATTATTAATCATCCTATTACTTACGGGATGCTCGACTAAAAAGAATACGAAAGGAAGCCGTTTCTATCATGCGATGACTACCCGCTACAATGTATACTTTAACGGGAATGAAGCCTATAAATCGGGATGTAAAGCTATCGAAAAGGGGAATAAGGATAACTACATGGAGATGTTGCCGCTCTATCCTATCGGTAATAAATCGACGGTCGGTACCGGAAGCGGTGACTTTGAACGTGCCATCGAAAAATCGCAAAAGGCCATCGCCGTGCACTCCATCAAGCGAAAACCTCCCCGGAAGCCGGGAAAACGCTATACACCCGAATACAAACAATGGCTGGCACGCCGTGAATTCAATCCGTTCCTGCACAATGCCTGGATGCTGATGGGAAAAGCACAATTCCAGAAAGGAGACTTTCCGGAAGCAGCCGCTACCTACGCCGGACAACCCAAAATCACGGCAAATGCCCGTATTTGGCTTGCCCAATGCTACACACAGATGGGGTGGTATTATGATGCGGAAGATGTTTTGCAAAAAGTGAACAATGACAGCCTTCCGGCTACACTGGCTCCGGCATATTCCAGAACATATGGACACTACTTGCTGGGAAGCCAACGTTACCGGGAAGCCATTCCCCACCTGCTTACTACCATCAAAAACGAAAAGAACAAACGGCAAAAATCCCGCGAGTATTTTCTTTTGGGACAACTATACCAATTGTTGCAAGACCCGGCTAAAGCATATCAGGCCTATGGAAAGGTTATCAAACTCAGCCCTCCCTATGAGATGGAATTGAACGCGCGTATCCGCCAGACGGAATGTTTTTCATATGGAGAACTAAGTAATCCCGCACAAGTAAAGAAGGCCACAGACAAATTGTACCGGATGACACGCAGTGATAAAAACAAGGAGTACCTCGATCAGATTCATTATGCATTAGGAAACATCTATCTTTCGGCCAAAGACACTGCCCAAGCTATCAAAGAATATCATCTGGGAGTAGAAAAGAGTACACGCGGAGGGGTGGAAAAGGGAATACTGCAACTCACCTTAGGCAATCTTTGCTGGCAAATGGGCCGCTATGCCGAAGCACAAACGGCCTATGCTGATGCCACCGGGTTGCTGGACAAGACACATCCGGAATATGAAGAGCTCACAAGACGTTCTGAAGTATTGGATGAGTTGGTGCCTTTCGCTACTGCGGTAGAATTGCAAGACAGTCTGCAACATCTGGCGTCATTGGACAGTGCTGCCCGTATGGTGGTAATCGATACATTGATAGCACGGGTTATTCAGAAAGAAGAGGAAGAAAAAAGATTGGCAAAAGAGGCCGAACGGGACGCCATGCGTGAAGCTGTTGCTGCCGAAAATGCTGCCAATGCTCCACAAAGACCGACTACCACACAACCGACTGTCCCTACCGGAGACAATTCCTGGTATTTCTATAATTCACAATTGGTGACACAGGGTAAAGCAGATTTCCAACGTCTGTGGGGACGCCGCAAATTGGAGGATAACTGGCGAAGACGAAATAAAACCGTGGTTTCTCTGGATGACTTCGACCCTGTCAATTACGATGAACCGACAGCAGAAGGAGACTCGATCGGCAATGGAGGTACTCAAGACGAAAACATATCCGGTGACGGCGAGAGCCTGCAACCTGCTGCTCCGGGTTCGGAACTGGCTGCCGACACAACGGCCATCGACGAAAAGAATCCGTTGTTCTACCTGCAACAAATTCCATTGACGGAAGAAGCGATGGCGGCTTCCAACGAAATATTGTCGGATGGATTGTTTAACATGGGAATGATATACAAAGATAAGCTGGAAGATTTCCCACGTGCAGAACATTCGTTCGGACGGTTAATCCATGATTTTCCCGACTTCGCCCAATTGGATGAAGCATACTACAACCTGTTCCTGATGTTGGGACGAATGGAACGCATGGCGGATGCCAATCTTTACAAACAGCAGTTGATCGAGCGTTTCCCGGACAGCAAATATGCCAAGACACTCTCTGATCCGGACTTCGCCTACAACGCCGTTTATGGAAAGCATTTGGAAGACTCGCTCTATGCCGACACGTACAAAAAGTATCAGGCAGGGGAGTATAACCGGGTAGTGACGAATGCGGAGTTATCCGCAAAGAAATATCCGATGGGGCAACACCGCCCGAAATTCATGTTCCTGCATGCCGTAAGCGCCTTGCAAAGAGGAGACCAGAAACAATTCCTCAGCGAACTGAAAGAGCTGGTGCAGCAATATCCGGAAAACGAAATTACCGATCTTGCCGCACATATCCT